>ORMF012098932.1_pt1 | contig 32709 bp, 31 predicted proteins | sample 1779871 | NCBI WGS metagenome assembly ORMF01 (sample SAMEA104232316, study PRJEB22302) | groundwater metagenome | biome: forest; feature: aquifer; material: groundwater | place: USA | collected 2011-08-07 | depth 5.4 m | reverse complement strand
TCGCGGGAGTTGATGTGTAGGGGACGGGCGCCTGGCCCTCGGATTTGCCTTCGGGGGGGGGGGCTTTTGGGGAGCTGGCGGCGAGCCGGTCCAAGGCGATCCGGGCGGTGCGGCGGACACGGCTGTCGAGCTCTTTTTGCGCGCAATTCGCCAAGGCCTGGCGCGCCTGCTGGAAGCCGCCCTCGCCCAAGGCGCGGATAGCGCGCTCCTTCACAAAGAAATCGGGATCGCCGACCAGCGCGATCAATCTGGCGCCGGTCTTTTCATCCTGATCCTTTCCGAGCCTTAGCAGCGCATCGACAGCGGCCAGGCGCGTTTCCGGCGGCCGGCCGTAATCGAGCCACCGCGCCACGGTGTCCCATTCCCGTTTGTCTCCGAGTTCGCCGAAGCCCCGCAAGGCATAGCGCCGCACGATGTCTTGGTCCGAATTGCGCTTCACGGCCTGCTCCAATAATTGCTTGGCTCCCTTGGCGTGGATCTTTCCGACGGCGAAAGCGGCTTCGGCGACCACCGTGGTGTTTGTATCCTTGCTGAAAACATTCTCGGCGAGCTTGGCTGCTTCCTTATCGTTGGGGAAGGTTCCGAGAGCGCGGACGGAAGCCTGCCGGACGCGGGCGTCGGCGTCGGCGAGACCCACGGCCAAAGCGTCCTTGGAGGCGTCGGATTTCAACCCGGCAAGCGCCCGGGCCGCGGCGTCTTTCACGCCCCAGAAGGAATCTCCCGCCAGAACCTCGCGAAGAGCGCTCGCGATTTCGCTGTCGTTGCCGGCTTTCGCCAGTTGCTGGACGGCCCAGATGCGGCCCGTCACGGCTGGATCGTTCTTCGCCTGATGGACCAGTTCCGGGACGGATTTTGAAAACTTCACGGTGCCCAGGATGCGGTGGTCGGGGTCGAAACGGATCATTCCCGGCTTGGCGTCGAGCGCGAAATCGAATTCGTCGCGGGCATGGGAGAATTCAATTCGCTGCCGGCTTCTTCCCGCGGGCGTTGTGAACTCCACCTCCAGCGGCATCCGGAACAGCGGCGTTTGTTCGTCGATGATCTGTTTTTGCTCCACCACAAGATGCAGGTTGCGGGCGGATTCATCCCACTGCGAACCTACTTCCAGCTCCGGATATCCGGCCTTGGCGGTCCACTCCTCGAAGAACCAGCCTAGATTCTCGCCGCTCGCCTCCTCGACCGCCGCGCGGAAATCGTCCGTCGTGACGTTGCCCGCTGCATTCTTCTTTACGTAATGGTTGATGGCGGCAAAGAAGCGGTCGTCGCCGAGCACAAAGCGCAGCATGTCGAGGACCAGCGCCCCTTTTTCGTAGGCGCTGCGGTCGAACAGGTCCATCGGATCGGTGTAGTAAGAAGTTACCATCGGCCGGCGGTAACGCTGGCGGTCCTCTTCGAGATACTTGGCCGCTTCCTGGTTCAACGAATAGCGGTATTCCTGTTCGCCGTAGCGGTGCTCGCGGTAGAGGTCCGCGAAGAAAGTCGCAAAGCCTTCGTTGAGCCAGATGTCGGCCCAGCTCGCGCAGGTCAGCAGATCGCCGAACCACTGATGCGCCAGCTCGTGCGTCACCAGGTCCACGCTGTCCGCCTGTGGTTCGGAGTTCGGGTCGTGAAGCGTGCGGTCCGTGAGCGTAGTGGCGCTGATGTTCTCCATGCCGCCGAATACAAAGTCGTGCACGGTCACCTGGGAGTACTTGGGATAGGGATAGGGGACCCCGATCTTTTCGGAAAAGAACTGGATGGCGCTGGGGGTCTCGCGGAAGGAGCGCAACGCTTTGTCCTTCCCCGTGCCGGGCGGCACGTAGTAGTCGACCGGCAGCGTGCCGGCGTGCTCCTCGTAGTTTTCAAATTTGCCCACGACCACGGAGGTCAGATATGTGCTGTGCGGGACCTCCTGTTTCCAGTGGAACGTCTTGGTGTGCGACGAAGGGTGCTCCTCGACGCCCACAAGTCGCCCGTTCGAGATGACAGTGTAGTCGGAGTTGACCGTGTAATAGCCTTCGCTGGTGGCTTTGTCATTTGGAAAATCGTAAACGGGGAACCAGAAATGAGAATCTTCGGCCTCGCCCTGCGACCAGATCTGGACCGGCTTGTCGGGATAGGACTCATCGGGGCCGATGAAATAGAGGCCCTTGCGCGGCTTGCCGTCGAACGCTATGACGACCGTTATCGAATCGCTTGACCCTGCCGGCGAGCGCAGGTGAATCCGCAACTCGTCGTCGTTCCGATCGAAAGCAAGTTCCGAGCCGTCCGGCTGGCGCACGGAACGAATCTCAAGTTCGGAGCTGTCGACAGTCACCGTTTCGAGGGCCGCGCTCAAGGGGCGGAGCGTCAGCGTGCTGGTGCCCGAGACCGTTTTTTGGCGCTCGTCGAGCGTCAGGTTCAACAGGAGGTTCTGCAAGTCGTAGGTGCGGCTGCGCGGGGAATGATAGCTCGAAAGGGAGTCCCCAAACGCTTTGCGCGTTACCTGCTGCGCGGCCGCCGGAAAGGGGATGGCCAAGAACGCAAGCAGGATTAAAACGAAAAGGGGACACGCCATTTTGCGCGACATATGCCGCGATGTGGCTCGCAACCCGGGCAGCGTTAGGATAGGGAAATTTTCCGATCTTCTTCGAGTCGTCTTGGGTGCCGTTTTATGCATGGCAACTCCCAGGCGTCAATGCGCCAGCCCTACAAATTGAATATCGGATCGCTCGATATTGTACTGAATCGCCTGGACGATGGTTTCGAAAACTTTCCGGTATTCTTGCCCCCGCAACGATTACCGGAACGCCTCGCCGCCGCCGAGGCAAAGAAACAACCGCCAACGATTATCATAGCGGCTCAGCGGCTGGAATTTCAACAATTTTTGCAAAGCCGTGGCGGAACCGATTGCAGTACTCGGTAGATGCGTGCACCAGTTCCGAGAAAATCCGCCGGGAAACTTGCTCTTCCTTCCAGATCCGCTCCGGGTGCCATTGCACACCCATGAGGAAGTGGTCCGGATCGTTCCCCTCTACCGCCTCGATGATACTGTCCGAAGTCCGTCCTACAACCCGTAACTTCCGTCCCAGCTTCTCGATCGACTGATGATGGGTGCTGTTGACGCCGATTTCCATCTCGCCCCCGGCCCATTCGGCCAATCGGGAACCGGGCGAGATCCGAACCGCATGCCGGGTCCCGCTATCGTGGTGTTCGAGCGCCGCCGGGACGCCTTGCGGGATGTGCTGGATCAGCGTCCCATCCAGGAACACGTTCAAGAACTGCACTCCATAGCAGATGGCGACGACTGGCTTCTTCTCGCGAAAGGCGTGTTCCAGTAGCCGGGAGGCTGTCTCGTCCAGGTCGGGATGGATCGTCTTCACCTCGGGACGCCTCGGCTGGCCGTAACGCGCGGGATCGACGTCGCTCGCGCTGCCGCACAGCACGATGCCGTCGAGCGACGCGGCAAGCTCCCCGGCAGCCTCGGGAATCAACGGAACCTCGACGGGAATCCCTCCCGCCGCAGCCACCGCGCGGCTGTAATCGGCGGGGAGATAATACGAATCGTTGTTTTCGTCGAACCGGCAGGTCAGGCCGATGAGCGGTTTCGATGCCGGTTTCATTTTCACTCGATACCCTGCCCGGCGCAGCCGGATGCCGAAAGTAGCAAACGTTTCGTTCGGGTTCCCGCCACGATTCCTGAATTACGCAATCGAACAGCGAACCATTCTCTGCCGCGACGCTGCCATTATATCACTGAGGGCCGGACGGCAAATGGGCGCGGGCGCAAAGACACGGATGGGTACGACCCCTTCGGGGTCGGTATTTCTTGGTGGTATTCCGATAACCGGGGGCGTTGCCCCCGGCTATTCATGTTTATCCCCTTCGGGGATTCCGAGCTGCAACTTGGATGATTCTCTTTAGCCCCAAGTGAACAGTATTGGGGTTAAAGATTCGGTCGCTTCTTGTGCCACTCCGTCGCCGATTCGAAGGCATAAGCCAGAGCGAGCACAACGGCGTCGTCGAAGGGCTTGGCGGATATCTGCACGCCCATGGGCAATCCCGGAGGCGACTGGGAAAAGCCGGCGGGGATGCAACAGGCCGGGAAGCCGCAAAGGTTATACTCGGGCCGGAACGTGACGGGCGGATTCGCAGGCTCTCCCGGCGGGCCGGGCATCGAAGGCGTCAGCAGCGCGTCGAGCGGAGAGTACATCTCGAGCAGCTCCTGGATAAAAACCTTGCGGACCTGTTGCGCGCGGAGGTATTGAGCCGCTGTCAGGAGCGAACCGGCCTCGACGGTGGTACGCACGCGCGTGACGGCTTCCGAGGATTCGTCGTCGGGAAGATACCGGTCGGCTCGCGTCAGCAGGAACTGGCGATGATAGGCCGCGGCCTCGGCGATCCGGATGATGGTGTGCGAGGCCGAGGCCACTTCCAGGCTCGGCGGCATCTTTACCTCGCGGACTTGCACGCCCAATCCTTCCATCGTCTTTACGGCGTCTTGAAACGTCCGCTTGCTGTCGGGATGAAACTTTTCGAGCACCGATGGCGATGGAATCCCCAGCTTCATGCCGCGAACGTTTCGTTTCAGAAGCTGCGGATAATCGGGGATCGGGACGCGGGCGCTGAATCGGTCGTTGGGATCGTAGCCGGCCATGACCTTGAGGAGGATGGCGCAGTCTTCGACGGTCCTCGCCATGGGTCCGACATGGTCGAGCGTCCAACTAATGGGGATTACTCCATAACGGCTGACCAGTCCGAACGTCGGCTTGTGGCCTACGACGCCGCAGTTTGCCGCCGGATTTCGAATGGAGCCGGAGGTGTCGCCGCCGGAAGCTCCCAGCACCATCGAGGATGCGAGAGCCGCCGCCGGTCCTCCGCTCGAACCGCCCGGACTGCGCGAAAAATTCCACGGATTGTGCGTGCCCGGCGTTTCGCCTCCGAAGGAAAACTCGGGAAGGCGAGCCTTGCCGACGATGATCGCACCGGCATTCTTGAGCTTGCGAACAATGGTCGCATCGAACGACGGTACAAAGTCCTTGAGCACGGGCGTGGCGGCCGTGGTGAGGATTCCGCGCGTGTAGTTGGTGTCCTTGAGGCAAACGGGAATACCATGGAGCGGGCCGCGATATTTCCCTTGCGCGATCTCCTTTTCGGATGCGCGCGCGGCCTCCCGAGCCTCCGCCGTAGCCACGGTGATGAAGGCGCCGATCTTGGAATCGAGCCGAGCGATGCGGTCGAGCGAGGCGTCGAGCAACTCGACGGGTGAAAGCTGCTTCTGGCGAATCTGTGCCGCCGCTCCGGTGAGAGTGAGCGCAACGAGATCGACGCCGCCCGATGCGGCCGCCTTGCCGGCCGGAGAGGCGGGCGCGGATTGAGAGGAAGACTCCGAGGCGGGTGAAAGCGCGAGACCCGTGATTGCCGCCGCCGAAATTTCGAGGAAATGTCTTCTATCGATTGCCACGGCTTCCTCCTTTCTTCTGCTGCGATGGAGCCGCCGCAGACTTGCGAGCGGAGGGGGAGTCGGGGACCTCCGCGGTCAGCGTAAAGACCGTGGAAGGTTCCGCATCCATCTTCAGATCGTAGGCGTTCAGCCGATCGGTCAACCGCAGGAAGCTCTGATACTGTTTCAGGACCCTGTCGAGACGGTTCTCCGGCAGATGCAGACCGTTGGCCGCAGCCAGGGCCTGGATTGTCTCCTTCGTCACGTCGCTTGCCATGTCGCCCTCCTTTGTAATCAAATTTCGTTCGATTGGGTTCAAACGTCGGCAAATCCCGCACCAAATCCCAAATCCTAAACAATACCAAAAATCCAAACTCCAAACCGGCTGCCAAAATAGAGCTCGGGAATTGGAAATTGGGATTTGGAATTTGTTTGGAATTTGGATTTTGGAACTTGGATTTTCATGTCAATCCGCTTTGTTTCGGCTTCTCTGAGATTAGGCGTCCTATTTTACCTCTTTCGGCCGCGCGAGAGGACAGGCAGGAATGCCTGTGCTCACTATCAGAAAGGCCGGTCCCTTGACAGCAAGGCGGGGAAAAACGTATAAAACAATCAGTTTTAGAACGTTTGCAAGGAAGCGGCCGCGCTTCCCACGCCACTATGCCCTTCGTACGACACGTCCGGCGCCAAGGCGGTCTGGCGCAACTGGCAAAAGAGAAAGGCCTGCGGCTGACTAAGCAGCGCCGCCTCATCTTTTCGATTCTCGAATCGGCTGAAACGCATCTCAATGCCAAGCAGATTCTGGAACTCGCCCAGCGCAGCGATCCCGGGATCGACCAGGTGACCATCTACCGGAATCTGGGCCTGCTGAAACGCCTGGGTGTGGTGGACGAACTGGACCTGCTGCACCTCAAGGGAGACCAGCATTACTACGAGGCGCGCCAGGTGCGGGACCATTCTCATGTGGCCTGCCTGGGATGCGGCAAGGTCTTCGAGTTCTACAGCCCGGCCATGAAGCAGATCGGCAAGGATCTCCTGAAAGAGTGCGGCTTCTCCCTCTCGTTTTCCCGAATCGAAATCGGGGGCTACTGCGCGGAGTGCCGCAAAAAGGCGAGCGCCGCCGCCGTTCCAGAGCCGCAAAAGAGAGCGGTTTAGAGCGGTCTTACGGTTGGTAGGTAGTGTGGGGGAAAACGGCAGGGGATCCTTTCCCACTTCTGAAAAAGGCACAGAAGTTTCAGCGGTCCGGGTTCGCTGAGGCTCCCGGCTCGCGCGACGGCGGCTGGTATTCACCGGCTACGGAACGAAAGCTGATGGCGAGACGGTTCCACCCATTGATGGCGACGATGGCCATGGTCAGATCGACCAATTCCTTCTCCGTGAACTTCTGGCGGACGGCCTCGTACGTTTCATCCGGCACGTGCTCCTCGGCAATCAAAGTAACCGCCTCCGTCCACAGCAGCGCGGCGCGCTCCCGCGTGGTGTAGAACGGTGCTTCCTGCCAGGCACTGAGCCCGTAGAGCCGCTGTTCCGTTTCGCCCGAGGCGCGAGCGTCTTTTGTATGCATGTCCAGGCAATAGGCGCACCCATTCAATTGTGACGCGCGGGTCTTGATCAGCTCGAGGAGCGGCTGCTCCAGGCCGCTCCGGTGGACATAGGCTTCCAGCCCTCGCATCGCTTCGAACGCCTTGGGCGAAACTTTCTTATAGTCGATTCTGGGTGGCATCTGGCTTCCTCCTTGGGCCGTCACGAAACGCCGATTGTTGGTTTTCAACGATTACTATTGTATTACGCAACAAGACTATCGGGGGTAGCCAGGGTGAAAGCATTTCTCGCCGGTGGCGGTTACGTTTATCCGCGATGAAAGCCCACTGCCGATCCATACATTGGCTTGGCTGAAGGGAGAACTCATCGCGAAAGCGGGTGAATCGCAGGCCCGTTGAGCACTTTTCCATCGACATCGAAGCGGGAGCCGTGACACGGGCAGTCCCAGCTATGCTCTGTAGGATTCCAGGCCACAATGCAGCCCAGATGAGGGCAAACCGCCGAGAGTTCGTGCAGCACGCCCGCTTCGTCGCGGCATACAGCCACCTTCAAGAGCCCCCGACGAATGATCGCGCCGCTTCCCCGATTAATTTCATTCACCGAGGATACGTCGCCCGGTGTAATCCATTCCATGTATTCACTTGCCGTATTTAAGTTTTCCGCCACAAAAGACGGGGCGCCGAAAAGCGTCTTGCGCGAAGGATCGTAGAGGCTGGCCCATTTGTTCTCACGTCCCAGTATTAAATCGCGCAAAAGTATTCCCGCTATGGTGCCATGTGTCATACCCATGCCGGAATCGCCCGTGACGATGTACACGTTTTCGTCGCCGGGATTCGGCCCGATGAAAGCAAGACTGTCCATGGAATTGACGACCTGTCCCGACCATTGAAACTCAATTTTCTTGACGGCGGGGAATTGGATCTTCGCCCACGCCACGAGCCGGCCAAATCGGTCTGCGACGTTTTCGGCTTGTCCGGTTTTATGATCCTCACCGCCAACAATCAACAGATCATGAGATGCCCTTTTGCCGCGCACGCGCTGCAGCCGCACATAATGGAAAGGATCGCTCGTATCCCAGTACAGCGCGCTGGGAATCGACTTGACCGGCACGGAAAGGCCGACCACGTAGGTTCTGTAGGATGCTTGTTTCGTATGAATATCAACCCAATCGTTTACTGGGGTGTTTGTCGCGACGACTACCGCACGGGCCGCGATTTTTGCCTTCTGCTTTGTGGTGACCTCGGTTGTCTTTCCGCCTTTGATCCGGGTGGCTTCCGTATTCGCAAAAAGGCGTCCGCCCATGCGTTTTAGTGCCCTCGCAAGCCCGGACAAGTATTTTAACGGATGAAACTGAGCCTGCTGCGGGAATCGAAGACAAGGTCCCAGTTTGAGACCCGCGGGACCACGTTTCAGATATTCCACCGGGAGACCGGCGCGTTGCGCTGCTTTCAACTCGTCTTCCAATTTCTTTTCCGAGTCGTCGGGAGCAAGAAACAGATATCCATCCAAACGCTCGAAGTCACACTTTATTTTTTCTTCGGCAACAATGGATTCAATCTGTTCGATCGCGGAAGTGTGGCTTTCCGCCGCCAACTGAGCGCCTCTCGAGCCATGAAGATGCTCGATTTCAGTGTAAGTTGCATCCAGAAAGTTGGAAAGATGGGCAGTGGTGTGAGAAGTTTCGCCCCGACCTATTTGATTCTTATCCAGCACTACGACGGATTTACCCTCGCGCGCCAAAAGATAGGCCGTGGTCATGCCGGCGATACCCGATCCGACCACGCAAACATCCACACGAACATTTTCTTCGAGCGCAGGAGCCGAGGGAATTCGTGCTGTTGCCGTCCAAATGGATGGGTTCTCGGACGGAGCAGAGGTAGACACCGAGGCCTCCTTTTCAGAGCCTAGCTAAGATTTTACGATTTAAACTTCCCCTTGATCCAAATTTATCCGTCACCAACTTTTGCCGTCAATCGTAAATCTAAAGCAGTCTGTACCGGAGGGTCCCGGCTCAGTCAATTCTTTCTAAGGAGAACACGCCCGGAACCGCTGCCCGCGCCGTTGCCAATCATTTCCACATGTCCCGAGATTTAGGACTTGTTCAGCCGTCCACGAGATGGCCCTTTGGTGGATTTGGAATGGCGCCTTAGGTTCTTCGAGCCTTGATTGTCGGAGAGTTGCTTGGTCTTCGATACCAGCGCCTTCGACTCCTGAACAATTTCGGCTTCCATTGCATTCGCGCGTTGGGCAATCTCTCGTCTTTCGCCTGTGTCTGGCATGTCTTCATCCTTTCTCCAATTTCAATCACTCTGTCGTTAAAGACTCGGGCCCGGCCAAGTGCGCTTCGCTCCTTCGTAAGTGTGCTGTTTAGGATATATTGCCGAATTGCTCCGGGAACTGCTTGACAATTCCGTCGGCGAGCGCGTCTGACATCTTCAAAACATGGTCATATACGGCGTCAAACGCTCGAACGTCTTCCTCCCAATTTTTGTTTAGCCGGGCCACCACTTCATTTGTCGTGGTAGACAAATGCTTCTTCATCAAATCAACCAGCGTGGCCTTTGGCCAGTTCGGATTCGCTTTGCTGAGGAAGTCAGCGATCTCGACGCCATTTTGTTGCCACTTGCTGTCAGCTTGCTGCTGTCCTGATTTGTCGCCAGCTTTGGCTGCTTTGATCAAGTCTACAGCAATTGAGATGTGCTGCTTTAACAGCGCAGTGAGCCGCTGACCAGCAGCATCGCCATAGTACCTGGCCACGGCGTTGCCGATGTCTTCCTGATTTTTCATCAGACGATTTGCGGCCGCCTGTGCATCCGGTTGGTCTCCGACCGCTGCAATGATGTAGTCGCGGGTCCAGACCACGTGATCGGTCCAGAGTTTGCGCAAATCCTGCTTCAGGGTTGAAGCACTCGAGCTATCCCTTGCGGTCGGCTTCTTGTGTTTGCTTTGGTCGTTCGCGCTTCCCGAGGCAGCGGTAGATGCTATAGGAACTGTCAGCCATGCCGCTAGAATTAAAGACAGTCTGAACATTTTCATAAAGCTTCCTCCTTTTGGGCATATGCACTTATGATGCTCCAGGCATCAGAGCGACACCTTTTCGATTTAGCCGATACTCTTGATATCGTGTGTCCTCGGCGCTAAAGCCTGCCGGTCAAAAGCATCACGACTAAAATTATTAGGATAAGTCCTCCGAGGCCGCCGCCCCAGGCTGGACCTCCGGCATAATATCCGCCGCCGCCGCCGAGAAGAAGTAGCACGATCAAGATAATCAGCAGCATAAACTCCCCTTTTCGTGTTTTTTTTGCGCCTATAGCGTTCCACAACCCTTATACCGTTAATGGAAATTGCGTGTCAGTCTGATTCGGCACACCCGTGAGTGCGAAATTGCTCATCTGCAGGGAAGCCGGGGACGGACGGGACGTTCTTGATCGGCAGGGCTGAAAAGGGGAGGCGTGCACGCGGAGGCACGTGGATTGAAATGGTACGCTCCCGCAGCTAATGCTATCGGATGCCAGGGATAAAAGCCCACTTTTGAGGTTACCAGAGGTATAATTACAGAAAGAACGGGAATATGGAGGCAAAATGAAAAGAGCTGCGGCAATGTTTTTACTGTTGGCTTTGCCTGCCATGGCAGACACCCAATTCACAGTGCGAAGGATGTCACGCAACGACGTGCCGTTGGGTAAAGGCCAGTGCGACATTCGGCTACAGGTTGATGGGGAGGCCGAGGTTAGCGTCCGGAGCCAAAACGTTTATGTCCGGACGATTTCCGGGCGCGATCCGCGCGACGACGGATCGGAATGCAACGAACCGCTTCCGGCCGGCAATTTGCCAGGTTTCAACTTTGAAGTCATGGACCAGCGGGGTGATATAGCCCTGTTGTCGCCGCCATCTCCTCGCAACGGATTTACAGCCCTCGTTAGGATTCGCGACAGCAAGGGCGGCGAGGGCCGTTATCACTTCCGGTTGAGCTGGCAAATGGATGGAGGTGGCTACGGTGGAGGCGGCTACGGTAGAGGCGGATATGAAGGACGGGGAGGGGACTACGGCCCCGATGGACGCGGACCGTATGAAGGACGGGGACGGGGAGATGATCGTCCTTACGGCCCGCCGCGCGGCAACTTCGGATTTGATCAGGCGATTCGCATTTGCCAGGATGCCGTCTCGGAACGCATTTGGAGTCAGTATCGGAATCGCGATGTAGACTTCGTGAACGTCCGCGCCGACGACCGCCCCGGCCGAAACGACTATGTGGTCGGGGAAGTTATTGCGCGCCGCGGACGGAATCGAGATCGCTTCGTCTTCGATTGCAGTGTCGATTTTCGCTCTGGCCGCGTCCGGTCCGTCGACGTGCGCCGGCGCTAACATTTCAGCGGCTGCCACTACCCACCAACCCACGCACCTCCCGCCTAAAAGGACGGGAAACATTACGCGTGGAAGAAACTGCCTTCCGTGGCCCCAAGAGGGTCAAGAGAGGGCGACGTGCCATGATGTATACTGTGCCGGGACTTCTCTACGAAAACGGCGACAGGAGCGGCACATGGAATGGCACGATCTGCGCGACGCAAACGATCCGCGACTGGACCAACTCGCCGAGCGCTACCAGTTGCACCCCCTCCACATTGAGGACTGCCGGCACAGGGACCAGAACGCTAAAATCGAGGAGAACGGCCACTATATTTTCGTCGTTCTAAAGCCGGTGGAAATCGCGCCCGATGGCGAGCTGGCATTTTCCGACCTCGACCTGTTTCTCGGCCACGACTTCCTGATCACCGTACAGGAGACCGATTGCGCTCCGGCTCGCCGTTCCATCGACCAGCTTCGAGCGAGCGCGGTGAACCAGCGCGCCGACCAGTTGTTTTACCGGGTGGCCGACGCCATGGTGGATTCCTTTCTTCCGGCGCTCGACCATCTGGACGAGCTTGCCGATACACTCGAAAATGAAGTGCTGGAAAATCCGTCCCCGGCGTGCCTGGAGAAGGTTTTCCGTGCCAAGCGCAATCTGATCGAGCTGCGCCGAGTGCTCGCCAACACGCGCGATGTCGCCAACCACCTTCAGCGGAGTGAGTCGGACCTGATCGCGCGCGACCTATGGCCGTTTTTTCGCGACGTCTATGACCACGTGGCGCGCAACCTGGACACCGTCGAGATGCAACGCGACCTGATCACCGGGGCGATGGACATCTACCTTTCCAGCCAGGCCCAGCGCACCAACCAGGTGATGAAGGTCTTAACCGTGCTGAGTACCATCGCGCTTCCCGCCGTCATCGTCTCCAGCTTTTTCGGGATGAACCTGCATGGCCTGCCCTGGAGCGAGGCTCCGCACGGAGCCTGGATCGCCATCGCGCTAACGGCTGGTTCCACCCTGCTTCTGCTCGTTTTCCTGCGCCTTTTCCGGTGGCTCTGAGAGCATTTTGAATAATGGTGTATCCCGTAAGGGGCACGGTTTCAACCGTGCCAAAAAGCGGGGCACGGAAAATGCGCTTTAGCGCCTGAGGGACACCCACGGTTCGGCGACGTCCCTCAGCGGCTGAAGCCGCGGCTGCCAGTGGCGCATTTCGGCACGGTTGAAACCGTGCCCTTACGGGACACACATCGAGTGAAAATGATCTAAGAGATCACGCTTGGCCCGTTCACGTCCGATTCAATACCGGCTCCTCTCGTAAAATGCCTTGTCTGCGGCGATTCATCTGGAATCGTGCCCAGTTGATTGATTAGTAACAATCTTGTTTTCAGTTTGTTAGCGCAATTCCGCGGCCAAGCATCGGCATGGTAGAATAAATAATATATGTCGTTTGATGCTGGCTTGGACCGGACTATAGCAACGCCGTCGTTTTCCGAGGACTCGCGCGTCCTGGCGCTCGATTGGGGAGAGCGGCGCGTGGGGCTGGCGGTCAGCGATCCTTTGGGGCTGACGGCGCAGGGCCTGCCAACCATGTCGCGGAGGAACCGGCAGCGCGACCTGAGCTTCCTGAAGTCGCTGGTTCACAAACATCGCGTGTCGCTGGTGCTGCTGGGGAATCCCTTGCGAATGAATGGGACGGAGGGAACTCAGGCGGAAAAGATGCGCGAGGTCGCTCGCGACCTGCAAGAGCACCTGCATTGCGAGGTGCGCCTGTGGGACGAGCGGCTGACCAGCGTCGAAGCCCACCGTGTCCTGCATGAAGCTGGTGTAATACCGTCCAGGCGGGGAGAGTCGGTGGATCGGATGGCGGCCGTGCTGCTCTTGCAGAATTTCCTGGACTCCTGTCCCCGGCCAGATCGCTCCCCATTTCGCTCCCCAGATCGCTCCAGCGACGAGAGCGAGCCATGACGAGTGAAATGTCTGGCGAAATGTCTGGGAAAGCCTCTGGCGAAATGGCAGACAAAACCACCGACAACAGGATTGGCAACTTGGACGGCAACATCCCATTTGTCCCCAACGGCCAGAATGCCTTCCCATCGGGGGAACGAAACAGGATCTCGCGTCTTGTCAGAGGACTTGCGTACTTGGCAGTGGTCTTCGCGGCGGGGGCGGTCTGGTTCGAGGCCGACGTGAACCTGCCCTATCTGCGTTCCCTGACGCCCGTCGAAATGGACATCGCGCCGGGAACCAGCTCGACGCGCATTGCCCGGATGCTGGAGGATGCCGGGGTCATTCGCAACCGCCGCACCTTCCTGGTGCTGCACTACCTCGATCATAAGCGGACGCTCAAGGCGGGCTTCTACATCTTCGACCACGCCATCTCGCCCCGCGAAGTTTTCCGGGAATTGGTCCAGGGAGAAGTTGCGCGCCAGGAACTGACCATTCCCGAGGGTTTGAACCGCTTCGATATTGCCGCATTGGTGGAGCAGGCCGGCTTGGCGAGCCGCGCGGAGTTCCTGAAGGCTTCCGCCGACACCAGTATCGTCGCGGATCTCGACCCCAGCGCGCCGAGCCTCGAAGGATACCTTTTTCCCGATACCTATGACTTCCCTCGGCACGGCGGGGCTTGGCCGATCGTGCGAGAGATGGTCGGCCGCTTCCGCCAAGTCTATGCGCCGCTCGTTACACCCGACGTGAAGATGCCGGTTCGAGAAGTGTTGATGATTGCGTCAATGGTCGAATTGGAGACCGGGAATGCGGACGAGCGGCCGAAGGTGGCGTCGGTATTTTATAACCGGCTGAAGCGGGGCATGCCCTTGCAGTGCGACCCCACCGTGGTCTACGCCGCGATTCTCCACAACAGCTATGGCGGAGTGATCCGCCAAGCGGACCTGGATTCGAATTCCCCGTACAACACTTACATGCACTCGGGCTTTCCACCCGGACCCATCGCGAACCCCGGCAAAGCGTCGCTGCTCGCAGCGTTGCATCCCGCCTCCACCCAATTTCTCTACTTCGTGGCCAATTCCACCGGACACCATACCTTTACCCGAACCCTCGCCGAACACAACATGGCCGTCAGCCTCTACCGGAGGGGGTTGGCGAGATAGGGACCAAAACCCGACCAGTTGCGGTAAAATAACGCATTATGGATACCACCGCTGAAAAGCAGCATGCCCATGAGCTGATTGAGCGCCTGGAACCGGAGGACGCGCGAGTCGCCGTTCGCTTCCTGGAATTCATGTTGCTCGATCCGGTTGCGCGGTCATTGGCGACCGCGCCCGTCGAGGAGGAGGAGATCACGCCGGAGACCGCCGCCGCGCTGGACCGAGCACGCGCTTCTCTAGCCCGTGGCGAGGGGATTCCCCATGAAGAAATCTTGCGGGAGTTCGGGCTGAAAAAATGAGCGGCGACCCCGCTCCTCCCCGGATCGGAATTATCTGGTCGCCGGAAGGCCGCGCCGATCTTCGCGCAATCGATCGCGACACCGCCCTTGATATCCTCCGTTGCTTGGACCGCTATCTGAGCATCCGAACCGGCGGCGTAAAGAGACTCAAGCCTCCCCAAACCGGTTTTCGCCTGCGGTGTGGCGATTACCGAGTCTTTTTCGATCAGAAGGAAGAAAACACAATCGAGGTCACGGCGGTCCGTCATCGCCGCGAGGCTTATAGGTGAGGGGTGCGAGTGGGTCGCCACGGCGAGCGCTTTTTCTCGCCGTGGGCAGTTATTCTTATCGGCAAGAAAAACCACGGTAAGAAAACCACTCACCGTGGCTACCAGCTCGAAGATCCCTCACCAAGTGTGCATCTCCTCTACTCGAACCCCAGTAAACCAAGGCCCCACAGCCTTCTTGGGAGTGCATGCCCCGCAACCCGGAACGAGACAGTGATTAGTCCGAACCCGTTCCTCGACCTTAGGAGTAATCAGACTGATGATATCTACTTCTGGTTGAACTTTTCCTATAAGGTCAACAATTACCTGAAAGGGCACTTCCGGGGCAGCGCGAAGAAAGAGTACTCTCTCCGCTCTTGTCTTGAATATCCCCCGTAATGTTGTCGGCAGTGCAGCCATCTCGATCGGAGCGGCGCTGTTTACTTGTACTGTGTGGTTGCTGAGAAGAGTGGCTACTATATTCCAGCCGTCACCACAGGATTCTGGTGCAGCCGCGATGTCAATCAGAAATCCAGTTGGCTCATGAATAGTGGCGATGGCAGCAACGGACAGTATCAAGAACAGCGACGCCAACGGTGCTGTTATTCGTGTCAACGACATAAATTCCTTTACGAATAGACACCACGCAAGCAGCGATGTTCCCGCCAAAATAAAAAGCCGAGGCGAGCCTCGGCTTTGTCAAATAACAAAGACATTGATCTGTTTTAACGCCCTTACGCCACCGTCACCTGCGGACTCAAATACACATCCTGAATCGCATTGAGCAGGGCGATGCCTTCCTTCATGGGGCGCTGGAAGGATTTGCGGCCGGAGATGAGGCCCATGCCGCCGGCGCGTTTGTTGACGACTGCGGTCATGACGGCTTCCTCTAGATCTTTCTTGCCGGAAGCTCCGCCGCTGTTGATGAGGCCGGCGCGGCCCATGTAGCAGCTTGCGACCTGATAACGGCAGAGGTCGATGGGATGGTCGGTGGTGAGCTCGGTATAGACGCGCTCATCGATCTTGCCGTAGCCCGAGCCCATCGCTTTGTAGCCGCCGTTATTTTCCGGGAGCTTCTGCTTGATGATGTCGGCCTGGATGGTCACACCCAGGTGATTGGCCTGCCCGGTCAGGTCGGCCGAGACGGCATAATCCTTATCCTTTTTGAACGCGCTGTTGCGCAGGTAGCACCACAGCACGCAAGCCAAGCCCAGCTCGTGAGCTTGGGCGAAGAGCTGGCTGATCTCGACGATCTGGCGGCCGCTCTCCTCCGATCCGTAATAGATGGTTGCGCCGACGGCGGCGGCGCCCAAGTCGAGCGCTTCCTTCACGGTGCCGAAAAGGATTTGGTCGAACTTGTTGGGATACGTCAGCAGCTCGTTGTGATTGATCTTCACGATGAAGGGAATCTTGTGCGCATAGCGGCGCGATACGGAGCCCAGCACGCCGAAGGTCGATGCGACAGCGTTGCAGCCGCCTTCGACGGCCAGCTTGACGATGTTTTCGGGATCGAAATAATCCGGGTTCTTCGCAAAGCTCGCGCCGGCGGAGTGCTCGATGCCTTGATCGACAGGCAGAATCGAGACATAGCCCGTGCCGCTCAAGCGTCCGTGGCCGATAATCCGCTGCAAATTGATCAGGACGCGATTATTGCGGTCGGAGCTTGCGTAGATGCGGTCCACCGTGTCGGGACCCGGCACGTTCAGCCTTTCCTTTGAAATCTTCGGGCTGTTGAAGCCCAAAAAATATTCCGCTTTGTCTCCGAGAAGTTCTTCTATTTTAGTTGTTGTAATCATATTTTTTGCCTACTCCGATTATGAAATCCGAGGAATTTCAGACGACGATTACGAGTTCGCGGTGCGCACGCCCGGCTTGGACGCCGAGTGCGGTATGGTAGTCCCATTGCTCCATGATGATAGCCATTCTGCTCCGGGTTTGTCCAGTTTTTGTGATGATCCCGGATTGCTTGACTCCCGCTTGCAGAATAAGGTCTAATCGGCAGTATCGCTTGAGCCAGCACCTGTATTGACGGGAGGTGGGATCGCATGAGCGGTTCTCGTACGCTGCGGATATTTCGGTTGGGGATGGAGGCAATTCTTTTTTTGTTGCTAACGGGGGCCTGGGGAGCCGCGCAGACAACGGAGGCAGGACCCGGAAGGGAAGGTCCCTTGCATGGCCAGCACGAGGTCAAGCCGTTCCGCCTCATCGGCAATGTCTACTACGTCGGGTTGTCGGACAACACCTCGTTTCTGATCACGTCGCCGCAAGGACACATCCTGCTCGACACGACGTTCGAAGGAGCGGTGCCCACGATCAGAAAAAACATCGAGCAACTCGGCTTTAAGATCAAGGACATCAAATTCATCATCCAGGCCCACGCGCATTCCGATCACATCGAGGGGCTGGCCGCGTTCAAGGAGGCCACCGGAGCCAAAGTCCTGGTGATGCCCGGCGACGCGGATGTTCTCGCCGACGGCGGCAAGAGCGATTTCCGCAGCGATGGAAGGCTGCTTTGGAAGCCCGTCCGCGCAGACCGGCTGCTGCACGACGGAGAAGAGGTGCGCGTCGGCAGCGCCGTCATGACGGCTCACCTGACGGCGGGCCACACCAAAGGTTGCACCACGTGGAGCACCGTGGCCCAGGAAAACGGCAAGAACTATAACGTCGTCTTTATCTGCAGCCTCAACGTGAACGAGCAGGTTCCTTTGGTAGGAAACAAGAAGTATCCCGCCATCGCCGAGGACTTCAAGAAGTCGTTCGCGCTGATGAAAACTCTGCCGTGCGATGTGTTCCTGGTTTCTCACGGTCGCTGGTTTAACATGGAGCAGAAGATCAAGCTGATGGAGCAGGGCGGGACGAATCCGTTTATCGATCCCGCGGGGTGCAAGGCATATCTTGCGGAGCGCGAGCAAGCGTTCCTGGCCCAGTTGCAGAAGGATCAGGGGACTGTGCCTAAGTAGCGGTTGCAAGAGGCTTCGCAAATACCTCAGTTCCTTCTGTATCTCAATTGAGATACAATAATGTCAGGAGTATTACGTGCGACGGAAATATCCCAATACCGAGATGATCCATGCCCGGATCGACACCAAGCTGAAGAGGTCGGCTGGCCGCATTTTCTCCAAGATCGGCATTTCGACAACGGAAGCGATTCGGCTCTTTCTGAAACAGGTGGAACTGCATCGGGGTCTGCCGTTTTCTGTCGCGGTTCCAAACGAGGAAACAGTGGCCGCGATGGCCGAGTCGAACAGTCCAGCAAGCCTGAAGCGCTATCGCTCCTTCCGTGAACTACGCGGGCAGCTCTGATGGCTCTGAGCCTTCTCACCACTACCGCGTTCGAAAAAGACCTGCGGCGCCTAAAAAAGCAGGGCAAAGACCTGGATAGGTTGGAGGCTGTCGTGGACCTGCTTCAGGACCAAGAGCAATTGCCCCGCCGGTGCCACCCGCATCCCCTGCGTGGGTCTTGGTCGGGCCACTGGGACTGCCATGTTGAGCCCGATTGGCTGCTCCTGTACAGGGTGACAGAAAACGATTTGATCCTTGTTCGAACTGGCAGCCATGCTGAATTGTTCGGGTGATATCATGCCGGCGAATAGGCGCACCCTATTTTCACGAACGAACTTCTGACGCTTTCCAGTACACGAATGAGAGTTTCACGACTGCATCGAAGTAAGATGGACCCACAGGTGGCAGCAGATGAATAACAGCGACGCCCCGGTCCTGATCGTCGGCGGCGGAATCGGCGGACTCGCCGCCGCTCTGGCGCTGGCAAGGAAGGGTTATCGCTCTTTGGTTTTGGAGCAGGCTCCCGAATTCAAGGAGATCGGAGCCGGCATCCAGCTCGGCCCGAACGTCTTCAAGATGTTTCGGATCCTCGGGCAAGGTCTGACGGAGGGCGTCAGCCGCCTCGCCACGTTTCCCGAAAACCTCATCATGATGGATTGCGTCACAGCCGAGCCGGTGGCGCGGATTCCGCTTGGCAAGGAGTTTCGCGACCGTTTCCGGTTTCCCTACGCGCTCATCCATCGCGCCGACCTGCTGGATGTTCTCCTCGAGGCCTGCCAACGGTGCGAGTTGATTAGGTTAGAGACATCGCGCAAAGTCACCTGGATGACCGATCATGGCGACCGCGTTTCGGTTCGCACCAAGCAAGGCCCGGCTTGGGAAGACGACGGGCCGGAATACGGAGGCGCGGCGCTGATTGGCGCCGACGGCCTGTGGTCGTCCATTCGCGATTTCCTGCTCCATGACGGGAAGCCGCGCGTCTCCGGGCATATTGCCTATCGCGCCGTACTCCCGACCGAAGAAGTGCCGGAGCATTTGCGGCGGCCCGACATGGCGTTCTGGGCCGGCGAGAAAACGCATCTCGTCTATTACCCGATCCGCGGCGGAAAGCTCACCAATCTAGTCGCTGTCTTCCACAGCAATCGGTACGAGGAGGGCTGGGACAGCTATGGCGATCCCGCCGAGCTGCATGAACGTTTTGCCGGCGCATGCGAGCAGGTGAAGACCATGCTCTCGAAGATCGAGACGTGGCGGATGTGGGTGCTATGCGACCGGGAGCCGGTGAAGAATTGGGCGCACGGGCGGGCGGTGCTGCTGGGCGACGCGGCGCATCCCATGCTGCAATATCTGGCGCAGGGCGGCTGCATGGCGGTGGAAGACGCCGTTTGCCTGGCGGACCAATTAGAGCTGGCCGGTGGAGATTTCGAGCGCGCCTTCCAGGCTTACACGCAAGCGAGGTATCTGCGCACCGCGCACGCGCAACTGATGGCTCGCCTGTATGGCGAGGTCTATCACGCCTCGGGCGTGGCGCGGGAGCTTCGTAACAAGCTGCTCTCGGAGCGGACTACGCAACAAGCCTACGACGGACTTGCGTGGCTGTATGATGGCGTGTGATATATGGGTATCTGTGGATTTGTTCCGGGCATCTACACGCGTGAGGGACTTCCATGAAAACGATTGACCGACTATTCACCCTGGCCTTGCTTGCGATGGTATTCAGCACTCTGTTGCTGGTCGAACCGTCGGAGGCCCAGACGGACGCGCCGCCGCCCGCCCAGTACCCCGCCCTGCCGAGCGAAACCCCGGACAAATTCGAAGCGGCAACCGATAGCTTTGAATTCATCAAGCGCGACGTGATGATCCCCATGAGGGACGGGGTGAAGCTGCACACCGTCATCTTGGTTCCGAAGGGCGCCCACGCCGCACCGATCCTGATGACGCGCACGCCCTACAACGCCTCCACGCGGACAAGCAGCGCCCAAAGCGCCCATCTCGGCCCGATCCTCGGCGGCGCCGCCGACTGGATCGTGGAAGGCGGCTATATTCGCGTGATCCAGGACGTGCGCGGCAAATACGGCTCGGAGGGCGACTACGTGATGAACCGGCCGATAAACGGCCCGCAGAATCCGACGCCGGTCGACCACGCCACCGATACCTATGACACCATAGACTGGCTGGTGAAAAACATACCGGAGAGCAACGGCAAGGTGGGTATCCTCGGCGTTTCTTATGACGGCTTTCTGCCATTGATGGCCCTCGTAAATCCCCACCCAGCGTTGAAAGTGTCGGTGCCAATGAACCCGATGGTCGATGGCTGGATGGGCGACGACTGGTTCCACAACGGCGCGTTCCGTCAGCAGAACATGGCTTACATCTATGACCAGGAGGCGACACGCAAGTCGGAGGCGAAGTGGTGGACGAGCCATTTTGACGACTATGATATGTTCATGCAGGCCGGATCGGCGGGCGAGCTAGGACGACGCCGGGGGCTGGAACAAGCCGGCTTTTGGCGGAAGATTCTGGAGCATCCCAGCTACGACGCTTTCTGGCGCGAACAAGCCGTAGACAAGGTGTTGGCGGACCAACCGCTCAAGGTTCCCGTGATGCTGGTGCATAGCCTGTGGGATCAGGAAGACATCTATGGCGACATCGCCGTCTACAAGGCGATCAAGCCGAAGGACGCCAACAATGACAAGGTATTTCTGGTGATGGGTCCGTGGGCCCACGGCCAGGAAATGCGGGATGGAAGTTCGCTTGGCGCCATAAACTTCAACAGCGAAACCTCGCTCTACTTCCGGCAAAATATCCTGCGGCCGTTTCTGGATCAATACCTGAAGGATGGCGCGCCAAAGGCCGATGTCCCGCCCGTATCCGCGTTTGAGACCGGCACCAATAAATGGCTGCGACTTCCGTCATGGCCGGCGGGCTGCGCCAGCGGCTGTTCCGTCCGCCCAACTCCGCTGTACCTCAACTCTGGTCTCAAGCTGAATTTTGCCGCGCCAAAGTCTGGCGATGCGGCGTTTGAAGAATACGTCTCCGACCCTTCGAAGCCTGTGCCGTTCCGTTCCCGTCCCATTCAGCCGATCGGCGGCTCGGCTGTCGGCCATACCTGGCCCCAATGGCTTGTGGACGATCAGCGCGAGGCCTCCGGCCGTCCGGATGTCTTGGCGTTTGTCTCCGATGTCTTGAGCGCGCCAGTGAAGATCAGCGGGCAACCGGTCGCCAATCTAGTCGCCTCCACCAGCGGCACGGACTCCGATTGGGTTGTAAAATTGATTGACGTTTACCCCGATGAAGTGGCCGGGCAGCCGGCCATGGGCGGTTATCAATTGATGGTCTCGGCCGACATCTTCCGTGGCCGATATCGCGAAAGCCTGGAGACCGCCAAACCGGTCGCGGCGGACAAGCCGTTGCCCTATCGCTTCGCTCTGCCCACAGCGAACCACGTTTTCCTGCCGGGTCACCGGATGATGGTGCAAATCCAGTCGAGTTGGTTTCCATTGTACGACCGCAATCCGCAGAGTTTCGTGCCGAACATCTTCTGGGCCAAGCCGGGGGATTACCGCAAGGCCGTGCAACGCGTCTACCACGCTCCCGGCCAAGCGAGCTTCATCGAACTGCCTCTGGTCACGACGCCATGAAAAGCGGCGTGCGAGAATAGTCCAGCCGGATCTATTGTCGGTTGGGGATGTTGATTAATGAAGGAGCCTGGGACCATGAGCCCTGAATCCAGCACCGCCAGTGCTGCCTCCCGAGCCGGTGCTTTACCCGAGGATCGCGCGAAATACGCTGCCGATGTGAAGAGTCTCCACATGGGGCCGCTGTGGGACATCTACCGCGAAGTTCTCACGCGGGAACCGCGGCGGCGCGAGGTCCCGTATCTTTGGCCGTGGAGTCTGGTCCGTCCACATCTGGTGCGCGCGGGAGAGATGATCTCAGCGGCCGAGGCGGAGCGGCGCGCCCTGATGCTGTTGAATCCGGCGAATCCCACGGGATTCGGCGCCACGGCCACGCTCTATGCCGCCGCGCAATTGATCCTCCCAGGAGAAGTCGCGCGCGCCCACCGGCACTCGCCCGCGGCGCTCCGCTTCATTATTGAAGGTTCGGGCGCGTACACCTGCGTCGAGGGAGAAAAGATCACGATGTCTCCCGGAGACATGATCCTGACGCCATCGATGGTGTGGCACGACCATGGCAACGATGGGGGCAACGACGGCGGCAACGATGCGAGCGTGCCCGTGATCTGGCTCGACGGGCTGGACATTCCGCTGATGGACTCGCTCCGCTGCATGTTCCTGGACGAGTTTCCGGCGGAGAGGCAGCCGCTGACGAAGCCCGCGTCGCACTCGGAGCGGCTCTATGGACGGGCGTTGTTTCCTGCGGGCATGGGACCGGCGCCGGCGGGCCGTCACTCTCCCGTCTGGGCCTACCGCTGGCAGGAGGCGCGCGACGCCCTGGAGGCTCTTCGCCAAAGCTCGCCGCCCGATCCCGCCAATGGTTACGCCTTGCGCTACGCGAATCCCTCGAACGGCGGCGAAGTATTCCCGACCATGGGCTGCCGGTTGCAGTTGATCCCCAAGGGCGGGCACACCCAGGCGCATCGCCACACCGCCAGTTCCATCTATCACGTTGCCGAGGGAAGCGGCTATTCCATCCTCGACGGCGAGCGGTTCGACTGGACCAAGGGTGACACGTTCGCCGTTCCGATCTGGTGCTGGCACGAACACGCTTCGCCCGGCGCGGACGCGGTCCTGTTCTCCTTTACCGACGCGCCCGTGATCTCGCAGCTAGGGCTGCTGCGCAGCCAGACATATCCGGAACGCGACGGATTTCAGGCCGTGACGGCAGTTTTTCCGAAAGACCACACAAGATAGCCACGGAGGCACAGAGGCACGGAGACAAATTCTCAAGGGGATCGGCAACACATAATCGCGATCTTTCATCTATAGCAAGACATTCTCTGTGCCTCCGTGCCTCTGTGGCAAACTACTTTCCGTCCGCAAAATCCGAGGATGCATGGGAGGGGAAGCATTCCGCGATGAAGCTCGTCAGTTACATTCAGTCGCAAAAGGCGCGGCTCGGGGCGTTGCTCGGCGGCGATCTGATTGTCGATCTGAACCGCGCCCACCGGGAGTTCGTAGTGTTGCGAAAAAATTCCCGGCGAACGGTTCTGAAGCCGCTGCCCTCGGAGATGGTTCCATTTCTCGAAGCCGGCACGGCGGCAATGGACGAGGCCCGCAAGACGCTGCTATTTGTCGAAAGCGAACGGAAACGCGGCGCGGGCGATGCGCTGCTCCGCCGGCACGTACTCATCCCTGTTTCCAAAGTCGGAATTGCGGCCCCCATACCGCGCCCGCCCAAGCTGATCGCGGTTTGGGTAAACTACGACGAACACGCCCGCGAGGTGACGGCCAACGCGCCAAAGCAAGTGCCCCTCTTTTTCACTAAATTTCCCACCGCCGTCATCGGATCCGGCTCACCGATCATACTGCCCCGCATCAGCCACAAGGTGGACTATGAAGCCGAGCTGGCCTTCGCCATCGGCAAGCGCGGCAAGGATATCCCGGAGGAAAAAGCTTATGAGCACATCGCCGGATATACCATCATGAACGACGTGAGCGCGCGGGACTTTTCACTCCGCGAGCTGATCGGAGTCATCGGCCCTTCCGATGTTCAAAAGTCCTTCGACACTTTCGCGCCGATGGGACCGTGTCTGGTCACGCGCGACGAGATCCCCGACCCGCAATCGCTCGGCATCCGGCTCCGCATCGGCGACGAGCTACTGCAAGACTCGAACACGCGATTCATGATCCACAAAATCCCGGAGATCGTCGCCTACATCTCGTCGATTGCAACGCTCGAACCCGGCGACGTGATCACAACCGGCACTCCCTCGGGCGTCGGTTTCACGCGCACCCCGCAGCGCTGGCTGCGTCCCGGCGAGACCGTGCGGATTGAAATTGATAGAATTGGGGTGTTAGAGAATCCGGTGGTTTCAGAGCCGCGACCGTCAGGGAGCGGGAGCGAGATGAGGTGACGCTCGGCGACCGCTCCCGCTCCCTCACGGTTGCGGCTCTGATGGTCCAACCCCAGAGGTCCAATCGAAATGACCCCAGCCGGCATCTACATCAGCGTTCCCTTCTGTCGGCAGAAGTGTACCTACTGCAACTTTGCTTCCGACGTGCATCCTTCCTCACTTCTGCCTGAGTACGCCAAGGCACTCATCAAGGAAATCGGCGGCAGGCGCGAGCTATGGCAGGGAGCCGGTATTTCCGTTTGCGACGACCTGCCGATTGATGCGATCTACATCGGCGGCGGCACGCCGGGGATGCTAGCACCCGGGCAACTGACTGATTTATTAGGGGCTATCCGGGCAATGTTCCACGTGGAACCTGGAGCCGAGATCACCATCGAGGCCAGCCCTGAAAACGTCACGGCTGCGACTGCGGCGGCTTGGGCCGGGATGGGAGTGAACCGGGTCAGCCTGGGCGTGCAGTCGATGATCCGCGAGGAAATTAGGGCTGTGGGGCGGATATACGATGCGGCGGATGTCGAAGCGGCGTTCAGAAATCTGCGCGCGGCAGGGATTCGCAACATCTCGGCCGACTTGATCGCCGGGCTGCCGCATCAGACCGCAGCAAGTTGGGAGAGGTCCATCGAAGCGCTGCTGGCGCTCGAACCCGTGCACGTTTCCGTCTACATGCTCGAAGTGGATGACGATAGCCGGTTGGGGCATGAATTGCTCCGCGAAGGCGATCGTTACCTCGCACGGTCCGTTCCAACGGAAGGGCAAGTTGCGGATTTTTACTGCACGGCGATGGAGAGGCTGCGCGGCGCGGGCTTCGAACATTACGAGATATCGAATTTCGCGCGGTCCGGCAAGCGTTCGCGGCAAAATCTAAAATATTGGATGAATGTTCCATACTTCGGCTTCGGCGCGGACGCGCATTCCTACGACGGCGAGCGACGATGGGCCAACGTGGATGATACCGTGGCGTATATTGAAAAGATCGAGAATGGCCAGTTGCCGGTAGCCGAGAACAAGACTCTCGATTGGCGGGAGAAGCTGGAAGAGCGGCTGTTCCTCGGGCTGCGTTACCGCGACGGTGTGTCGCTATCGCGGATCAACGACGAGTTCGCGCCGCAGGTCGAACAGGAAACTTGGCGAGAAATCTGCAATGGCCTTGACGAGCTGTTTCAGCGCTTCACGCGCGAAGGCTGGCTGGAGACCCGCGGCGACCGCATCCGCCTTACCGATCAGGGCGTACTGTATTCAAATGAAGTTTTTGCGGGATTCCTGGAGGATTAAATGAGCACGACAAGAGTACAAACCGGCACGGCGGCCCGCGCGACCGTGGAAGAGGGTTCAGCCGTCCAGCCGTTCATCGACCTGCGCAGCGACACCGTTACCAAACCCTCGCCCGAGATGCGGCGGGCGATGGCCGAGGCCGAAGTCGGCGACGACGTTTATGGCGAAGACCCCACGGTGAACCGGCTGCAAGAGCGCGCGGCGGAGATTTTCGGCCGCGAGGCCGCCATCTTCGTTCCTTCCGGCTCCATGGGGAACCTGATCGCCATGCTGGTGCACACTCGGCCCGGACAGGAGATCATTTGTGAGGAGCTGTCGCACGTTTTCAACTTCGAGATGGGTTCGCTTTCCGCCATCGCCGGATGCGTTCCGCGCCCCGTCCATACGGAGGACGGCGTTTTAACATGGCCGCGAGTCCGCGAGGCCATTCGTCCCAAGATTTATTATCGCGCTCAAACCGGCCTGGTTGCCTGCGAGAACACGCACAACATTCAAGGCGGCATCGTGATGCCGCTGGAGATCGGCGAAGAGATTTGCGACGAGGCTCACGCCGCGGGACTGCCGGTACATCTCGACGGCGCGCGTATCTTCAATGCAGCGGTGGCGCTGGGAAAGAACGTCCGCGAGCTGACTCGGAAATTCGACTCGGTAATGTTTTGCGTGTCAAAAGGGCTGGGCGCTCCGGTCGGATCGCTCCTGGTGGGAAGCAGCGACTTCATCGCGCAGGCGCGGATCAAGCGCAAGCTTCTGGGAGGGGGAATGCGGCAGGCGGGAGTGCTGGCGGCCGCCGGTCTGGTGGCGTTGGAAAAGTCGCCATCGCGGCTGCACGAAGATCACGAAAACGCGAAGTTTCTAGCCGAGGGTCTGGCCCGCATCCCTGGGATTCGTCTGGACCCCGCCCAGGTCAGGACCAACATCATTGTCTTCGATGTTTCCGGCACGGGAATGACGACGGGCGATCTCTCTCAAAAACTCGCCGCGCAGCGCGTGCTGGCCAACGGCGTCAGCTCTCGCTCGATGCGCATGGTCACGCACTGCGACGTAGACCGCGCTGGATGCGCCCTCGCGCTGAAAGCGCTGGAGCAAGCCGTCCGCCTCGCCCCACTTTCGCGTTAGGCGCCCGGAAGTTCTCGAGATTTCCCGAAAGAATTGAAATGTTGCTGGGAGGAATTTGTCTTTGCGGCAGCCTGGAATCGATTGCAGCGGGACAAGAGCAACCGACCCCGCTCAGGATTCCCGGAGGAACTCGTACCGCTCAATGGTAGCGGCTACGCCAACGTGCTGGTCTTCCACAGAAGTCCGGTCCACGCGTATGACCTTGCCACGGCACTTTACCCGGACCGCTTGTCCCTTGGTGATCTCCGCGGGCAGAGTCAGAACAAACTCCAAAGAGGAGCCGATGTCGATCGGGGATTCGAACTCCAGGTAAACCCCGCTCGAACTAATGTCTCGGGTTTTGACGGGGGCTTCCGTTGCAACCGGATCATCCGCACGGAGTGAAACCGGCAATGTCATTGTAAACCGCTGCGCACGCCTTTTATCTGAAGCGTCCATCACACCACCCTTTTCCGCAAGCGACTCTTCCGCTGATACGAAGACTGATAAAGGCCATCCGTTCGCCTGTCGAGTTCCGCTTGGTCTTTGACTGCAATCAACCGTACATGAAGGTTTTAACCGTTTTAGTATACTCGCGACAATAGCCTGCCGGTCTCATTTTCTTTCTAGTGCTAGAGTACTAAGAGACGATGGTAGGCCTATAGGGCCTAGTTCCTCTCGTCGTGTGCGGGGCAAATCACCCTAAAATCGCAATAAGCGCAATGAAATCCCGACACGGGCGGAAATCGCCCGGACTCAATGCCGGCGCTGGCTTCCGAGAGTGTTTCATCCAATTCGCGAAAATCTTCCGGTCCGCGCTCGGTCCGCAATTCCTCTTGCGCCGCCAGATTGTAGAGCACTAACGCAGCGGGATCAAGTCCCAGAACCTCGCGGCAGGCCCGCGCATAGATCGTCAACTGAAGGCTGCGGTCGGCGTCTTTCTGTGTCCGGGCCCGTCCCGTCTTGTACTCGACCACCTCTACCTGTTTGCCCGCGATGCAATTTACTTGATCGATTCGGCCGGTGACCCTGGTCCCGGCGCAGAGCAGTTCGAAGGGCCTTTCCTGGTGCAAGAGCACAAAAGGCTTGGCCGCAATTGCCTGCGCCACGCCCTGCAACTGCTCCAAGCCCATCTCCCAATACTTGCGCTCCTGGACGGGATCGGTGAAGCCCGCCGGCGACCAGTGCTGGCGGAGAATCGCTTCGATGCTGTGGGCGTCCGGAGTTTGCCGACTTTCGGCGAGCGTCTTTACCACCTGCCGGATCGCCTCGTGCATGATGGAGCCGAAACGCAGCGCGGCGGAAGGCACCACCGGCACCCGGCAAATATGGCCGTAATAGTATTTCAGTGGACATTCGAGATACGTCTCCAGACCCGAGACGCTTAGCGCCAGATCCTTGCCGGCCGGCGCAACCGGCAGGGCGGAGAACGTGGCGGCCTCGGTTTCGTCCGGTGGCGCGTTGAATGGGGCGATTGTCTTCCATTCGAGAGCCGGGCAGTTGCTCTGCCGCAATTGTTCCAGAAACACCGATGGATGCTGTTTGGCGTTCGATACCGTGCAAAGCGTGAGCACGCTTTTGGCCCGTGTCAGCGCCACATAGAAAAGACGCCGCTCCTCTTCCGTGTGCACGTCGCCGATCGGCGGAGGGCCTTTCAGCAACGCCACGGGGAAGGAGATGAGCGGGCTTTGGCGGCGGGTGGGAAAGGCGCCGCGCACGAGGTGCAGAACAAAAACCTTTTCAAATTCCAGACCCTTCGCTCCGTGCACCGTCATTAGTTGCACCATTCCGAGCGAATCCGCCGCGGGCTGGTCGTCCCAGAGCTGCGGCTGGCGTGCGGAGGAAAGAAACGACGCAGTGCCGTCCTCTTCGTCGGGAAGATTGATGGTTCCGTGCGCTTCCTCGAAATAAGAAAAATATTCCAGAAACTCGGCGAGCAATCCCGTGGCGCTTTTGTCCTGGTCCCAGCCGAGAACGAAACTCAAAAAAGCCTTCCATGCGGGCTGCTCTTCCGGACTGGCAAATAGATTCGCCTCCTGCCGAAGCTGGCTCAGCCATCCGCCGATACGCTGGTCCTTTGCGATCTCGCGGTAGCGGCCCAGGAATTCGACTAGCGTCGTGATCCCCGGCGCATCGGCGCGAGCACCTCGCTCCGCCGATGCGAATTCCTCTTTCGGCCCTGAACCCGGCTCGACGACCTCGCTCAATGCCAGCCTTTGTCCGTAGGCCGTGCGGCACAATTCCAGCAGCAGGCCGCTGTCGATTTTCCACGGCGCATCGGGCATTGAGGCCATCACGCGCAGCAGGCTGACGCTGTCTTTGGGATGTCCGATCGCTCGCAGCAACGCAACCAGATCGCGCACGGCCGGGAGGTTGTTGATGGCGAGCTTGCGAATCGAAAACGGAACACCATGTCGCCGCAGCGCCCGTACCAGAAGATTCCGATGCCGATGCGCGCGATAGAGCACGGCAATATCCGAATAGGTTTTGGTCTCGCCCGTCTTCACCTGCCGCGCCATCTCCAGGGCCAGAAACTCGGCCTGCTCGTCGTCACTCAAAAACTCCCAGACCTCCACTTGATGTCCCGTGCCATTGGAAGTTTTCAGCGATTCGTCCTCCTCGTCTTCCTGCGATTTTGGAATCGCCTTTTCTTCCTCAGATTGGGAAATCGCGAGGTTGGCCACCTCCAGGATGCTCTTAGTAGAACGGTAATTTTCCGTCAGCCGACGTGTGCGAGTACGTTTCGGAAACGTTTCCTTGAACAATTCGAAGCTGGCGCGGGAGGCGCCCCGGAAGTGGTAGATGGCCTGCTTTTTGTCGCCTACCACGGTGATATTTCTGCGGTCGCCCGCCAGCAGCCGCAGTAGTTCGATCTGAGCCCAATTGGTGTCCTGGAACTCGTCGACTAGGATGAAACGGTACTGGTTCTGGATGTTGCGCAGCCGCCCTGGCGAGGTCTTGAGCAGTTCGATGGAGCGGGAGATCATGGCGTCATAGCTTACCAGGCCCGCCTGCTCCAGCAGTTCCTCGGAGCGTGCGTAGACGCGGGCGGCCTCTCGCAGGCGCACGATCATCTCTTCGGGCGATGTCTTTGGCTTCGCCTTGGTTTTCCGTTTAGAAGTGGCTTGGGCAGGAGCGTCCCCGTTGGCCATTTCTAGCGAGGTTGCAGCCAGTTTCTCTACATAATTCAGAAACTCGGACGGCGAAACCAAGTTGTCCTGGCAGCGGGAGCAGAATTCGAGGAGATCATGCAGAAAGCGTCCCGGCTCGGAGGCGCGAAAATAATGATCCAGTACTAACGTCTCTAGGTTTCGACGGAGATAGATCCAGTGATCGTATTGATCGACCGCCTTCCAGGTTCGTTCTCCCTCGGCGCTCTTCGACAACAAATCATAGCAGAACGAATGAAAGGTGGAAAAACGGCAGGCGCGGGCCTCGTCACCATATTGTTGCGCCGCCCGCTGTCGCATTTCTTCGGCGGCCTTGTCGGTGAAGGTCAGCGCCAGTATGTTTTCCGGCCGGATACCTTCGGTGCTCTTGAGCAGATGGCCGACTCTCTCGATAATGACGCGCGTTTTCCCCGTTCCGGCCCCGGCGACGATCAACAGCGGCCCTTCCCCGTGCTTGACCGCCTGCCACTGCTCGTCGTTGAGGTTGGGTGGTCTCATTGCTGGAAGTGGAAATTTTTCGTGTCCGCTCGTCACTAGTCACTTGTCACTTCTTCTATGGCATCGGCAGCAGCGGCTTCTGACCGGGAAGCAAGTGCTGGTCGAACGCGTTCAGCAACACCGACGTGGACGCGTAATTGCCCATCAGGGAAACAATGTCTACGAGTGTTTCTTCCCCGAAGAGCTTCAAGGCCCGAGCGAACAAATCCGAGCTCACTTTGCGTTTTTGAAATAGCTCGCGGCCGAGTTGGATGATCGTTGTCTCTTTTTCACCCAGTCCCGTGACGGCCTTGCGGTTCCTGACGACGTCGATAATGGCCGGCTCCAGGCCCGCTTTCAATCCAGCGCCTTCATGCGCGGTCCATTCAAACTGCTGATCCAGTTCGCGGGCCGTGACCAAAATGGCCAGCTCCGACAAGCGGCGTCCGAGCTTGGTATCGAACCGGAGATACTGATTGGACGGACGCGCGGTTTCGGCCAAGCGGGGACTGTGGAGCCGGATCCCGCCCGGTCCTTGCAATCCAACCAGCGAGCGAGTGTCGCCGGCCGCATCGTCGTAAGCCTTTTTCCCCTGCTCGTCCAGGTTTTCCCGTTTGACCAAAGGAAGACGCGACAGAGAATCCGCGTAGACGTCTTTGGGAAGCGGCGTCGCTTTGGCCGCCGCCGCGCTGCCAGTTTCACCGGAACTCTGCTCGGGCTCGCCGCTCGCGCTGAAACCCACCATGGCGATCGCTCCGATCGCCGCGAGAACTGCCACCAACTGGAATAGTTTCATTCGTACCTCCCTTTCGAAATCGATGTTGCGAAATTATTGCAAACATGGAAAACAGAACTTGAATCGGGAACCCGCTCCCTCTCGGTCGCGGCTCTGATTTGGGTTACCGAGCCGCGACCGAAAGGGAGCGGTCCTCAACGAGTGCTACGAACCTCCGACTCGGGACGCTAGGGTATCGGCAGCAGAGGCTTCTGTCCCGCGGGCAACTGCTGATCGAACGCCGTCAGCAGCGCGCAGGTCCCGGAATATTGCGCCATCAAGCCGCTGAGGTCCACCAGATCCCTTTCACCAAAAACCTTCACGTAGTGCGCGTAGGTATCCGAGCTTACTTTGTGCTTTCCTAAAACTTCGCGGCCCAGTTCGATGATGGCGGCCTCTTTTTCGCTCGCGCCCGTCACCGGCTTGCGATTCCGGACCATGTCGATGATTGCCGGATCGAGCCCTTCCTTGCGCGCCTCCAATTCATGGAGCGTCCACTCAAACTGCTGGTCCAGCTCGCGGGCCGTGACGAGAACCGCCAACTCCGTCAGCCGCCGTCCGATGCTCGATTCCAGGGATTTCTCTCCTCCTCCGTGCGCCGTGATCTGTCCCGGTCCCGTGCCGGGAGGCGCGAGCGTGCGGCGGTTGGGGTCGTTCGAGGCCGCGGCTCCTTCGACTTGAATCATGGGAAGGCGGCTCCACGAGTCGCGATGGATGTCTTTGGGTATCGGCGCCGCAGGGAGCGGCAAAAGCGGCTTATGGTCCGGCGGCAGATGCTGATCGAAGACGGTCAACCTCACGCCAGTCCCCGAATACTGGGCCATCAGACTCACGATGTCCACCAGATTGCTGGTTCCCAAAAGTATCCAGGCGCGCGTGAACGTATCCGAACTCACTTTGTGTTTTCCGAACATCTCGCGGCCAAGCTGGATGATGGCCGCCTCTTTTTCGCCCACGCCCCCGAGCGGCTTGCGATCCCGCACCGCATTAATGATCTTCCGTTGCAAGCCCTGCCGCAGCGCTTCCTCTTCATGGAGCGTCCATTCATACTGCGCGTCCATCTCGCGTCCCGTGGTGATGATCGACAACTCCGACAGGCGGCGCCCAACAGGAATATCGTAGCGGAGATTTTCCCCTCCGCCGTGCAGCCGAATTCCGGCCGGCCCCTGAAGCCCGTCGAGCGGATTTTTACTCGCGACCGCTTCGTCATACACCTTTTTTCCGCGCTCGTCCAGCTTCTCGCGCTGAATCAGTGGCAAGCGGTTGCGCGAATCCGGATGGACATCCTTCGGCAGCGTTCCCGAAGAGGCTGACGACGGCTTGCCGCCCGTGCCGGATTCTGTTTGTTGCGATGGTTCGCCGAAACCGTGTCCAATCGCGACGCTTGCTCCCACCGCCAGCAACAGACCGATCCATGTTTGGAATGGTTTCATTGGCGTCTCCTGGAAAGAATAGAGCGTTTCTCTTGCTGTTGTAGAGAATCGTCAGGGCATGGCTTCAGAGTGTGTGTGAAAACCTCAATTTGTCGTCAGGGCACGACTTCAGTCGTGCCGTAAAATCAATGCTTGCAACGCGGCTTTAGCCGCTGAGGTACGTCCTTCGGGGTTATCACACACACTCTTCAGCCATGCCGATGCGGCTGCGTTTTTCGAATGGGCTTTA
>ORMF010853315.1_pt1 | contig 32741 bp, 33 predicted proteins | sample 1779871 | NCBI WGS metagenome assembly ORMF01 (sample SAMEA104232316, study PRJEB22302) | groundwater metagenome | biome: forest; feature: aquifer; material: groundwater | place: USA | collected 2011-08-07 | depth 5.4 m | reverse complement strand
GACGCGCTGGAAGCGGCGGGCGCGGAACTGGTGCCGTTCGATGCGCTGCGCGATGCACGCCTGCCGGAAGTGGATGCGCTGTACATCGGCGGCGGCTTCCCCGAGACCTGCGCTGCCGAACTGGAAGCCAATAGCGCGCTGCGTGGCCAGATCAAACAGGCCATCGAAGGCGGCATGCCGGCCTACGCCGAATGCGGCGGGCTGATGTATCTGTCGCGCAGCATCGAATATCAGGGGCGCACCTATCAGATGGTCGGCGCGATTCCCGGCGATGTGAAGATGCACGACAAACCCATCGGTCGCGGCTACGTGCATCTCAAGGAAGATGGAGCGCATCCATGGCCGCGCCCGCGCCCTCTCCCGATACCCTCTCCTCAATCCTCTCCCGCAAGCGGGCGAGGAGGTGAACGAGAAAGACAATCAATAATCCGCGCGCACGAGTTTCATTATTCCAGCCTGGAGAACCTTCCGCCGGACACCCGCTTTGCTTACCGTGTCGAGCGTGGTTACGGCATAGGCGGGGGGCGGGATGGCATTGTTCTGCACAGTCTGCTGGCCTCCTATACCCACCTGCGCACCATTGGCAGCTGCTACTGGGCGACCCGCTTCGTCGCATTCATTCGGCGGCAACTGGAACAACGCAGAAATTTCGAATCTGCACATTCCAACCAACAAGCAATATGACACGGGAATGTTATCAAGCCGCCATCGCCGCCTTTGACCAGGCCAACGCGGAAGACCCGAACAGGGAGACGGCCGATGGCAAGGAGTATCCCGAGGAACTGCTCTATGCACAGCGCATGAGCGAGATGCAGGAGCGCTACGCCCCAGGGGCATCGGAGGCAGTGAGACTCGCGGTGCGCGCCCAGCACATCCAGCGCTGGAAAATTCCGCGCAGCAGCTATCCCATGGATCGGCAGGGCTATCTGCAATGGCGCACCGGGCTGTACCAGTTCCACGCCGAGACCGCCGGGAACATCATGCAGGAAGTGGGTTATGACGGCGCAATGGTCGAACGCATCAAGAACATCGTGAGCAAAAAGGGGCTGAAGGTCAACCCGGAGACGCAGTTGATGGAGGATGTAGCCGATCTGGTGTTCATCGAGCATTACATGGCCGGATTTGCTGCGCAGCACCCGGAGTATGACGAAGCGAAGTGGATACAGATCATCCGCAAGACCTGGCAGAAGATGTCGCCGCGCGCACATGAATTTGCGCTTGCGGGCAAGATCAAGCTGCCGGAAGCACTGATGCCGCTGATCTTGAAAGCCGTCCAATAGCATGGATTTCCTGCCGATCTTCCTGAACATCAAAGGCAAGCCGTGCCTCGTGGTCGGCGGCGGCGAAGTGGCTCACCGCAAGGCGTCGGTGTTGTTGGAGGCGGGTGCGACAGTAACAGTGGTTGCGCCAGCGCTGGCAGATTCTTTTGCCAGCCTGCCCCGCATCAAACATGTTGCGGAGCGATTCCAGCCCAAACACCTGGATGGAATGACAATGGCCATTGCCGCGACCGATGACAGCTCCGTCAACCAGCAGGTTTCGCAGCAAGCGCACGCGCGAAATATCCCGGTAAATGTGGCGGACAACCCGGACCTATGCACGTTCATCATGCCGGCTATCCTGGATCGCTCGCCGCTGATGGTGGCGTTTTCCAGTGGCGGTGCATCCCCGGTGCTGGCCAGAATGCTGCGCGGCAAACTGGAGACGCTGATTCCGCAAGGCTACGGCCGCCTGGCCGCATTTTCCGCCCGGTTCCGCGACACCATCAAGGCGCATATCACCAACCCCGCCAAGCGGCGGATATTCTGGGAAAATGTGCTGGAAGGGGTGGTCGCCGAAAAGGTGTTTGCGGGCGACGAGGCCAGCGCAGAAGCCATGCTGCTCAGCCTGCTGGAAAACGAGAAACCGGAACAGGCAGGCGAAGTGTATCTGGTCGGCGCGGGCCCCGGCGACCCGGATTTGCTGACGTTCCGCGCCTTGCGCTTGATGCAAAAGGCCGATGTGGTGGTTTATGACAACCTGGTATCCAAACCGGTGCTCGAAATGACGCGGCGTGATGCGCTACGAATTTATGTTGGCAAAAAACGTGATGACCACACCATGCCGCAGGAAGAAATCAATGAACTGCTGGTGCGTCTGGCCAGGCAAGGCAAGCGCGTGTTGCGTCTCAAGGGTGGTGATCCGTTCATTTTCGGGCGCGGCGGCGAAGAAATTGAAACCCTCGCCGGGCATGGCATCCTGTTCCAGGTCGTGCCCGGTATCACCGCAGCAACCGGTGTTTCCGCCTACGCCGGCATTCCACTGACACATCGCGACCATGCGCAGTCCTGCATATTCGTTACCGGCCACCTGAAAGACGGCAGCATGAACCTCGATTGGGACGCGCTGGCCCGCCCAAACCAGACCATCGTGGTCTATATGGGTTTGCACGGTCTCGAAACTCTCTGCGCCGAGCTCATTGCGCACGGCCTGCCAGACAGCACCCCGGTCGCCATCGTGCAACAGGGGACTACGCAGAACCAACGCGTCATTACAGGTACGTTAGCGACGTTGCCGGCGATTGCGCAGGTTGAAAAACCGCAAGCCCCGACTTTGATCATTGTCGGCGGGGTCGTTACGCTCAGGGAAAAACTGGCCTGGTTTAATCCAAAAAAATCTGACAGCCTGGTAAGTTTATAACCGTAGTCAAACAACATGCGAGGGGAAGAGTGATGAAACGAATGACGCTCAGGAATATGTTGTTGTCGGCATTGCTGTTGTTCAGCATAAGCAACGCGATGGCAGATGACGAGAAGTTGAAGCCATTTGTACTTGCTTCAAAAGGCGCGGGAACGTTTGCGGAGAAGGTCGAGCAGGCAAAAGCAGCATTGGTTGCTGGTGGTTTTACCCTGGTCGGTGACTATTCACCGTATGCCGATGCCACCATTTTAATTGTCACCAACGATGAGTTGAAAAAGAATGCGACAGATTCCGATTATGGCGGATTCGGTGCGATACAAAGAGTGTCAGTCACCAAAGTGAAAGACGAGGTGCAGGTGAGTTATACCAACCCCGTTTACATGGCAAATGTCTATCGCATGAAGGGCGACTTGAGCAGTGTTGCCGCGGGATTGGCTGCAGCGCTGGGCAAGATGGAGGAGTTCGGCGCGAAAGGAATAACCGCCAGCCATGCGCGCAAATACCACTATATGCTTGGCATGGAATATTTCGATGAACCCAGTGTATTGGCTGAATACGCCAGCTACGAAGAGGCGGTACAGGCGGTAGATGCGAAATTGACTGACAATAAGAACGGCGTCAGCAAAGTCTATCGAGTGGATGTTCCCGGCAAGAAGGAGAGCGTGTTCGGTGTCGCCATGAAGGACGCAACAGAGGATGGCAAATATATGGATGATCGTTTCATCATGAGTGAAATTGATTTTCGCGACATCAAATCCACCGCTCATCTGCCTTATGAGGTGCTGGTTTCCGACAACAAGGTGTATGCGTTGTATGCCCGCTTCCGTATCGCAATCAGTTTTCCAGATTTGAGCATGATGGGCAAAAACAGCTTCATGAACATCATGAAGACTCCGGAAGCGATTCGTCACGTTCTGCAAAAGACTGTGCAGAAATAGCGATCTGAGCCTGAGATTCGAGATGAAAACCTGTCAGCGAATTCAGCGGAAAGTAATTTGCTAAATTTTTTGAGCGGGAGATGGTAATGGCTGAAAGCGATACTTTAGGTGATTTGAATCGCCGCAATTTTTTAATCAAAGTGACCTCTGTTGTGGGCGGCGCGGGCGTGGCGGCGGCATGCCTGCCTTTTGTGGCCAGCATGAATCCAAGCTCGGACGTGCTGGCAAAGGCGACAGCAGAATTTGACCTGGCCGGGATGAACCCGGGTGATATGCGTACCGTGGCCTGGCAAGGCAAGCCGGTGTTCATCCTGCGGCGCACTCAGGAACAGATCAGGGAGATGAAAGATTCCGATGGCGGACTCGATCCGGAGCCGGATCAAAAGCGGGTCAAACAACCTGAATGGCTGGTCGTGGTGGGTGTCTGCACGCATATGGGCTGTGTGCCGAACAAGGAGGGCCCGGGTTGGACATGTCATTGTCATGGCAGCCAGTTTGACGACAGTGGCCGGGTCACCCGCGGCCCTGCCCCGAAAAATCTGGAAGTGCCGCCCTATCGGTTCATTGCGGCTGACAAAATCGTCATCGGCGAAGCATAGAAGACAACCATGAACAACAGAATCATTAAATGGATAGACCGGCGTTTTCCGCTCAGCAGCTTCATCAAACACGAATTGACCGGATATCCGACCCCCCGCAATCTCAGCTATTGGTGGAATTTTGGTTTCCTGGCGGGTTTTGTGCTGATGCTGCAAGTGGCCACCGGAATTTTTCTGGCCATGCATTACAAGGCGGATGTCGCCCTGTCGTTCGATTCCATCCAGCACATCATGCGCAATGTGAATTACGGCTGGCTGCTGCGTTTCATGCATTCCACCGGCGCGTCGGCGTTTTTTATGGTGATATTCATTCATATGGCGCGCACGCTCTATTACGGATCATACCGCGCACCGCGCGAATTGATGTGGTGGAGCGGGCAGGCCCTGCTGCTGCTGTTGATGGCGACCGCCTTCATGGGCTATCTGTTGCCATGGGGGCAAATGTCCTTCTGGGGTGCGACCGTGATTACCAATCTGTTCCGTGCCACGCCATTCATTGGCGATCAGGTGGTGATCTGGCTGCGCGGTGACTACACCGTCGGCGACGCAACGCTGACGCGCTTCTTCGCGCTGCACTATTTGTTCCCGTTTCTGATCATCGGTGCGGTGGTGGTGCATCTGGTTGCACTGCATACAGTCAAGAGCAGCAATCCGAGCGGCATCGATCTGGCAGCCAAGAACAACATTCCTTTTCACCCCTATTTCACTGTCAAGGATTTATACGGGCTGGGCATATTTTTGATTGTGTATTGCATCTTCGTTTTCTTTTTGCCGAATAGCCTGATCGAGCCTGCAAACAACATTCCGGCCAATCCCATGCAAACGCCGACACACATTGTTCCGGAATGGTATTTCCTGCCCTTCTATGCGATTTTACGCTCGGTGCCAAACATGGTCGGCGGTGTGGTGGCGATGGGGCTGTCCGTGATGATGTTTGCTTTCATGCCCTTTCTGGACCGCTCCCGCATTCCCGGCGGGGCACACTTTCGCCCGGTGTTTCGGGTGCAGTTCTACCTGTTCCTGCTGGATATGCTGGTGCTGGGTTATATCGGTTACATTCCGCCGACCAGCCAGAGCATCTTGATTGGGCAAGTGGCAACACTCTGCTATTTTGGCTCGTTCTTTCTGGTTCCGTTCATTTCCAGAGCGGAAGAGCGATGGCTCATCAAGCGAGGGTTGCCTCCGGAAGTCGAGGTTTTGATGGCCAGCGAAGCCAAAGAAAAAAACAAGCTGCCACAACGCCGCCGCCAAGGTGATTACACATGAAAAAGCTCGTTGTCATGCTGGGGCTTTACAGCTTCGCCTTATCGGCTTGGGCTACAGAAGCAAAGCTGGAAAATATTCAGGTAGAGACCAATGTGCCCGCAGTGGAGCGCGGGGCAGAGACCATGATGAATGCGTGTCATGGCTGCCACGGTATGAAATACCTCAGGTATCGCGATCTGGCAATATTCGGCATCGACAAGAAAAAGATCGACGCATGGCGTGGCGACCAGCCGCTGGATGCAGCGCTTACCAGTCTCATGCCGGATGATGCCGCGATGCAATCGTTTGGGTCAATACCCCCCGACCTGAGTTTGATGACCAGGGCGCGTGAAGGCGGGGCAAGCTATGTGTATTCCTATTTGACAGGCTATTACCTTACCCCGGAAGGGATGCCCGGCAATCATGTTTTTCCTGAAACCAAAATGCCCGACGCGCTTGGAATTGGCGGCACGACTGACTCGGCCAAGCGTGCGGAACTACAGGGAAAAGCGCGTGATGTCGTGTCTTTCCTCGCCTGGGCTGCCGATCCGCATGAGGAAGAGCGGCATACACTTGGCTATTACGTAATCGGATATTTGGTCGTTTTGACTTTGTTGCTTTACTTCGTGAAGAACCAGGTTTGGTCAAGGTTGAAATAAAGAAATGTTTCATAATGGGCAGCTTTAGGGAGTGCGCTATGAAGAACAGGATTTTGCCGGGCGGTGCTGTTTTGGTGTTTTCATTTTTCTTGCAGGCTTCCTCCATGCCGGCATTTTCCGCGCAGGGGCAGAAAGAAGTCAGCTACAAGACCGATATCCGCCCGATCATTCATGACTATTGCCTGAATTGCCACAGTCCCGGAGGAAAGGGTTATGAGAAAAGCGGGTTCGATATGCGCAGTTACCAGAGCCTGATGAAGGGTACCAGGTTCGGGGCCGTCATTAAACCGGGCGACAGCTTTACCAGCGTCATTATTCAGGTGGTTGAGGGAAGGGTGCATTCCTCTATCAAGATGCCATTTGGAATGAGCGGGGGTCTGTCCAAAGACAATATCGAGCTCCTGAAGAAATGGGTGAATCAAGGAGCCAAGGACAACTAAGCATCAGGCTTTAATCAAAGTGATGAACTGAGCCGCTATTCAGGTGTCATCTTTAGCGCAAACTGGAATTAGTCGGCTGTGCCTTTGGCTACAGGCAAATTTTGCGCTTTCCACTCGGGGAATCCCTCTTCCAGCCGCCGTGCCTGGAAACCTTGGTCACGAAGCATCGCGACAGCCTCATAGGCAAGCATGCAATAGGGCCCGCGGCAGTAGGCCACGATTTCCTGACCGTGAGGCAATTGTTTCAACCGCTTTGGCAGTTTGTCGAGCGGAATGTTAATTGCGCCTGGGACATGGCCGGCTACGAATTCTTCGGGCGGACGGACATCAAGCACAACCGCCTCACCGCTCCGCACCATCTCAAGCAACTCATCCCGCTTGACCGGTGTCATCTTGTCGCGGCTTTCAAAGTTGTCCCGAATGATGCGCTCGACTCCCGCCAGATGAAGCTCGGCCACCTTGCGTATACCCGCAACAACATCTGTGACTCGCTCATCAGCCAGCCCGTAGATCACCTGCTGTCCTTCTTTCCGCGAAACCAGCAATCCTGCATCACGCAGAATATGCAAATGGTGCGACACATTGGAGACAGTCCGGTTGCATGATTTTGCCAGCGCATCAACGCTGCGCTCACCTTGCCCAACCGCTTCCAGCAACTCAAGCCGGTTCGGGTGCGCCAGCGCCTTCGCCACATGCGCGAACAACTGAAACAACTGCCTTTTAGGTTCCGCTGCTGATTTCATGGAATCGCCGATTGATTAATTTTCACACAGCATAGCTTAACACTGTCCGGCAGTTTCCCCGCGTTGACTATGGGTGGCACTTTGCGGAAGTTCACATATCCCAGAAACAGCTGTTTTTCATTCCTCATTGCAGTCTTTTCATTCCATCACGGGAGGCTATAAATTTTCCAAGCAGATTATAGGCACATTCCAATAACGGAGGAGTAGCTAAATAACCCTGTCATTTTGGATGACCCGATCCACTGACTATGATATCGATCAGGAATGGCTGAACCATATCCTTGATTTATGAATTGCCCGCTGGCTTCTATATAGCTGCAAGCTATTTGAATGTAACAATAAAGTATTTCACAGATATAAACAACATCACTAGACTGCGCTTCAACAAGTTGTGATGAATTATTTTATCCACCTATTGTTCGGAATACAGAAAGGAAGGCAGTCAATGTTTAAGCTAATCAAGAATGGCAGTGTCGTGGTTGACGGATGGAAGACACTGATCCTCGCCAAGAGCGATACGCCGCATAGCGTCAAGCTGCCGGTGGGGCCGGTGCTGGTGCCGCTGTCGGTTTGGCAGGCGCGCCGCGCCGAACTGATCCACCGCGAATATGAACATGGCTGGCCGCTCGGCGTCTGGCTGGCTGCCGAGGAAAGCCCGGAGGCAATCGGGCGCGACATCGATGACTTCACCGTGATCGCCGTCGAGTTCGACAAGTTTGCCGACGGCAACAGCTACTCGACTGCCCGCCTGCTGCGCGAGCGTTACGGCTACAAGGGCGAACTGCGTGCTATCGGCGATGTGCCGCACGATAAGCTGACGTACCAGCATCAGGTTGGCTTTGATGCCTTCGCGGTGCGTGACAACCAGAAAGCCGGTTCTGTCCTGTCAGGTTTGTTCGACTTCAACGCGGCTAATCAGCCTGATGCAGGGCTGCATCTCGGGGCGGCTGCCGGTTAATTCGAGGGAATATTTGGCGTCATTTAGCGACATTATTCCCTCCCCCTTGCAGGGGGATAACCAGCGACTTGCCCGCTTGCGGGCTTAGTCGAATGGCTATTGATCCGGCACGAATAAACTTTCTACGACCGTTCGGGCTGAGGTATCGAAGCCTCGTTGTTTCGTAGCCGTTCACCCTTCGATACCTCAGGACGAACGTGCTACTTAATTCGTGCCGGATCAATAGTAGTTCCATCAGGGTTAGGGTGGCGGCCATGACACGGCGTTGCGAAGCATCCGGGGCGGGAATGGCCGCCTCACACCCGCTCCCGCAATCGGCTGGCTTCGCCAGTAACGTGTCGCGGGATGTGGGGGTAGAAACTTCATTTTTCCACTGCTCTACCCCCATCCCAGCCTTCCCCCTTGCAGGTGGAAGGAGAGTGTAGTTAGCCGCGTTAGGCGGTTTTTTAATTCCCCAAAAATAATTCAGATCACCACCGGCCCATGGTAGTCGGTGTCAGTGTTGGCCTGGGTGGCGCGGGCAGAAATATTCGCCAGTTGCCGTTCGTGGTCTGACTGAACTTGCAGCAAGGTCACGACACAATCTTCAAGATCATCGTACTCGGTGCGGCCCGTGCCGTATTGTTCCGTGTCGGAATAGAAGAACTGGCTGCGGTAGCGGCCGGCAGCCACTTTGCACACGACAAACTGCGCACCCCGTTCATTCCAATACAGCGTGGGGCACAAAGTCAGTTCATCGGAATGTGCATCAAGCTGTAGCTCGCTGTCTGCCAATTGCGGGAGAACAAGCCTGGCATAACGTTTTAACAGCAGGGCTGAAACAAGTTTCTGCTCAGTTTCGGTGAAGTCGGGGGTAGTCATGTGCAGCCTTTCGGTTTGGAATCATGTTTGTGTCCAGGGCAGGCCTTCAAAGCGCCAGCCGTTGTGAGAATTGCGGTGATGCTGCTCATCCAGGTCGCCCTCAAAACCGGTTAACACGTTATACACATCCTGAAGTCCCGCTTTTTCCAGCGCCAGCCCGGCATCCACCGAGCGGCGACCGGAGCGACAGATCAGGACAACGGGGCGATTCAGGCTGGCTGCCTTTTTTACATGGGCAACGAAATGGGGATTGATTTCCCACTCCGGCCCATCGACCCAGGGGACCAGGATAGCGCCTTTTGGATGGCCGACAAACATGTGTTCCATTTCGCTGCGCACGTCAACCAATATCGCCTCGGGATTGGCCTGCAAGAATTCATAAGCCTGTTTGGGTGTCAGATGTTGCATGGATGCTCCTGAAAACAAATTTTCGTTTGAATCCTGCCCGGCATGATGGGCGGGATGGATACATTGATTATTAGAGGTTGCCATTAGACCTTATCGAGAAGTGGCAGGACATGCTCATCGAATACGTCACGGTTCATAGGGCCGCGATGGGCATAGGTCATTCGCCCATCTCGATCAATCACTACAGTGTAAGGGACAACGCCGCTGCTGTTGCCCCATAGTTTCATCAGGCCACTGTTGTCAACCGGATCGGCAATCAGCACGGGATAATTTATTTCCAGAGTGCGCTGCACATTGCGCAGTTTTTTTTCATCGTCCAGTCCCAACCCGATTATTTGCAGCCCCCGTGCCTTGTACTGTTCCTGGTAGACGACAAAATCACGGATTTCATAGAGGCACGGGGAACACCAGGTAGCCCAGAAATTGAGCACGATCACTTTCCCGTTCCAGTCCGCCAGACTGTGCTTCAACCCATCCAGTCCCGCCAGCGAGAGGGATTTAATTTTCCTCTCTTTATCTGCTTTCGATAACAGCGTCTTCGAAGTGGCCTCTGCCGCAGACTGCTCAGGCACAATTGCGGCTGCTTTGCTCTGGCCGAAATCGTTTCCGGCAATAGCCGTTCCTGTCGCAACAACAGCCGCAAGCAAGAAAGATATGTTTCTGGGAATTGCCATCGCGCTTACTTTTCCGGTTGTTTTGGTGCAATCTCATCACGCGCCTTGATCACTTTCCATGATACCTTATAGCGCCGCTCCAGTTCACCCAGATAGGGCGGCAGTTGTTCATTGATAATCATCTGCCTGACACGGTCGCGCACATCCGCATAGGCTTTCTGGATCCTGGGTTGGTGCTCAAGAATCATCAGCAAGTGAAACCCAAACTTTGTTTCGATCACTTCACTGAGCTTGCCGTCTTCCAGCTTGGATAGCGCATTATCAAGTTCGGGCATCCCGCGCCCTTCGACAATCCAGCCCATATCACCATTCTGTTTGCGCCCAACCGGATCGATACTGAATTTGCCCGCCAGGGTAAACAGGCTTTCGCCTTTAATGATCCGTGCGCGCAGGGTTTCAGCTTCCTTGCGCGTGCCCACCACCAACTGACCAACGTGACGGCGTTCCGGAATCCTGGCGACTTCGGGATGCTTGTCAAACCATTCATGCAGGGTCTTTTCATCTGGAATCCATTCCCTGGTTTTGACTTCCATCATGACAGCCGGCAGACGTTCGGTCTGGTATTGTTTTAACTTGCCGGAGACATCGACACCCTCCTGGTCAGCGGCTTTTGCAACCAATAACAATTCACCGCGCCTGTAGAGTTGTTCCTTCACCCATTCAGTATTCGGAAGCGCCGGATGCTCATTGATATCGACAATATCGGCGTACTTGATACGAAAACTTCTCCCTTCCATCAGCACGGTATCCGCTTTGACCCCCGCATTTATCCGTTCTTCATACAGCCGGGTATTGTCATGTTGCAGCATGTTTTGCAGGGTGGCCAGTTTCAGGGTTTTGTATTGCCCGGCAACGTATGCCGCCTTGGCCGCAGCCATGTCTTCCAAATCCCCCTTGAATTGTTTTTTCATTGCAGTCAGAGTGTCTGACGGAATCACGATGCGTTCACGCAGCTTATCCATATAGAAACGATAAAGCAGTCCCAGGCGGAAGCTTTCAATGTCCTGTTGATATGCCTCGGTTTTGTCCAAACCCAGTCTTTGCGCTTCAAGCGTCAATAGACGCGCAGCAACCAACCGCCGCAACATGTCTCCACGCAGTCCGGCCTGATCATTCTCATCCATCGAAGCCTGCTGGGTGGCAAAAGGCGAACTGGCCATTGCGGCATTCAAGTCTTCGGAGCTGACTTGCATGGGGCCTATCGTAACCAGCACCTGCGGCGCGGCGTTTGCCGGAAGTGGCGTGGTCGTGAGAAGTAAAGCCAACGCCAGAATCTTAAGCCAATGTGTATCAATTTCCATACGAGCTATTCTTTCTTCGTCAAGGTGGCTGCTGATCCTGAGACGAGCATTTGACCCAGTGAGGGGTAAAAACGCAGAGAGCAATCATAAGTCGGGAAATATGTATGCAGCCATCCCAACGGTGGGCACAAAACAAACTTCAAGCTTGTTTCCTCGTGCTCTTGTACTCTGCGCAGTTTATGACCTGCCGAGTTCAGGCCAATTTTGAAGTGCTAGCCATAACTCAAATAAATAAACTCTACCAAAATCGGAACATAAACAAATCGGGGGCAGATGCCCCCGATTTGTTCAAGCCATCACTGAATTATCCTGAAGCATGCAATGTCTGGTTACTTCCTGGGGATAGCACCGCCAAGGTCAGGTGCACTACTATGCATCCAGCTTACCGCAGCATCGTAGTCGTGCAGGATTGGCTTGCCATCCCACACATGATCTTTCTTGTCCGCAATGTTGGGTACACCTTCTTTGTTTGTTTCATGACAGGCGGCGCACTTGAACGGACCATGTGATCCATCAGGGTTGTACTGTGCTGCCTGCTTGTAGGTAGTGACATCAGTGTTAGGCGTTACCGGATAGAGGCCATGAATGGATTGATGACAGGATTGGCACGCCAAACCTGAATGGCCCTTGGAATAACGCATGTTGCTATACTTGCCCGGCTGGTTGATCGGGAAAGCAACGCCGCCCTGACCTTCGACATACGGCGCAGCGTGGCAATCCGCGCAATGCGGAGAGCCTGGCGACAGCCAATAGTCACGGCCATGGGTCGCGGCATCGTAAGGTACGGCAGTCGCACCGGTGGCACCATCCGGCAGTTTCAGCGACTTGACGTCAACCGCCGGATTGGCAGACAGTATCATCACATTGACATCACCATCCTCATCCTTGCTCACCATCGGGCCGTTGCCCTGCAGCGCAATGACGGCAATGTCAGGAACCAGGCGCTTAGCCGCCCATGTCTTCAGGATACCGGACTCCCCTGGGGTATCTTCACCCTTGCTGTTGAGCACAACCTTCGGATCAAGGTACGTGCTCTTCAATTCGTCGGTAGTGATGCCAATGGCAGCGGCGATCTCATCCAGCGATTTGTTGCGGATGGTCGTGCCTTCCTGTTTGAATGCATTGGTCAGGTTGTCGCGCTGATAAAGTTCGCGAGACAACTGGCTGTGGCAGTTGGTGCACCACAGGCCCTTGCCCCCCTTATCGTCGCCGATATTGGATACATTGGCCTGCATCCACTTGCCGATGGAATTCAGGTGTTCAGGAGTCTCTGCACCATCCTTGTCCTTGTTCCGGTTGGCATGGACATCGCGGCCAACGAAGCAGCCGCCTGCCGCGTCGCGATTATCGCCTTGGGCAAAGGTGTTTTTACCATCCAGTGTGATCGGATAATTATCCATGCTTCTATCCTGCCGGTGAGCCGGGTGACAGCCCTGACAGGCAGCGGTGCGGCCCAGTGAATCGGGCATTGGCGCCTTGGTTTGATGGACGGTATGGATGGCTTGGGTCAATGCTGGAATCAAAACATCATTGCCAGTTTTCGGGTCCTTGAAAGTCTTGGACTGCAGCACGCCTATGACATTGTCGGCATGGCACTTCTGGCACAGTACGGGGTCACGGCCAAGGCGGTTATCGAGCGTCCGGCCTTTAGGGTTGTAATTTTTCAGGAAATCTGTGCCGGCATGGTCGTCATGCATTTCCAGAATGGAAATAGAAGTCGCCTTCAGGTTGGCAATCCAGTCGCTGGCGCCCAAGCCCTTCCAGAACTCGCGCTCCTGCTTGTAAAGGGTGAATTTGTCGCCATTGGCAGTATTGTTGCTGTGGCAATTTGCACAGTTGGGAATATCAATAGGATTGGTGCCGACAAATCGAACCGGCTTACCAGAATGTGAATCAATGACCGGTGCGCCGCTTTTTGCATCAACCATGCTCACCCACGCTTCCTGGAAGGGTTGAATATCCGATTCGGTCAGGGTCAACATATCCTGCGCCGCCTCACGATCGTTGAAAGGAGTCAGGGGCAGTCCCAAGGCGTCCCAGATACCGGGGTTGGTCAGCACGATGGGCACGTTATCCAAAACCGGTGATTTGGTATAGACGGTGGTTCCCTTGTCACCGGTATAGTGGAGGTGGCCGCCCTTCATCGGGCTGGGCACCGCAGCACCGGCAGGGCCGTTATCACGCGGGACCGGAATCTGAATACCGACAAACAATTTTTCCTTGTCTGCACTGGTGCCCTTGGGGTTGGTACCCTTCAGGTCCTTATAGACATACAGATGGCTGAAATAAGAGTTGGCAACATTTTCACCTTTATCATATTTCCCATCGCCGTTGATGTCGTAAGGCACATCCCAATATTTGAGCTTGCTTCCTTCAGAGAAATTGTTATCGACGTGACCATAGGCCAGCTTGAAGCGTTTCTTGCCGTCTACCAGCACCCCAGGGTCTGCGCTGTCGGCCTCCAGCAGTTCCGGAAACCGGCGTGCGCCCGTAGCGGTTTTCACGACCTGGCTTTGTATCGAGTTGTAGGGTGGAAGTACGCAGCAGTAGGTAAAATCAAACCCGGTGCAGTGCATACCTAATTCATAGTTGATGGTTATGTTGTAATCATTTTTTGGCTTAAGCGCCGAAGCCTTCATGCTCTTGCCGGTCGATTTATGTACACTGGCATTCACATTCACATAGCCGGCTACCAACGTACCAAACAGCACCCCCATAGCTATAGCTTTTATATTCACGGAACACCTCCCATTTATTAGCATGATCAAACCTATTACCAAAACAGACCGAAAAACCGTAACCAAAACTGGTTAAGGCAACACGACTGCAACATGGCCATCACATTGCTCCAGCTTCCAAGCCGCTTTCAATCCCCTGGAAGCCTGCCACGGTGAAATGCGCAACTAAGATATGGCAAAATCAAGAAACAACACCCACCTAATAGTATTAGGTAAGATTAAACCTTGAATGTCTATAACCAGCATAGGTAACATAGAGATAGCTAATTAGGGTTATTTTAATTTTTCTACTGCCTACTTTGGCGGCCTCCAATAGTGACCGCAATACGCATGACTCATTGAAAGCTACCGTAGTAATTGATAAGTGCGTCAATATCAGCCTCATTGATCTTGTCCATGAGCAGCTTCATCGCTTTGGGGATTGGGCGCTTGTCGGAACGGAATTCATCGCACGCCTGTTTAAGGTATGGCATCCACTGGCCTGCTGGCATGCCGGTGCCGTCAGCAGCCACAGTCCCGCCTTCAGAGTGGCATACTTCACAGTACGTTCCGTGTATTTCCTTGCCTCTCTTTGCCAATACCGGATCAAATTTCTGCTTGGCGCGGACAAACTTCTGCTTCGCAAAAAACTGGGCAATCTGCGTCATGTTACTGTCATCCAGGTTCTTGGTCACTTGGCACATATTGGTTGTTGTTCCCTTCTTGCTCCCTGAACGGTATTGGGTCTCGGGGCAATCCCTTTCATTATTCTTGTAAGCCGTCAGGTTATGGATGATAAATTCCTCGGAATATCCGCCAATGATTGGTATGTCGGATTCGGTGCTGGCACCACCTTTGCCATGGCAGTTCTCACAGGTCTTGATCAGTTTGTCCACATTGCTCGCCCAGGCACCGCCCGCAAGAGAAAAGCTGCATAGAGCTGCACAAACCAACAATGTATATTTGACATATATTCTGGCCATGATGTGTTATCTCAGTTGTAATTACCGTCGAGTGCCTCTAACAAGTTATTAAAATCAAGATCAAGACAAAATTTGTAAGCGTGCGGGGAAGACAATACGTGAGCGCGATAAAGGTTCCCTATTTTTGCCGCGCCGCGATTTGCTTTAGCTTTTCCGGCTGGATGACGTGCCCGTCCAAACCGGCTTGTTTCAGGCTGCCGCCGTAGGCCACTGTCATCAACTGCGAGTAGTACACAACCGGCATGGCGAATTTAGTCCCCTGCTTTTTATTGATCTCGGACTGGTAAATCTCGACATTGGCCTGACATAACTGGCAGGGCGTGACTATCATTTCCGCACCATGGTCGTAAGCAGATTCGATGATGTCGCGTATCTGCTTCTGCGATTTGTCCGGCTCGGAAAAAGCCAGCGCACCGCCGCAGCATGTCACCTTCTGGTCGTAACTGCTGGCAGGCTCCGCCCCCACGGTTTCGATCATTCTGTCGAGATACTGCGGGTTCTCGAAAGACTCTCCGGCGATGCCGAACGGACGATTGGTCTGGCAGCCGACATAGCCAGCGATTTTCATTCCTTGCAGCGGCTTGACTACCTGCGCTTTCATGCCTTCAAACCCCACATCCTCGACCAGCACTTCAACGATGTGGCGCGTTCTGACCGTGCCCTTGAAATCAAGCCCCGCTTCCTTGAGCGCCTCGTTGGCCCCGGCCATGAGGCCAGCGGATTCATGCAGCTTTTCCGCCGTCTCGCGGGGGGACAGCCAGCAGGCCGGCCCGCCGGAAACCATGTCCTGCCCCGGCAGATGCTGCTCGGCCAATGCCAGATTACGGGCATTGAGCACCAGACGCGGCAAAAGACCGCCCTCCCCGTAGCCGATGGATGCGCTGCAGCAGTTCCAGTCGGGAATCTCGTTAAGCTGGATGCCCAGTTTCTCGCACATCACTTCGATGGAGGTGGCGAAATTCGATGCCGAAGCGCCCTTCTGTGAGGAGCATCCGGGGTAGAACGCATATTGTTTTTTAGCCATTATATTTTCTCCATCAACGAGACGATGCACATCTCATTCTCCCTCTACCTAGCCCTCAATGGGGAGGGAATAAACATCTCAGGAAGCGTAACCCTGCTTGCGCTCTTCAATTTCGCGCGCCTTGGCAATCATCTTGTGGATGGCGTCCTTGTCCTTGCATTTGTGTCCGCCCAGCAGTTCCATCGGATTAAGACGCCTGGCCTTCATCAATCCCATGCCGATTCCCTGCATGGCCAGCAGATTCTTGATGCCTTGTACGAAACCGTCCTTGAAATACATCGCCAGAGAAAACTTGAGTTCATTGACCCGCCCGGTCCTGGCCAGATTGTTCCAGAACAGCCTGGCAACCTCGCGCGTGGGTTGGCCTTTCGGCGCCACCCCCAGCCGGTGGGCGTAATGCGCCAGACCGTGCATGATATGGGTGATCGGCAGTTTCCTCGGGCAGCGCACGATGCAGTTGTAGCAGGAAGGGCACATCCACATGGAATCGGAAGCCAGCACCTCTTCGCGCTTGCCGGCGCGAATCATCATGAAAATTTTCTGCGGCGAATGCTCCCAATGCGGCCCGAACGGGCAGGAGCCGGCGCACACGCCGCACTGCATGCACATTCTGACCCACTCGCCATCCTCGACGCGATTCTCGACTTCCTTCAGGAAGTTGTTGCGGTAGCGTGCGGCAGCTTGTTGATTTTGTTCGCTCATGTCTCCTGCTCCTTAACGCTCTAGTGAGAGTCTGTATGCTTTTGCGCAGCCCCTCTCGAATGCAGGGTTAGGCATTGCCTGGATCAGCGGCCGCGACCACCGCCGGGACCCATACCGCCGCCGCCCGAGCCCATACCGCCACCGGGACCCATACCACCCCCACTGGCGGGCGGCTCGTCGGGCAGGGTCACGCCACGTTCCTTTGCGCGCTCTTTCATGCGCTCGTGATGCTCCTTGCGGATTTGCTCCCGCTCCTCGGCAGTTTTCGCAGCGCGCATTTTGGCGCGGTGTTCGGCGCGCTCCTGTCGTGTCATCAGTTGGCTGCCATAGGTCTGCTCTTGCTTTTGTGCTTGGGCTTTTTCTTTAACCGGTTCCTGGTCAGCCGCCAACACGAACCCGGCAGACAGAGACAGAACAGCTGCCAAGGCGGACACTATCAATGATCGTTTCATTATCGTTCACTCCTTACGAAAATGGGTTGTTTCAATTTGCGACCACACTCACCGCAACCCCTTCAGTGATCACGCCTAACCAAAACCTTTCATCGGTGACGGCCCCATCCCCACAAGTTGTTCGACGTATTCGTTGATGAACTTTGCCACGCGCTCGTTATCGGTGATCGCCACTTCAAAACTGGACACACGCTCGGGCTCCAGCCCCATCTGGGTCAGCGTGTCGCCGATCTTGCCCATGCGGTAGCTGGCCAGTTCCGATCCCTTGACGAAGTGGCACTGGTAGTCGTCGCCCTTTTTGCAGCCCATCATCATCACGCCGTCATAGCCGGAATTGAGCGCGTCGGTGATCCAGATGGTGTTCACCGAACCGAGGCAGCGTACCGGAATGATGCGCACGAAGGCCGAATAGACGGTGCGCGACAGGCCCGCCATGTCGAGTGCCGGGTAGGCGTCGTTTTCGCAGGCCAGTACCAGGACGCGCGGCTTCTCCGAAAATTCATCCGGGATTTCCACTGCCTTGAGCTGGCTGCCCACGGTGTCCACCGAATAATTCTCGAATGAGATCACCCGCACCGGGCAGGCGCCCATGCAGGTGCCGCAGCGACGGCAGCGCTGTTCGTTGAATAACGGGAAGCGTCGCTCGTCCTCGTCTATGGCGCCGAACGGGCACTCCACCGTGCAGCGTTTGCACTGGGTGCAGCCTTCCATCCGCACTATGGGAAAGGACAGATCGCCGGAGCGCGGATGGGCGGCACGCCCGAGGCTGGCGTTCTCGACGGCCTGAATGGCCTTGAGTGCGGCGCCGGTGGCATCCTCGGTGGCCTGCAGCATGTCCATCGGACGGCGCACCGGACCGGCAGCATAGATGCCGGTGCGGCGCGTCTCGTAGGGAAAACAGATGAAATGCGAATCGGCAAACCCGTATTTGAACTGGGGCATGTCCGGCCCCTGCCGGTAAGTCAGATTCAATATGGAGGTTTTCTGCATTTCGGACTTGTTCTGCTTTGCCGCGTCCGAGCCGCTTTCGGCTTCGCTGACGACTTTATTCCAGGCATCGAGATCCACCCCGGCGCTAGGCACCTGACCGGTAGCCAGCACGACCAGATCGGCATCAAGCGTAGTGTCTTCATCAAGAATCAGGTCCTTGAAATATACCTTGCAGTTATCGCCGGCAGCTTCAACTCCGCTCGCCTTGCCCTTGGTGAAAATGACACCCTTCTCCTGGGCGCTGCGGTAGAAATCCTCGCCCATGCCCGGCACGCGCAGATCGGTGTACAGCACCACGGCGTCCGTGTCCGGATTGGCATCTTTGAAATACATTGCCTGCTTGATGCTGGTGGCGCAACAGTGCCCGGAACAGTAGGCGAGATGCTTGCCGGTTGCGTCGCGTTGCCCGGCGCATTGCAGGAACACCACGGATTTTATTTCCTTGCCGTCGGCGCGTTTGAGCGCACCGCCATTGGCGGCTTGCGCCAAGGTTTCGAGACCCGCCTGATCCACCACGTTGGCTTGGCCGCCGCCCAGTTCGGGCAACTTGGCGATATCGTAAGTAGTGAATCCGGTCGCCTGAACAATGGCGCCGACCGCTTCTTCCGTCACCGCACCGGACTCCTGCGCCACCTTGACGCTGAAGCGGCCCGGCGCTCCGGATGTTTGGGCAACAGTCGAATCAAGGTGCACCTTGATGCGCGGATGCGCACTCACTCTGGCGGCCAGTTCTGCAACGCCGGTGTCCTGCGGCTCGGCATAAGGTGCCTTGAACGGCACGCGCTTCCACAATTTGTTGGCCCAGCCGCCGAGCTGCGCCTGCTTCTCGACGATGACCGCTTCGTAACCTGCTTCGGCAGCCTCGATTGCGGCTGTCATGCCAGACATGCCGCCGCCGACCACGAGGATGCGTTTCTGCCGGGTAGTGTCCGGATTGCCCTGCGGCAGCTTGACCTTTTTCAGTTCGGCGCAGCCCATGCGCACGTTGTCGTCGGCCATTTCCTGGCGCACTTCGTCATGTTCGCTGCCCTCGGCGACCACCCAGATGACGCCTTCGCGCAGATTGGCGCGGGTCATCGCCACCGTCGGAAAATGGAAAGCCTCGGTCTTGGCGCGGCGCGAACAGGCCGCGATGCAGATGTGTGTGACACCTTCCTTCTCGATGTCGTCACGGATCATTTGCACGCCTGCGCTGTTGCACAGAAAGGCGTGGTCGCGCACCAGCGCCATTTTGCCTTCCTTCAGCGCGATCTTGCCCAGTTGCGGGATGTCCAGCTTGTCGCCCAGGCCGCAGCCTGAACAGATATATGCGGCAGTCTTCATCTCCATGGTCACACCCCTTCGGCGGCGGCGGTCTTGTGCACCACCTGGATCGCGCGCAATGCCGCCGCCGTGGCGCTTTGCACTGAGCGGTTCACGTCAAGCGGACTGGTTGCGGCGCCCGCCCCGAACATGCCCTCATCCCCCGCCGGGACATTTGATCCTTCGATAAAACCCGATGAGTCGAGCAGCAGGTCGTCCGGCAACTTGATGCCGTTGGTTTCCGGCTCCATGCCGACTGCCAGCACGACCAGGTCGTGGGCCGTGGCATAACGGTGATAGCCCTCGGTGTCCACGCCATGCAGCACCGGGTTGCCATCCTTGTCTTCGGCTATTCTGGCAACCTTGGACTTGATGAAACTGACCGTCGGATCCTGCTGCACTTTCTGGTAAAAATCCTCGAGCCGGTCTATGACACGGATATCGATGTAGTAAATTGTCGATTTACCGGATTCGCCATGAGCCTCGCGCACATAATGCGTCTGCTTGAGCGAGGCCATGCAGCAGATGCGCGAGCAATGGCGCAAATGGTTTTCGTCGCGTGAGCCGGCGCACTGGATGAAGGCGATGTCCTTTGCTTCCTTGCCGTCGGAGGGGCGCAATAACTTGCCGCCGGTCGGGCCGTGCGGATCGGCGAGCCGCTCAAATTCTAGGCTGGTGATCACATTGGCAAAACGGTCATAACCATAAGGTTGAATTTTGGCCGCATCGTAAGGCTTCCAGCCGGTCGCCCAGACGATTGCGCCCGCCTTCAGCTCGACCGTTTCGGTCTGCATGCCGAGGTCTATCGCGTCATATTTGCAGGCCGCCCTGGCTTTCTCCGCATCCGCTGTGCCGATGATCGAAGGGTCGAGCACATAGTGCATGGGATACGCCATCGCATGCGGCAGATAGGCCGCGCGCATCTTGCTAAGGCCGTATTCGTAAGGGTTCGGAATCTCCGCCTCGACCGCGGCGGCGCATTCCCCGCAGGCGGTGCAATTTGCGTTGACATAGCGCGGATTCAGTTTCAGTGTCACCGTGTAGTCGCCGCGCTGCCCGGCCACGCTGCTCACCTCGGCCATCGTCATCACGCGCACGTTGCGGTTGCCCTTCAGGCGGCGCAGATTGATCTCCAGCCCGCAGGTCGGATGACACATCTTGGGGAAATAGCGGTTCATCCGCGCAGTCCGCCCGCCCAGAGTTGCGTTGCGTTCGACGAGTATCACCTGCTTGCCGCATTCGGCGGCTTCCAGCGCCGCCGTCATGCCGCCTATCCCGCCGCCCACGACCAGTATGGTCTGGTTGGTTGCGATTGCATTCGTCACGCGAGCCTCCGTTTGGGATGTTTGCCGTGCTGCTGAACTGTACACATGGTCAGTGCTCCAGCGTGTGAATTTCAAAAACCATGCTGGTCAGGTCGCCCAATATCCAGGTGAACGCCTCCTCCACGCCGGGTGCGCCGATGCCGGAAACAGAACCGGGGTTGACCAGCAAAGTTTTCCCACCCTTGATGTCGGGCTGCCAGATAATCTCTGCGACATGGCTGTGGCCGCAGCAAACCAGGTCGTAATCTCCGGTACAGGCCAAGGCGCGACCGTAGTGGGGAAAGTGGGTTGCGAAGATGCGCCGGCCACCGAGTTCCAGCTCCGCATCCTGTCCGTGATAGGTGAGCAATCCGCCGGACTTTTCCATCAGTTTGTGCATCGCCAGCGGATCACCGATATTGTTGCCATGCACCACGTGCAGCGGCATCCCGAGCTTGATGGACTCACGCAGTGTATTCGCGCCGATCAGGTCGCCGCAATGGATGACAGCCTGCGCCCCGGCCGCCTGCGCTTCAGCTACAACTGCTGCGAGCGGCTCTGCACGATCATGGCTATCGGAGACGATGCAGATTTTCATTTTATATTGTCGTGTTCCACGAGCATCGGGTGCTGGCCGTAACAGCCAACCTGTAATGCCGCCATTAAGCCCAATTGGTGGTTTTTGTGTCTATAACCACAACGGGGGTGCAACAATATAACCCGAATGGGGGTATACTTTCCAGCGTGCCGGTATGGGAGGAAAAGCACTGGCTGGTCATGTTTCATGCTCTTTAGGAAAACCTTTTGAACAAGCGGAATTTAACGAATCGCTTTGTTGAATTTATGAGTAAAAAAACAAGTCCGGTAAAGAATCAGACTCACGCAAAATTTGCGTGGGCGGGCGATGCTGATTTTATTCCCCCTGAAAAAGGCGAAAGTGCGGCAACGTGCAAAATGCTTGCGCCTGCCGCCCCCCGGGCAGATGATCTTAAACCTCTGCTGGAAGAATTTCTTGAGACCCTCATCGGCACGGTAAAAGCGACCGCCGGGGCAGTTCGGATACTCCCCCCCCATGGCCAAACTCTACACATAATCAGTTCGGTCGGCTTGCCCGCCAAAATGCTTGAAGCCGGGAGTATCGTTGACCTGGATTGTGAAGTACGCGGCAAAGCGGCTATCGGGCGCGGCATTTATTCATCCGACATCAGTGAATGCGTAATACGGCAGGGTTGCCGCAATTTCAGCTGTCAGTTTAAATCGACGATTGCCGTCCCGCTTGAGAGCCATAGCTCCCCTGAAAATCCATTCGGAATTCTCACCCTGTTTTTCAACACGCCGCACGAAACATCTGTTCGTGCCTCGGCAACTGTTCTGGCATTCGCCAGGCTGCTCAGTGCCATCATCGAACATAACAAATTAAATCGCGAGGTTAAACGGGCTGACCTGATGGCCGAGCGGCAATCGATCGCAAACGAGATTCATGACTCATTGGCACAGACATTGGTATATGCGCGGATGCGCACGAGTTTGTTGATCGAATCCATGCGGACACGCAATGAGCCCATGGCAGCCAAATATGCGCACGATATTGATGATGCTTTGGAGAACGGCCAAAAAGCCGTCCGGGAACTGATTGCTGACTTTCGTTGCACGATGGATCCATCAGGACTGCTGCATGCCCTGCAAACCCTGACCGAGCAATTTCGCCATCGAAATGACATTGCGCTCGAATATATCAACCGGGTAGCCGATCTCGAATTACCCCTCGAACATGAAATTCAGGTGTACCACATCGTGCAGGAAGCGCTGGCCAACATTGCCACCCATTCCGGCGCGACCCATGCCCGCCTGATTGTGGATTACACCCGTGATTACTACGTCTTTACTGTCGAGGATAACGGCAGAGGAGGGGAGACTTTTACGCCGGTTGAAGGTCACTATGGGATAATGATCATGCGCGAGCGCGCGCAACGCATCGGCGGCGAAATAAAAGTAGAAAGCTCAAAGGGTTTCGGCACACGCGTGCAATTATTTTTTCCTGCGCCACTGTCAGGCTGGAGAGCGGCTAATGAGTGAAAAGTTGAAAATTGTCCTGGTTGACGATCAGAACCTGTGCCGGAGCGGATTGAGCGAACTGCTCGCCAGTGGCTATGGCTTTGCTGTCCTTGGCGCAACAGGCGACCTCGATGGGCTGCGCGTGCTATTGCGTGAACAACCCGATCTGCTAATCATGGATTTGCGCATGAAACCGCTGGATGGCCTGGCCATGCTTGAACAAATTCGCCGGGAAGGCTGCTCAACACCCGCTGTTATCCTGACCATGAGCGATTCCGAGGTTGACCTGACTAACGCGATACGCGCTGGCGTACGCGGCTATCTGCTCAAAGACATGGCACCGGAAGATGTCGTTGATGCCATTCGACGGGTTGCGGCAGGCGAACTGGTGGTCGCTCCCACCATGACCATCAAAATGATCGACATGTTGCGCAGCGACCAACGGGGGCAGGAACCGAAGAGTTCCCTCAAATTGCTCACCGAGCGCGAGCGAGAAATCCTGCAACTGCTGTCGCGCGGGGAAAGCAACAAGGCCATCGCCCAAACGCTGGAGATCAGTTATGACACCGTAAAACAGCATGTTCGCCATATTTTGAACAAGCTCAATTTGTCTTCCAGGGTTAAAGCGGCGGTTTTATTTACAACCGAGCAAAGCACTCCCAAGAACGATGATGCGCCGCCGCGCTATTAACAACGGCGCATTGTCATAGCAGCGTGAAACAGTCGTTGCATGCAGCACAAGGAATGAAGTAACTCCGTAAGTAAACCAAATGAGGAGGCGCAGCATGGCACATATTGTAATCATGGGTGCAGGGATCGGCGGTATGCCGGCAGCCTACGAAATGCAGGAAAAAATCCGCAAGAGCGACAAGGTGACGGTCATCACGAACGGCGAGACTTTCCACTTTACGCCGTCGAACCCCTGGGTGGGAGTGAAATGGCGCACCCGCAAGGATATTGAATTTCCGGTGCGTACCTATCTGGAACGCAAAGGCATCAACTTTATCCCGACAGGGGTAAAGCGCGTGCATCCGGAAAAAAATCAGGTTGAGCTTAACGACGGGCAACTGGTTGATTACGATTATCTGGTGATTGCCACCGGACCCAAGCTGGCTTTCGAGGAAATCGAGGGGCTGGGGCCGAATGGCGGTTATACCTATTCGGTTTGCACCGTGGATCACGCCATGAAATCGCATGACGAATGGGAACATTTCACGAAAAATCCCGGCCCGATTGTTGTCGGTGCGGTGCAGGGCGCGTCCTGCTTTGGCCCGGCTTACGAATATGCCTTTATCATGGAAACCGATTTGCGCCGCCGCAAGATGCGCAACAAGGTGCCGATGACTTTTGTGACTGCCGAGCCCTATATCGGCCACCTGGGATTGGGCGGTGTGGGCGATTCCAAAGGCATGCTCGAATCTGCCATGCGCGACAAGCACATCAAATGGATCTGCAACGCCAAGGTCACCAAGGTCGAAGCGGGCAAGATGTACGTCACGGAAGTTGACGAAACGGGCGTCGAGAAGAAGAAGCACGAGTTGCCGTTTGCCTACAGCATGATGCTCCCCGCCTTCAAGGGCGTGGATGCGGTATTTGGCATCGAGGGGCTGACCCAGGCGCGCGGCTTCATCATCGTGGACGAACACCAGCGCAACCCCAAGTACCAGAATATCTTCGCCGTGGGCGTATGTGTGGCCATTCCGCCGGTAGAACCCACTCCGGTGCCGACCGGCACACCCAAAACCGGCTACATGATTGAATCCATGGTAACGGCAACCGTGGAAAACATTCACGCTGAATTAAACGGCAAACCGGCGGATCACAAGGCGACCTGGAATGCGGTTTGTCTGGCAGATTTCGGCGATACCGGAATCGCCTTTGTGGCATTGCCGCAGATTCCGCCGCGCAACGTGAACTGGTTCTCGGAGGGGAAGTGGGTGCATTTGGCCAAGATTGCATTTGAAAGATATTTCATTCGCAAGATAAAGAAAGGCTCTTCAGATCCATTCTATGAAAAGAGCCTCCTCAAAATGATGGGTATCGAGAAGCTGAAATAAGCAACAGACAGCCTAAGATTTACCGCGCTCAAATAAAAATCCCCGGCCATCTGGCCGGGGATTTTTTATTGTAACAACCCGAACATTCAGCTTACTTGGGCACGCCCAGCTTCTGGCGCCAGCCGGGGTACAGCTTGTCGGCATCTTTCGGGAACGATTCGAAGGCACGGGCAAACTCCTTGTGCTGCTTCGCCCATTCGACCGGATCGGCGCCGGCCTTCCAGCACTCATAGGCCTGGCGCAGTGAGATCGCGCCCGCAGCCGGGCTGTCAATGTGGCCGTAGGAGCCGCCGCCGGCGGTGTTGATCACGTTGCCGTGGCCCAGGTTCTCGAAGAAACCCGGCAGGCGCAGCGCGTTCATGCCGCCGGAGATGATCGGCGTGGTCGCCTTCATGCCGTACCACTCCTGGTGGTAGAACGGGCCGGTGCAGGAATCGCGCTCGATCATGTAGGCGATGATGCGGTCATCCTTGCCGCCTTCCATCTTGCCGTAGCCCATGGTGCCGACGTGGATGCCGGAAGCGCCTTGCAGACGCGACATCTTGGCCAGCACAAATGCGGTGTAGCCGCGCTTGGAGGAAGGCGATGTGATCATGCCGTGGCCTGCGCGGTGGTAATGCAAAAACTGGCCGGGGTACTGACGGCGTGCGGTGGTAATCGCGCCGGGGCCGCCTACGAAGCCATCCACCAGGAAGGCGACCTTGTCCGCATCCGGGCCGAAAGTTCCCAGAATAAAGTCGGCGCGCGCACACATTTCATAGTGGTCATCGGCGGTGATGTTGGCGGAGAACAGCTTGGCCTCACCGGTTTCGTCCTGAGCGCGCTTCATTGCGTCATACACCAGCGGGATGGTTTTGCGCAGCGGCGAGAATACCTGGTTGCCCTGCGGCTCGTCGTTCTTGATGAAGTCGCCGCCCAGCCAGAACTGGTATGCGGCGTGCGCGAATGGCTCGGGGCGCAGGCCCAGCTTGGGCTTGATGATGGTGCCCGAAATGTAGCCGCCGTTTTCCACCGGGCGGCCCAGGATGCGCCACAGGTCGGAGATGTTCTTGGCGGGGCCATCGAACAGTTGCAGCATGCGCGGCGGCATATAGAAATCCTGCATCTGCGAGTTTTTTATGTCGCTCATGCCCTGGTTGTTGCCGATGCACAGGGTCAGGAATGAAACCAGCATGGCGCGGCCATCGGTGATGTTGCGGTCGAACAGATCAAGCGGGTAGGCGATCTTCATGATGCCCCTGGCTTCGTCTATCTCATACACCAGCGCGTCCACGCCCTTGGTGAAGTCGTCGGTGGTTGACACCTCCACGTTGGTGCCGGTGGAAGATTCGGCGGCAAAGTGCGCGGCGGCTTCCAGATAGCCGTGGCCTGCGGCGGGCTCCATGGTGTAAGCCACCAGCACATGGTTGCCGCCCTTGATCAGGTCTTCCTCTTTCAGGCCGAGGTCAGCATAACGACTCGATTGATCCATTTCTTTCTCCCGGTTGGTGAACAATATGAATTGCGATGGGGTGAACTATAAAGCCGCACAACCATAAATAACAGTCAAACTTTTTTATTGAAACCATAAGTAGCGCTTATATATTGGTGTAGAATGCCTGCATCATGTTCCATGTCACCCTGCGCCAATTGCAAGTATTCGAAACCGTCGCGCGGCACCTGAGCCATTCGCGCGCGGCGAAAGAATTATACCTGTCGCAGCCCGCCGTCTCCATGCAGATCAAGCAGCTGGAAGAAAGCATCGGCCTGCCGCTGTTCGAGCAGATCGGCAAGAAGATTTTTCTCACCGAAGCGGGCAAGGAGCTGTTCCGGTGCAGTTGCGCCATCACCCAGCAGCTCGCGGATATGGATGTGGTGCTCCGTGAAATGAAGGGGCTGGAGCATGGCCGCCTGAACATCTCCGTGGTCAGCACGGCCAACTACTTCACCCCGCAACTGCTGGCCAAATTCTGCCAGCGCCATCCCAAAATTCAAGTCAGCCTGCACGTCGCCAACCGCGATACGGTGCTCAGGCAGCTCGCCGACAATGCCACCGACCTCGCGGTGATGGGCCAACCGCCGGAAAACGCCGAAATGCTGGCGCAGCAATTCATGAAAAACCCGCTGGTGGTGATCGCGCCGCCCGGTCATCCGTTATGCAAACTGAAACGCATCAAACTCAAGCGGCTTGAACAGGAAACTTTCCTGCTGCGCGAACAAGGCTCGGGCACGCGCGGCGCGATGGAGCGCTTCTTCGCCGGGCATGGCATCCAGTTCCACGCCGGGATGGAAATGGGCACCAACGAGGCGATCAAGCAGGCGGTGCAGGCAGGCATGGGGCTGGGCATACTTTCGCTGCACAGCGCAGAACTGGAGCTGGAGACCGGACGGCTGGCCGTGCTCAACGTGGAGCACTTTCCCATCGTGCGCCACTGGTACATCGTGCACCGCAAGAGCAAGCGCCTGTCCACCGCCGCGCAGGCGTTCAAGCAGTTTTTGCTGACCGAGGCGGAGCATCTGACCGCACAAGCCGGCGGCAAACATAAAAAGCTGCCGTTGAAACAAGGTACAGCGGCGTAAGCAGCAAGCCGGGAATATTGTGAGGGTGGATACTTCCTGGCCAAGGTGATTTTTACAAGCACCACCTTATAAATCAAGCTGCCCACTTCCTGTGGTGACTGGCATAGTCGAGCATCAGGTAAACACGTTGTCGCATTTCTCCCGGAATAGCATGCGGTCATAACGATCAAACGTATAAGTCCGCTCCACTTGTCATTTCTCCCATTGATCGAAATGACAGCATAGTGCCGAAATGACAGCCCTGTAAACTTACCCATAGCCAACCCGCAAGCCTTGTGTTAAATTCTGTCCAGTCTGGCCAGAATTAACGGAGGTTATCATGCATAGCGAATGGCAACTGCAAGAAGCAAAGGGCAACTTCAGCCAACTCATCAAGCGGGCGGCAAGTGGCGATGCCCAAACGGTCACCATCCACGGCAAGCCCACGGCGGTGGTCGTTTCGGTGGAAGAATACGCCCGGCTCACCCGCCACCGGACCAAGCTCTCCAGCGCGCTGCTGCGTCCCGATCTCGCAGCTGAAGACCTGGACATATCCCGCAGCCGCGATACCGGGCGCGACATCGAGCTATGAGCTGGCTCAGTAAAGCCGTTCGCCCTGAGCCTGTCGAAGGGCAAGCATCGCAACTTATTGACTATGTGTTGTCTTCCGCTCATGGTTCGACAAGCTCACCACGAACGGAATACATTGCCGGAGCGCTACCGTGAGCTGGCTGCTGGATACCTGCGCGCTTTCCGAATACGCCAAAAAAGCGCCTGCGCCGAAAGTGATCGCCTGGCTGGACGAACAGGACGAAACCAGCCTGTTCATCAGCGTCATCACGTTGGGAGAAATTGAAAAAGGTATTCTCAAACTGCGAAAAGCCGACCCGCGCCGCAGCCAGAAACTCACCGCCTGGCTGGGCAAGGTGGAGCAGCGCTTCGCGGGTCGCATCCTGTCGCTCGATGCCGCCGCGCTTCACATCTGGGCGCAAATCGCCGCATACACCGAACTGGCCGGGCAACCCATGCCGGTAATGGACGGCCTGCTCATGGCCACCGCCCAATGCCACGGCCTCACCGTGGTCACCCGCAACGTGCAGGATTTCGCGATGTACCCGCAAGTATTCAATCCTTGGGTGCTGTAAGATCAAATTGCTTGGCATTTGCCGGGGACGAACTGTGCTTGAGGGCACCGTTCGATTCCTGAATACGCACCCAAAGTCCAAGGCCATCCGATCGCGCTGGGGGTATTATTGGGAGTATTTGCAGAAATCGAACTGGAAATTTTTTGGCGAATACCAAGCATTGATGCGGTTTTGAAGAACACGGGTTCACAACACGCCTGCACAGCAGGCTTGTTGCGGCGGAGGCTAACTTGCGCAGCAAGTTAAAACCACAGGTCGGCCAAAGCCAAATCCCGCCTCTACCAACAAAACAAAAAGCTCACCCGCAAGGGTGGGCTTTTTTGTTTGGTAATGCCTAAGGAAACGCCGAATAAGGATGTCATCGCGAAAAGCGAAGTGACGTGGCGATCCACAACTATGTGGTCTTGATGCTTTCTGGATTGCTTCCCGCCACGCTGTGCTCGCGGTTGAAGGCCGCTCGCAATGACGGCCTTGGACTTGTACAGCGTTTACCTAAGAACTGGGCCAAATCTGAGGGGAACCCCTGTCAATAAAAGCCGCTTGACATGGTTCCATTATTTGATACCATTGCGCCATGAATGCCACGCATCGCAAAACGCTCGTCGCCGTCTATGCAGAACCCGTTCCGGCATCGCTCGAGTGGCGGCGTATCGAGGCTTTGCTGGTGGCTATCGGCTGTCGCGTGATCGAGGGCAATGGCTCGCGGGTGCGTTTTGAGAAGGACGGGCAAATCGCCACTTTTCACAGGCCGCACCCCGCCAAGGAAGCGAAGCCCTACCAGGTGCGCGATGCCCGGCAATATCTGGAGAATTTAGGAGTGAGACCATGAACACAATGACCTACAAGGATTTCGCCGCCCGCGTTGAATACAGCGAGGAAGATGGCTGCTTTATCGGCCACATCGCCGGCATTCGTGACGTGATCGGCTTTCACGGCGAGACTGTCGCCAAACTGCGTGCAGCCTTCAAGGAAGCGGTAGATGATTATCTGGCTACCTGCAAAAAACTCGGCCAGGAGCCCAACAAGCCATACTCCGGCCAATTCCGCTTGCGGCTGGCTCCGGAGTTGCACGCCCGCGCCGCGATGGTGGCGGAATCACACGGCAAAAGTCTGAACACCTGGGTGTCCGAGGTCATTGAAAAAAACATCGCCGCCTGAGAATGGAAATACCCGGAATTGAAACCGCGTCTGGAGCAGACACGGGGGGCGCAAGCAAATGTGCAGCCTGCAAGGCATTATAGGAGCGCAATTTATTGCGCGAAACAATCACCCGATGAATCGGGCTCCTACGGTCTGGCATCACAACGCCTGATTGAACGCGCTGTGCAGCATGGACTGGAACAGATGCTCCGTGCGCTGGCGGCTGGCGGCCTGCGCGGCTTGCAGCGCGCGGATTTCGGCTACCCGTTGGGCGAATTCTTGTTGCAGCGGAAGTGGAGGAACAGGAATTCGAATTTGCTCGAACAGTGATTTTTTCAATATGGGCAACGCTGTCTGGCTACCTTGTTGAATGACTGCCTTTGAGGACTGTTTCATACACACAACGCCGAAGTCGTCATCAACTTCGCCGCTCCATTCGATGGCGTTGATCTGCTGGTTGAACGCAGAGCGCTTCCAAGCCCTATCTGTTTTGCCAATGGTTGCACCGATGCAACAAACAAATGTGCTGCCAGCCCGAACTGTTCGCGCTTCGTTTGCCCCAGCTTCTGTGACATAGCGCATAGTTTCCTGCGTATTACTCTCCAAGTCACCGGGGGTAATGAATGGAATCTCACCACCGAACATCCCTTCTTTAGCGCTCGGTGGAGTACCCCCAGTAACAACGCGGCCAAGTTGACGCAATTCCTGCATCTGCCACCCGCCTGAGTTGGTAAACGGGTCGCCGAACATTTCATGGAACAGCGCGGGAATCAGGGCGGCAGAACGGCGGTCGGCCTGGGTGCGCAGCTTGCGCAACTCGTCCGCTTCGTCCAGCAGCTTCACGATCTGCTCCTGCTCTGCGAGCGGTGGGAACTCAATTGGCACAGTCGCCAAGCGATCAACGCTGATGCTCATATTTGCAGCGCCAGTCATCAGCGGAACGATAAGTCTGTCTTTGCTGAACATTAGATAGCGAGCCAAGAACTTGGCAGAAAGAGCAGAGCGGTCTTTGACAAACGCGGCAGCAAGAAGATTGGCAAGCGCAAACTTGCCAGTTTGGTAATGCACCCGTTTGAGGCTGGCATGACCATGGCCAGTTGAAGAAATGAGCGGTATGCAAACAGCCTCATCTTCAAACTGAAAGCTATCTGCGGTCTTATGAACCTCGCCCGTCGTCACTAATGGATAAGGGCCGCGCAACGTCTTGGATATTGGCGAAGTACCTTTGACGAGGGTACAAAGCTCGCCAAGCGGTTTGCGTTGACGTTTCATTTTCGGGTAAGTTGCTTTTGGAGGCTGCGCAACACCTTGGAAATTTGTTCTTCGACCTGGAGTATGTCGACGATAATTTCGACTGGTGTGTCGTGGTCAACATTTTCGACGTGCTTTTCGCGATAGCGTCCAGGAGTCAACACGTCGTCATATTCAGCCAGTTCTTCGCGACTGGCCTTGAAGGAGTGCATGCCTTCCTCTCGGCTCGGCCATTTCTGGAGAATATCTGGTATATCGTTCTCATCAACTGGTGTGCGGGTATCGCTGAGAGAATACCCGTCGGCAGTCATTTCGTAGAACCAAACGGATTTGGTCGGCCCGCCCTTTTGGAAAATCAAAATAGCAGTCGCAACACCCGCGTAAGGTTTGAAAACTCCGGACGGCATGGTGACCACCGCCTGAAGGTCGCATTCATCCAGCAGGATTTTCCGAACTGTTCGCGCGGCGTTAGTGGAGCCGAACAGCACACCGTTCGGCACGATGACCCCGGCGCGCCCGCCGGGGGCGAGGTGGTCGATAAACCATTTCAAAAACAGCAGCTCGGTGGCGCGGGTGTTGAGCTGGTAGTTGAGGTCGGCGAGGATGCTCTCGTCCTGCACCTTGCCGGAGAACGGCGGGTTGGCGAGGATGCAGTCGTACAGCTTGCCGGGATAACTGCCAGCGAAGCCGGTGGTGAGCGGGTTGCGCAGCTCGATGTGCGCCTTCTCCAACTGGTGCAGGTAGAGGTTAAGGATGGCGATCTTCACCATGTTGGCGTCGTTGTCGAAGCCGGTGAACGCCTGCTCTTCGAGGAACTTCCATTGCGCGGGCTTGAGCAGCGCGCCGTCGCAGATGCCGCGCTTGAGGTCGGCGGGTTTGGTGTGCTGGCGCAGGATATGGGTGAAGGAAGAGATCAAAAACCCCGCCGTGCCGCATGCCGGGTCGGCGATGCGCTGGCTGGGCTGCGGGTTCACCAGCGCGACGATGAGGTCGATGATGTGGCGAGGCGTGCGGAACTGGCCGTTGGTGCCGGAGGCGGAGAGCTTGCTGAGCAGGTACTCGTACATGTCGCCCTTGAAGTCGTGGCCTTCGTGCGCGGCCAGGTCCAGTTCGTGGATGCCCTGGATGACGGCGCGCAGCGTGGGGCGGTCGTAAATCTTCAGCGTGGCGCGACCGAACAGGGTACGCCCGGTTTCGGACAGGCCGGGCAGTTCGTGCAGGTGTTCGATGGCATCGCGCACCGCGTTGAACAGGCTGTCGCCGGTGAGCGTAACGAAGTTGCCCCAGGCGAAGCGCGACCACTTGCCGGAGAAGATGCGTTGGTATTTCTTGTCGAGCGCGGCGAGGGTTTCGTCCTTCTCGGTGAGCAGCCGCAGAAACAGCAGGTAGGAACATTGCTCGATGGAATCCATCGGGTTGTTCACGCCGCCTGCCCAGAGGATGTTCATGAGCTGATCCACCTTCTGGCGCAGGCCGGAGGAAAAGAAGTTGGTGCCGGTGGATTTGGTTTCAGTGAGCATATTTGGAATCTATTGAGCTTTGCATAATTCAAAACCGACAGTTGGGTAGGAGCGGG
>ORMF012174960.1_pt1 | contig 32775 bp, 31 predicted proteins | sample 1779871 | NCBI WGS metagenome assembly ORMF01 (sample SAMEA104232316, study PRJEB22302) | groundwater metagenome | biome: forest; feature: aquifer; material: groundwater | place: USA | collected 2011-08-07 | depth 5.4 m | reverse complement strand
TTACATCCTTGATCAAGACTTCTACGAACTGAGATTCTGGTATAACGCTAAACTCATCAAGGTCGAACGCATCAAAATGAAGGACTTTTTACCTGTCCACTTTTAAACGCTAAGGTGTCCACTTTTAAAAAGTTGGTAACAATTTCACCGGACTATCAATGATGATGTCGACTTCTTTAAATCCGTCATCCTTATAAAAATTAAACGCTTTCATGTGCTTGTTGCGGATCCAGTCTTGCCGGGTTTTCTGATGAGCAATGCCCATCGGGTCGACTGGCTGTTTGATCCCATAACCTTGCTTTTTTAAAATGCGGACAATTTTGGCCAAATTTTCATCGCTCATCTCGACTAAAATATCCAAATCCGATGTGCTTCGTTCCGCGCCCAGAAGATTCAAGGCAATGCCGCCCACTAAAACATACTTAACCTTATTTTTTTGAAAATCTTTTAAAATTTCTTCGTATATAATCATTGATCCCCTCGCTATTTTCGATTCCTGATGGCGCGGGAGACTTCGCGGTTGATCTCGCGCTTCTTGATGTCTTCGCGCTTGTCGAACTGCTTTTTCCCCTGTCCGACAGCGATCTCGACCTTCAAAAACCCGCGGCTGTTAAAATAGATCTTCGTCGGCACCAGCGTTTTGCCCTTGATGGTCATGAGCCCGTGGATACGCTTGATCTCTTTTTTATGCATCAAAAGTTTGCGTACGCGGTCGGGCTCCGGCTGGATGTACCCTGCCTGCTCGTAAGGATTGATATGCAAGTTAGAAAGAAACATTTCCTCTTCTTTTACCCACGCATAGGTATCTTTAAAATTTACGTGGCCCGCGCGGATAGATTTGACCTCCGCCCCGGTCAAAGCGATGCCGCACTCCCACTTGTCGGTGAGGTTGAAATTCTGATAGGCTTTTTTGTTGGTGGCAATTGGTTTCATAAAAGTTACACAAGTCAGTAGGTCAATAGGTCAGTACGTCAGTTGTCTACAACCTACTGACTTACTGACTACTGACTTTCATTCACATAAGCTTAGCATACAACGCCAAAAACAGCGGAATCGTCAGGACGCTCAGCACGTTCGTAAAAAATAAACTCTGATTAATGAAATCCTGATTAGGCGTCCGGTAATAACGGGTAATGACCGACAGTGTGTTGGCGCAGGGCACCGCCGCCTCTAAAATAAGAAGGAATCCGATCATATGATTAACCGGAAAAGCGGCCAGAAGCGCCAGCATCACAACCGGATAAAGAAATAATTTTGTTAAGATCACGGCCGCCACGTCCCACACCGGCAATTTTTTAAGCTGGGTCAGAGCGAAATTCCCTCCCAGGACCACCATGACCAAAGGCAAAAGGCAATCGCCCAACATTTTCACCGGTTTTAAAATGACCAGCGGAATGTGTTCCCCGACGTGCGTGAACATCAAGATGAGCGCCGTGATCGTTGCCAACATCGGCGGGCTAATGAGCTTCTTCCAATCAAAACGGCCGTTCTTTTCACTAGTCAAGAGCCACACGCCCAGCGTCCACAAAAGAATATCGAAACCGATCAAAAAGATAAGAATATAAATATTCAACTGCGCGATGGCCTCGCTCGGTGGAAAAGCCGCTAAAATGGTCAAAGGCAAATACCCGGAATTCTGAAAAGCAACAAGCGCCTTGAACTCCCGCCTGGATTTAAACCCCGGGGCCGCAAGAAGCATCAGGGACGCCAAAAGAAGCCCGCCCAGCGTCACTCCAAAACCAAGAAGCGGAAAAACCCACCAATTTAAAAAACGTTCCGGCTGAAAATGAGCGATGATCTGGCTAAAATTAAACGCCGGAAGGATGATATGGATCAACAATCCGGAAAGAAGTTCCAACCCATCGGCTTTCAAAAATTTAGCTTTAACCAGGACAAACCCGATCGCCCCCAGGATAAAAACCTGAAGCATCGCTTGAAAAGTTGTGTCAAAAGAGACCGTTAACATAAGCGGGATTATAACACACAAAAACCTTTGGGCAATCCATTTCCATGCCAGGATTATTGACATCTCTGGGCGATATCGCTATACTTGGAAAGCTTTCTAAGCGTGGGTGGCGGTTCTGCTTCGCTCCAAAATTTTCATGTTGGAGCTACGCAGGAATTGTAGGGCGAAAGCTCCTACGAAGCCAAACGCGAAAGCATTTTGGCGAAGTAGAGCGTGGGTGGCGGAATTGGTATACGCGTGCGTCTCAGAAGCGCATGGCGCAAGCCTTGAGAGTTCAAGTCTCTCCCCACGCATTTTTAAGGAAGGACGAAGGACGTGAGACGAAGGACGAGAACGAAAGACATCCTTCTTTTTTCGTCCCTCGTCTCACGTCCTTCGTCCATCATGACTTTCCAGTTGCACGCCCGCCCGTTTAGTAATACAATGGGTGAATTATTTGACACAAATTTGAACAGACAACGAAAAGGAAGCAGCTATTATGAGTGACGACGTTAAGAAGCATGTACCGGTCATGGACGATATCGAGCTTAAAGAGTGGCTCTCCTCCCTCGATTACGTATTAAATAACGGTTCTCCGGAGCGGGTCCAGTACCTTTTGCAGCAGCTCCAAATACGAGCCCAAGAATCCGGCGTCACCCTTCCCTTCACTTTAAACACACCTTACATCAACACTATTCCCCAGGAAAAACAGGCGTCATTTCCCGGCAACCGCGAGATTGAACGGCGCATCAAGAGCATCATCCGTTGGAACGCGATGGCCATGGTCGTGCGCGGCAATAAAAAGGAAGAAGGCATCGGCGGTCATATTTCCACCTACGCCTCGTCGGCAACTTTATATGAGATCGGTTTTAACCATTTCTTCAGGGCTGAAGACAAAGACGGCCATGGGGATCAGGTGTATTTCCAGGGCCACGCCTCCCCAGGGATTTACTCCCGTGCATTTGTGGAAGGGCGTTTGTCCGCAGAACAACTTGAAAATTTCCGTCGGGAACTGCAGCCAACCCCTGGTTTGTCGTCTTATCCGCACCCTTGGCTGATGCCCAGCTTCTGGCAATTCCCGACTGTTTCCATGGGCCTGGCCCCTATCATGGGCATTTACCAGGCGCGCTTCAACCGCTATCTCGAAGACCGCGGGCTCAAAGCCCGTACCGACAACAAAGTGTGGGTCTTCATGGGCGACGGGGAATCCGATGAACCGGAATCCCTGGGCGCCCTGACCATGGCATCCCGTGAAAAATTGGATAACCTCATTTTCGTCATCAACTGCAACCTGCAACGCCTTGACGGGCCTGTGCGCGGCAACGGCAAGATCATCCAGGAATTGGAAGGACTTTTCCGCGGCGCCGGCTGGAACGTCATCAAGGTCGTCTGGGGTTCAGATTGGGACCCCCTATTAGAGAAAGACACCGAAGGCCTCTTGGCCAGGCGCATGGGCGAAGTTGTCGATGGGCAATATCAAAAATATACCGTCTCCCCCGGCGATTACGTACGCGATCATTTTTTCGGCGTCGACCCGAAATTGATGGATATGGTCAAACATTTGACGGATGACCAGATCCAGGAACTCCGGCGCGGCGGACACGACCCGGAAAAAGTTTATGCCGCATACAAAGCTGCCGTTGAGTACAAAGGTGCGCCGACGGTCATCCTCGCCAAAACGATCAAAGGTTACGGTTTGGGCGAGGCCGGCGAAGGCAAGAACATCACGCACCAGCAAAAAAAATTGAACGAAGAAGAACTCAAAGAATTCCGCACACGCTTCGGCATCCCCATTTCGGATGCGGAAGTTGTCAAAGCACCGTTTTATAAACCGGCGGAAGATTCTCCGGAAATGAAATATTTGCGTGAATGCCGCGAAAAACTCAACGGATACCTTCCTTCCCGACGGACGAACAGCACCCCGCTCAAAACGCCTTCCGAAGAACTGTTCGAAGAATTTTATAAAGGCACCGAGGGCCGTGCGGTCTCAACGACCATGGCCTACGTCCGTGTCCTGTCAAAACTTTTGCGCGACGGGGAGATCGGAAAACTCATCGTTCCCATCATCCCGGATGAGGCGCGCACCTTTGGTATGGAAGGCCTATTCCGCCAGTGCGGCATCTATTCCCGCGTCGGACAGCTCTATGAACCGGTAGATGCCGACAGCCTGATGTATTACAAAGAGGCCAAAGACGGACAGATCCTCGAGGAAGGCATCAACGAGGCGGGTTCCATGTCGTCATTTATCGCTGCGGGTACAGCGTACGCGACGCACAATATCAACATGGTCCCCTTTTATACCTATTACTCTATGTTTGGGCCGCAACGCGTCGGAGATCTCATTTGGGCCGCGGGCGATTTGCGCTGCAAAGGATTTCTCGTTGGCGCAACATCCGGACGCACCACGTTAAACGGCGAAGGCCTTCAGCATCAGGACGGCCATAGCCACATACTTTTATCCAGCGTTCCCAATTGCGTGACCTATGACCCGGCGTTCGCCTATGAGATCGCGATCATCATCCGCGATGGAATTTCCCGGATGTATGAAAAGCAGGAAAGCATTTTCTATTACCTTTCCGTCGGCAATGAAAATTACCCGATGCCGGCCATGCCCGAAGGCGTCAAGGAAGGCATCTTAAAAGGCTTGTACCGTTTTCAAAAATCAAAACTCAACGCCTCCGCCGCAACAGCACATTTGTTTGGAAGCGGCGCTATCATGAACCAGGTCGTCGAAGCGCAAAAAATCCTCGAAGAGAAATATAACGTTGCTACCGACGTGTGGAGCGTGACGAGCTACAACGAACTGCGCCGCGAGGCCTTAAAGGTCGAACGCGAGAATTTGCTCAACCCGAATGCTGCGCCCCAAACACCTTACGTCACGCAATGTTTAAAGAATGAAAAGGGTGTGTTCGTGGCCGCTTCCGATCATATGAAAGTGATGCCGGATTCTATCCGTCAATGGGTACCGGGCCCGTTCGTGGCGCTTGGTACCGACGGATTCGGACGCAGCGAATCCCGCAAGGCATTGCGCGATTTCTTCGAAGTGGACGCCCGCCACATTGTTTGGGCGGCGCTCGCTTCCCTGGTCAAAAATAAACAGCTTAATGCCGGCGTCCTTGATCAGGCGAAAAAAGATTTGCACATTAATCCGAATAAGTTGAATCCGATGATTTCATAGGGAATAGGGTTTAGGGTGTAGGGTGTAGGGTTTAGGGAAAATTCGTCTAACCCCTCAACCCTAACCCCTAAACCCTTTTAAAAAAAGGACTTCCTGATGATCGACATTAAGTTACCCGAACTCGGCGAGAACATTGCCCAAGGAACGGTCAGCAAAGTTTTGGTGAAGGTCGGCGACGTCATCAAAAAAGGCCAAAACGTCCTTGAACTGGAAACCGATAAAGCGGTCGTTGAAATTCCATCTCCCCAGGAAGGGACGCTCAAAGAAATTTTGGTCAAGGCCGGACAAACTGTAAAAATCGGACAACCGATTTTTAAATACGACGGTAATACTGTTACCGCCGCTGTTGCTCCTGCCGCTAAAGCTTCTTCCCCGTCGGCTCCAGCCACGAAACCTGCGCCGCAACCAACTGCGCAACCGGCGCCTGTTGCCACTGGCGCAACCGTAGAAATGAAACTTCCCGAGCTCGGCGAGAACATTGCCCAGGGAACAGTCACAAAAATTCTGGTCAAAACCGGCGACTTCATCAAAAAAGGCCAGAACATCATTGAACTGGAAACTGACAAAGCTGTCCTCGAAGTCCCTTCCTCTTTAGAAGGCATTGTTGAAGAAATTTTATTCAAAGCCGGGCAAACAGTCAAGGTCGGGCAACCCGTTTTTAAAATCAAAAGTTCTACTTCGGCGGCCGCAACAACAACCGCTAAAGCATCCAACGTTCCGTCGACAACGAGCGTTTCTCACGCGCCGCAGGCTGAAATCAAAACAACTCAAACTGTCACACCTACTGCACCTGCATCTCAACCTGCTAACTCGGGCAAAAATGTGGCGGCAGCCCCTTCTGTTCGTCGTTTCGCGCGCGAGATCGGCTTAGAAATTAACGAAGTTGCAGGAACCGGCCCTAACGGACGCATTTCCGTTGAAGACGTCAAAGCGTTCGCCAAAAAAATCTTAACCTCTCTCCCGTCGGGCGGTGGCGGTTCCTTCGGCGTCAAATCCGAACCTTTGCCGGATTTCAACAAGTGGGGCCAAACCGAACGCCAGCCCATGAACAATGTCCGTAAAAAAACCGCGGAACATTTGAGCCACGCCTGGGTATCGATCCCGCATGTCACGCAATTTGATAAGGCCGACATCACGGAGCTGGAAAAATTGCGCCAAAGCCTTTCCACCAAAGAAAAGAAAATGTCGATCACGCCTTTTCTTATTAAGGTGATCGCCTCTGCGCTCAAAAAATTCCCGCAATTTAATTCTTCAATCGACATGAACGCCAACGAGATCATTTACAAAAAATACATTCATGTCGGCGTTGCCGTTGATACCGACCGCGGACTTCTGGTCCCGGTCCTTAAAAATGTCGATACGAAATCCATTCAGCAAATCTCCGACGAGTTAGTCACGATCGCGGAACGCGCGCGGTTGCGTAAAACCACCCTGGATGAAATGCACGGCGGCGGCTTCACCCTTTCGAACTTAGGCGGCATCGGCGGAACATTCTTCACCCCGATCGTCAACTGGCCAGAAGTCGCGATCCTGGGCGCTTCCCGAGGAACAATGGAACAGATTTACAAAGATGGACAGTTCTTACCGCGTCTGATGCTTCCGTTGTCTTTGTCCTATGATCACCGCGTCGTCGACGGCGCTGACGGCGCCCGCTTTATTCGCTTTATCTGCGATACGATTGAGCAACCTGCGCAGTTGACAAAGTAACGAAGGACGTGAGACGAGGGACGAGGGACGAAGGACGTGAGACGTAAGACGTAAAACACAAGACGTTTAATCCCCCATTAAACGCAAAAACATGGGGGATTTTATGAATACAAAAGTTGGCAGTATACGTGAATTAAACGTATATCGATTAGCGTTTGATAGTGCTCTTGAAATATATCGACTCACAAAGAACTTTCCTGCTGAAGAACGGTATTCTTTAACGGATCAAATGCGAAGATCATCCCGTTCTGTTTGCTCAAATTTAGCAGAAGCATGGAGAAAGAGAAAATACTCTGCAGTATTTATTAATAAACTCACAGATGCAGGACAAGAAGCAGCCGAAACACAAACTTGGCTCGAATTTGCTCTAAAATTCAAATATATTGACGAAGATACATTTAAAAAATTGGACGAGCAATATGAACATATCTATGCAATGCTCGTCACAATGGAGCGCAAGGCGGAACTCTTTTGTAAATAATTTTTTTTGCGTCCTTCGTCCCTCATCTTACGTCTCACGTCTTACGTCTTACGTACTAAGGAGTTGCTATGAATACGCCAATTAAGCTAACAGTCATCGGCGCCGGCCCCGGCGGATATGCCGCGGCCTTCCTCGCAGCCGACTTAGGCATGCAGGTCACCCTCATTGATAAAGAACTCAACCCCGGCGGCGTTTGTGTTTACCGCGGCTGCATCCCTTCCAAAGCGCTTTTGCATGCCGCCAAGGTGCTCAATGAATCTCATGAAGCTGAAAAAATCGGCATCACATTTGCAAAACCAAAGATCGATCTGGAACGTCTGCGGTCATGGAAAAATAGTGTCGTCGAACGCCTAACGACCGGGACCGGCCAATTGCGCAAACAACGCAAGATCACTTACATCCAGGGCCTGGCACGGTTTTTGAATTCAACGACCATTCAAGTAGACACCTCCGACGGACAATCCAGGCAATTAACTTTTGATAAAGCCATCATTGCGACCGGTTCACGTCCGGCTACGATCCCGACCTTGCCGAAATCGCACCGCATCCTGGATTCTACCACCGCCCTCGAGATCGAAAGCATCCCTGAACGCCTGCTCGTCATCGGCGGCGGATATATCGGCCTGGAGTTAAGTACCGTCTATGATGCGCTTGGAGCCAAAGTCACGGTCGTTGAAATGATGCCGCAGCTTTTAACCGGCGCTGACCGCGATTTAGCCAATATCCTCATCAAGCGCATTGAATCAAAGTTTGAAAAGATCATGACCTCGACCAAAGTACTCAAAATGGAAGAAACTGCCAAAGGCATGAAAGTTTTCTTTGAAGACGAAGAGGGCAAAAAATTCAGCGAAGATTACGGCAAGGTCCTCGTATCCATCGGCCGCAAACCGAACACCGAAAATATCGGACTTGAAAAGACCAAGGTCAAACTGACAGACCGCGGGTTCATTAAGGTCAACGGACAGCTTAAGACCGACGATGAAAACATCTACGCCATCGGCGATATCGTGGGCAATCCGATGCTGGCCCACAAAGCTTCGCACGAAGGGCGCACAGCCGTGGAAGCGATCGCCGGGCACAAAGTTTTTTTCGAACCGCAGGCCATTCCAGCAGTTGTCTTTACCGATCCAGAAGTCGCTTGGTGCGGCTTGACCGAGATCGAAGCCAAAGAAAAAGGTTTGGACGTGCAGATCGTCAAGTTCCCTTGGGGCGCTTCGGGCCGCGCCATCACGCTCGATCGCGTCGATGGGCTGACTAAGCTCATCGTTGATACCAAAACGGAACGCATTTTGGGAATGGGTATTGTCGGAGTTGGCGCCGGAGAACTTATTTCCGAAGGAGTCCTCGCCATTGAAATGGGCGCGGTCGCGGCTGACATCAAATTGAGCATCCACCCTCACCCAACGATGTCGGAAACCGTCATGGAAAGCGCTGAGAATTTCTTCGGTACCGCCACGCATTTTTATAAACCAAGAAAAACTTAGTGATATAGCCTATCCACCGCTTATCGGTGATAAGCGGTGAGGGATAAGCAAAAAAGCGAATGGATCAATTCCCATTCGCTTTTTCTTTTCTTACCACCCGTCAAAATCCCTAATTTTGCCGAGGCCCGCCAAATTGAACTAGAAGTCATCCCGAAACTACCCGTCTAAAATAGTTGAAACGGGTGTCGCCGACGGACGATGACGAATATATAATAGTTTCTGGTATATATAACCCGGAGGCCGGCATGAAACTCACCGATGCGCAATGGGAGAAAGTCAAAGAAGTCATACCTGTCCGTAAAAGGCCGTGGCTGAAGCGAAAACGCGGCGGGCGCCCGCCGGTGGATGACCGTAAATGCATAGAATTCGCCTCCCTCAATTCATCAAGTGAGGCCCTGGATGCATTCACATAATATTTCGCATTTGAACTAATGTCTGACAAAAAGTTAGAATACCAAATAAAAAACCACGACAACATCACAAAAGCTATAACCATCCTATTAATTAATTGATTTGCTACATTCGCCATAAACTCACCCATCTATCGCCACTTACCACCGATACGCTAAAAATACGCTATATCACCTACCACCTACTTTAATTAACCCCCAATGAAATCCACGCTTTCTTTAGATTATCCCAAAGGTCTTTGCTCTCACGGCAGGTATCGCCGTGGTAATTTATCAGATAATATCGGGCGTGATAATCATCGTTGCGGTAATGATACATGAAATCCAGCCAACCTTGATCATCCTTAATTCGTTCAACTTCCAATTTGGTCCAGACACTGAACATCCCGGCGGATTCATTCGGATACTTGTAAAAATATTCTTTTAAAAATACAGACGCAAATATCGCGGCCGCCAAAACACACGCCATCGGCACAACGAGCGGAAAGCGTAAGCTCATGCGCCAAATGCCATAACCTGTCAGCAAAGACACAAACGGCCAGGAGGCGATGATCCTTAAAGAATTAGGCATTTCCGTATTCGTCATCGCCGAGGGAATGATCCCCAATGCAATATTAACCAACACAAACAGCAAGAACCACTGGTCGTCATTGCGAGTCCCCCGCAGGGAACGAAGCAATCGCACGACGATGGGATTGCTTCGCCCCTCCAGGGCTCCCCGGCCTGCCACCTGGCGCAGCCGGGGCAGGCGCAATGACACCAATTTGGACAGCAATGTGTCATGACAATATTTTAATTTCTTGAGCAATACCCCTGTCATCAATATAAAAAGACAAACCAAGCCCAGCATATCCAGCCAGCTCAAGATGCCAAAATGGCCCGTTGAGTGGACGAGTGACGGATCTCCTTTGAAAAATAAAAATTCCCCAGAAAAGTGCAAAAAATAATTGTTGGTAAAAATCTGAAAAAGGTCTTTGGGAGAATTGGTCTTGCCGATGGATTGAAGATAATCCGCCGACGCAATGCTGATCTTATTGAATCTGCTTTGAACTTCCCCGTTTATAATTTTTTGTGCGAGCGGGATAGCCGGCAAGATCATGGCAACTAAAAAAATAGCCCACAACGCGCGAGATACAGGTTTTATTTTATGAGTATAAAACCAAAGTGTACCCAGCATCAAAGGAATATAAAGACGAAAAGGCGGATAGGAATAAAGAGCGCCGGAAAACAAAACACCCGCAGCCATTGCCGCCCACACATTACGAAACCGTAAAAAAATATACAGCCCCCAAACCAAAAACATGGGGGCCAATAAAGGTTCAATAGCTACTCTCGAATGCATCCACATCCATGGAGAAATGCTCCCCGCCAAAGCTGTCCAAAGTGCAAACTCAACGCCCCAGAAAAAACGGGCAAAAAAGAATAGCCCTATAAGGCTAAAGATAAAAACCGCCGCGCTTAAAAGCCGTAAACTGGGAACTGTATAACCAAACACCTTGCCCCAGGCCATGGCCGGGTACAGATAGGTTGGAGGTTTTGGAGTTCCGTAATTTAACTCGCCAAAGACGGGATAACGCCTGTTGTGGGCATCAACGCCTTGGGTCCCCAGGCATTGGATCGTCACCGCCCCGCTTAATTCATCGACGTGAAAACCGTAGGGGATCTGATCAGTCTTATAAAAACGCAGGATATTGACAACAATGACGAGGATAACAGCAATGGCCAGCGCCAGTGATTTCACAACATGGACAGGCCGTTGATGCGTAAAATTTTTCATATTTGAAGAATATTATCACAAACAGTTGCTTTTATGAACATTATTTGCTAACAATACACACTGTGAATCCTGCGTTCGATATATCCATCATCATTCCTGCCAAGGACGAAGAAAAACGCCTGCCGCGATTTTTGCAGACCATTGCCGACCATTGCCGCAAGAGCCCGTTAACGTATGAAGTGATTGTCGTTGATGACGGAAGCAGCGACGGCACTGCGCAGGCAGCGGAATCCTTCCGCCCCGCGCTCACGCATTTAACCGTCCTGCGTTTGGCGCACAACAGAGGCAAGGGTTTCGCGGTCAAAAGCGGTTTTTTTGCCGCTCGCGGAGAGATCGTACTTTTCCTCGATGCCGACGGATCAACACCAGTCGAAGAGATCGAACGCAATCTCCACTACTTAAAAGAAAGCTTTGACATTATTATCGGATCAAGGGTCATCCAAAATCAGGATTGCCGTGTGAACGCACTGGCCTATCGCCGGTGGATCGGGATCATTTTCAATTTCCTGGTTCACAACCTTCTCATCAAAAACATCAAAGATACCCAATGTGGCTTTAAAATGTTCCGCCGTTCCATCATCCGGCCGCTCTTTGGGCGGGTCTACTTAAACGGATTCGGCTTCGACCTTGAAACACTTTTTATCGCTGAAAAAATGGGTTATAAAATCAAGGAAGTGGCTGTTAACTGGACCCACGTGGACGGCAGCAAGATCAACCTTTTCAAAGATTCCCTAAGGATGTTCTTTAACATCATCCAGATCAAGAATTGGCATTACACGCCGATCAATACCTCGGCCCAGCACATGTCCGTCGAAGAATTGGCGAACATGTACCAACAGGAAAAAAAACATTGGTGGTTCATGGCCAAGGAAGATTTTATCCAACGTATCATCTCTTCTTTAGCCATCAGCCCCCGCCGGACGCTGGATGCCGGATGCGGAACCGGACATAATCTGGAATTTCTAAGAAATAAAACAAGCTACGCAGGCATGGATGTAGCGCATGAGGCTTTACAGTTTTGCCGACATAATGGCATCGAGCGTTTGGCACAAGGCAATCTGGAAGATGTCGGTTTCAAAGATAAATCCTTTGACCTTATATTAGCACTGGATGTGATCGAGCATTGTGAGGACCCCGAGCGCGCCGTGAGCCAGTTCAAACGCCTGTTATCCGACGACGGATATCTGCTTGTGACAGCGCCGGCGTTCCGGTTCCTCTGGAGCCCTCACGACGAATCATTATCGCACATGCGCCGTTACAACAAAAAGGATCTGGAAATTTTGTTATCCGGGGAGGGTTTCGAAATTAAAAAAATAGGATTTTTGTATTGTTCGACGTTCTTGCCCGTAGCCGCTATCCGGATGGTCCGAAAAATTTTCATCAAAACCAAAGATCCGCGCTCTGATACTTTTACAACACCCGCGCCCCTGATCAACCGGATCATGCATGCCATCCTGCGCCTGGAATCAAGACTCATACCGTCGATACCTTTACCTTTTGGGACATCATTGTACGCCGTGGCTGTAAAGCGTGATAAGTGATATGCGATAAATAAAAAAACGAATGGAATAATTTCCATCCGTTTTTTTCTTACCACTTATCACTCTTACTAATCAATACTCTTTCCCAAGGCATCTCTGACTACCCGCCGTACGTCGTCCAGTTCAAAAGGTTTCTTTAAACAGTCGACCGCGCCCAATTCTTTGGCCTCATCGCGCCTTTCCTGCAGCGAATAACCGCTCATCATCACCACCGGCAGGGTGGGAACAATATTTTTAATCTCTCTCAGGACTTCAACACCGTCTTTCTCCGGCATCATGATATCCAGAAACGCGATATCAAAACTTTTATGCCGCGTGACTTCGGCAGCAGCAGTGGGATCATTGACCACGGTTATGTCATGGCCAAAATACCCTAAAGTAAAATCAAAAAAATCGCCAATGATTTTCTTGTCATCAACCACTAAAATCCTAATTCGGTTGTTCATGGCATCCTCCTCATTTAAGAAGCCCCCACTGACAGGATCACGGTAAATGTTGTGCCCCCCGGGCCAGAATCGACGTTGATCGTGCCGCCGTGTTCGGCAACAAGGTCGTGACAAAGGGCAAGGCCGATACCGGTCCCGCTTGATTTTGTCGAAAAAAACGGTTCAAAAACATGTTTCTTAACTTCTTCCGGAATGCCGGGGCCATTATCTTTAAAGGCAATTTCGACTTTGCGGTTCATGCTATCAAATTTTGAAAAAACATGCAACTGTCTTTCTTGCCCGCGGGGTAGAGCGGCCAGGGCCTCACAAGCGTTGACCACTATGTTCATAAAGATCTGCTGTAAGTGCACCGGGTCGGCAAAAATCTCTGGGACAGAATGGTCCAGATCTGTTTCCCAATTGACCCGGCGGATGCGAAGCTCGTCGGTCAAAAGGTTCAAAGATCGTTCAACGACCGCGTTAACACCAATGCTTGTTTTTTGGATCTTGCGATGCCGGATGATGGTCATCAGATTATCCAGCATCTCTTTTAAATACACCGACTGTTCGTCCATCAGGCACACCGGCCGGTAAAAGAGATTTTCCTTGGGCATCTCCTGTTTCATGAACCGCACAAAGCCGTGAATGGCGGTGATCGGCTGGCTGATCTGATGAAGGATCCCGGCGCTCAAGGCCGCAGCAGCTGACATTTTCCCGGATTCAATAAGACGCACTTGCGTTGTCTTTAACTCGACGATCACTTTCTGCAGCTCTTTATTCTTGCGTTGAAGCTCTTCTTCTAATTCCTTGGCTTTCCGTCGGGCTTGATACAAGGCGTGCACCCAAAGGCTCGCGATGATCACAACCAAAACAAAGACCAGCAATAAAAACAGAACCGCTTCATTGGTGTTCGAACTATTGAATTCAAAGTGAATGGGATTCATATAATTTGACTGTCATTCCCGCGAAAGCGGGAATCCGCTCAATCTTACTCTCGAGTATCTGCATAGATTCCCACCTTCGTGGGAATGACACCAATTAATTTGGACAGCAATGACGCATTATTTAAAAATCGCCTGATCGCCAATCTGCACTCCGTGCGTCTGGGCATATCCGGCATTGACCTCAAGCACATACAAAGCTCTTTGAGAAGGCACATAAATAGGGCATGGATCTTTCAAACACGGCGGCACATTGGTTTTCACGTCGACAACCCGTTTTGATCCATCCAGCCAGATCATGTCCAAAGGGATCAACGTGTCTTTCATCCAAAAACTATGGATGTCTTCCTCAAAAAAAACGAACAGCATCCCGGCATCAAGCGCCAAAGACGTACGTTCCTGAAGGCCGCGCATCCTCGTTGCATCATCGGACGCTACTTCAACGGTGAGGCAGTGCTTATCAAAGCAAACTTGGCTGGGTTCTTGGGCGTGGGTGGTGGAGGATGAAATGAGCAAGCAGAACACAAAAAGATGAACGATGGACGAGGGACGATAGACGATAGACGTCCTTCGTCCCTCGTCCCTCGTCCCTCGTCCATCGTCCATCACCTGTCGTCCCTCATCCCTCAACATAAACTTACTCCCTCTCCCCCGTCAAATTCAAATAATCTTTGAACCCTAATTCCTGAGAACTGACCTGCCGCGCCGCTGCGATGCGTTGCGTCAAATACGGATGGGTGCGCCAATAACTAAACGGGTTCGACGACTCTTTGGCTTCCTGCGCTTTAAGTTTCATAAGCATCTTCGCCATCTCTTCGGGATTATACCCAGCCTTTTTCATATACTTAATTCCCAATTCATCAGCCTGATATTCATCTGCGCGCGCATGCTCAAAAAATATAGACGCCAAGGCCACACCCACTCCTTGGGAAAACCGGCCGTTGGTGGTTTGCATAACCAAAACCCTTAAAAATGTATCCCCATAAATGGACTGCATACGCTTAATGGCATGTTTGGCTGTGATGTGCCCCACCTCATGGGCGATGACCGAAGCAAGTTGGTCGTCATTATCAACTTTATCTAAAATTTCTTTGTAAATATAAATGTACCCGCCGGGAAGGCTGACGGCATTGAGCTTGTCTTCATCAATGACCTTGATCGTATAAATCAATTCCTGACGGTCACAAACAGCGACGATTTTCTTCAAAATCTTCTCGGCGCGCTCATTGACATCAATGTCGGTATTAAGCTTCAGCTGTTTATCAAACTCTTGCGATATAGCGGCGCCGATCGACATTTCACGCTCAGTACCATACATCAGTGTTTCCTCTTTTTGGGTGGCCAGGTTATACTCGGTGGTACAGCCCGTCAGGGAAATGAGCGCAAAAAATGTCAAAATATGAACACCCACTTTTTTAAGCATCGTGCGCAATTTTGCCAGAGGCAAACCCACGACGTTAAAATAGCACCCTTCGATCCGTCGGATAAACACGCTCCCCTTGCCTTCGATGTCAAACCCGCCTGCCTTGTCCAGCGGCGACATGTGACAGTAATACTCGTCAATGGCCTCATCAGTCAAATGCGTCATAAAGATCTTGGTCTTCTCGTAATCAACAATCTCTTTATTCTGATCAACGTCAATGACCGCCATGCCTGTGTAGACCCAATGCGGATGGCTCATCAGCAATTTGAGATTTTCTTTGGCCTGCTTCAGATCTTTCGGCTTGCCGATCATTTTTTTACCGCCGATGTAGACGATCGTGTCGGCGCCGATGACAACGCCGGTTTTGGTGCGGCGCACAACCTCTCTTGCTTTTAACAGAGCATTGTCTTTCACAAATTGGGCGCAGGTGGTGGTGATTTTCTTGAGCTCGTCGGCTTTACTGGGAGAAATGGTATACGGGATCCCAAAAAGGTTCATGAGTTTTTTGCGTTGCGGGGATGCTGAGGCGAGGATGATTGGTTTGGTTGTCATAAAAATTAATGGTAAGAAGTAAGAAGAGGGAAGTAAGAAGTTAGCATAATAAAAAATCACAAAAAAAAGACGAAACGAAAATAAATTCAACTTTATTTTTTCTTCTTGCGTCTTACTTCTTACTTCTTACCTCTTACCTCTTACCTCAAGAACTCCTCTGCCTTAAAAATCGATTCTAATTTACATCCCCGCTTGGCCAGCGCTTCGGCCGCGCCTTCCTGGCGGTCGATGATGCAGATCGCTTTAACAACCTTGATGCCCATGCGGTCCGTCACATCCAGCGATTCCAAAAACGCCTTGCCGGTCGTTGCCACGTCATCGATCAACACCACGCTCGCTCCGTCGGACAACAACGGCCCTTCCAGCTGCTGCTGTTTGCCGTGCGCTTTGGGCGCTTTGCGGATGATAAAGGTCTTAACGGGCTTTTTCATCTGATAACTTAAAGAAGCGACCGCGCCCACCATGGGATCAGCCCCGAGGGTCGGCCCACCGATGGCCTCTATTTTGTCATTTTTGACCATCTCCAGAAAAATCTTGGCGGTATAAAACGCGCCGGCTGCTGAAAGCGTCACACGACGGGCGTCAAAATAATAATCGCTCTCTTTTCCCGACGATAAAGTGATGCGTTCCTTGAAAAACGCTTGGCTTTTTAAAATCTCAAATAATTTAGCTTTGTCGTCTTGAATGTTTGTTGAGTTCATTTGTTTTATCGTTGTTCGTTGATCGTTGATCGTCTTACCTCTTACCTCTTACCTCTTCTTACTTATCCAGCGCCGGCGGCTCGATCCCGCGCTTGTGAATTTCTATTAAAAGCTGAATGCGGTAACGCAACAGGTCTTTGTACGCCGTATACTGTTTGGGGGTAAAACCAGAGGTGGTGTGAAAGGTCTTGCTCGCCTCCATCTCAACGATCACGTCGATATACGTGTCGATCAATTTGTCGTCCGATAATTTGACAATGTCTTTTTTATCGAGAATGGTGACAACTTCCATGTACGCCCAGCCTGAAATCGACGGCAACACGCACAGCGCCGCAACGAACATTTTGACTACCACGAGTTTAAGATTCATAGATCCTCCCAGATTCCCAGTGCCCCAGTGCCCCAGTGCCCCAGGGTCCCAGAGTCCCAAACCTTATTCTGGGGAGCTGGGACAATGGGGTACTGGATACCCCAGCGCATTATTTGATTTTTATTATAGTGTCATTTTTTCATGTGACAATCAAATTCTGACGTGTTATGATTTCTTCATGTTTGGTGCGCTCCTAGACGGATTAGGAGACTTGTTGTTCCCTCATAATTGCATTCTATGTAGCCAATATATTACGGACAAATCCAGCCCCCAGCTTTGCCCTCGTTGCCTTGCCACGATAGAATTCAACGGGCCCCCTTTTTGCCTGCGCTGCTCACGGCATCTGGAGATCTATACCCCGCAAGGCCTCTGTCCGACGTGCCTCAAGTACCCCATCGCATTCGACAGCGCCTGGGGCGCCATCCACTACACCCCAACCGCGCAAAAACTTTTGCATCTTTTTAAATACCACCAAAAAACATCCGTGCGCAAAATCTTCCGATACTTGCTCAAAAAATTTTTTGAACGTTACAATGTCCCTTTAAACCACTTTGATTACGGCCTTCCCATACCGCTTCATCCGGTCCGCCTGCGCGAACGCGGTTTTAACCAGTCCCAGCTGATCGCCGAGATCCTAAAGGAAGATCACGGCCTTCCTGTCATTACGGATGGACTGATACGTTTGCGTCCAACCGAGCCCCAATCGTTTTTGGGACAAAAAGAACGCTGGACAAACCTGGAGGGCGCTTTTACAATAAAATGTTCTTTTAATATTAATAGTAATTCCATTCTTTTAATTGATGACCTTTTGACGACCGGGGCGACCGCGTCAGCCGCGGCCAAGGTGCTCAAAGACGCAGGAGCTAAAAAAGTTGGTCTTCTCGTCGTGGCACTTGCCAAGTGAACACAAGGGTCACATGTCACAAGTCACAGGTGAACCAATAATGTTTTACCTGTGACGTGTGACCTGAGACATGTGACTTTTAATTATGCGTATCCTTCGCAACTACATCCTGAGAGAATGCATCCTGCCATTTATTATTTCCATCGGCGTACTAACCTGCGTGTTCCTTTTAGGGTATCTTCCCCAGCTCGCCGATAAAGTCATCAACAGAGGCGTAAGCCTGACCGCGATCGGCCAGGTTTTTTTGTATTACATCCCGCTCTTATTGGGCTACACGCTCCCCATCTCCTGTTTGACCATGATCATCCTTACTTTTGGGCGCCTGTCGGCAGACAATGAGATCCTGGCGATGCGTGCCAGCGGCATTTACCTGCGCCGGGTGATCACACCTTTGGTGATGGTCGGGCTCATTTTAAGCCTCCTGCTTTTTATCCTGAACGACCGCGTTATTCCCAACGCCTACAACCAGCAAAACGTGATCTTAAAAGAAACCGGGTTCCAAAACCCGGGCGCGCTTCTGGAGGCCGGAACGTTCATCAACGCCTTTGAAGGGTATATCATTTTTATTTACCGCCTCGACGGCAACAAAATGTACAACGTGCGTATTTACCAACCGCAACCGGACGGCAAACCTACGCGCACCATCATTGCCCAAGAAGGAGAATTTGCCGCCGCCCCGACGAATGACACCATCAAGTTAAAACTCGTCAACGGAACCTCTGACGAAATGGATTTTAGAAACCCTGATACCTTTTATAAATTGAACTTTGAGACCTCTTTTATTACGCTGGATATGTCCAAAACAAAAAAGAAAATAGAAAAAAAACCAAAAGCGATGACGCTTAAAGAACTCCAGAAAAAGATCGAGGATCTGCGGACCCTGTTTGTCGATACCTCGCCTTTGGAAACAGAATATTATCGCAAGATTACGTGGTCCTTTACCCCGCTTCTGTTTATCCTGGCAGGGCTTCCGCTGGGAATCATCACGCACCGGCGGGAAAAGACCGCGAATTTATTGTATGCCATGCTTTTTGCGGCGCCGTACTTTTTGCTTTCTCTCGGGTGCCAGGCACTGGCCGGCCAGGGCATAACCCCGCCGGCTCTGACGATGTGGATGCCGAACATCATCGCCGGAATCGTGGTGGGATTTTTGAATTATAGAATGTGTGTGAAATAAGAGGTAAGAGGTAAGAGGTAAGTGGTAAGAAAATGAACGACCCCGCAGCAAGCTGACGGGGTATCACAGCTAAACTACCAGAAGGAAGCGCAGCAAGCTGCGGGGAATTAGACCCGCTGAGATTAAAAAAATTAACATGAATACTATGAACAAAAATCTAACATCTTCCAACTTACCTCTTACCTCTTACCTCTTACCTCTTACATTATGCGTATAATAGATCGTTATATAACTTCGTCCATCATCTCGATCTTCATTTCGATGATCCTGACGTTTTGTTTCTTGTACATCTTAATCGATGTCTTCAGCCACATGGAGGACTTCATCGAGAAACAAGTGCCCCTGCCGGTGATCCTCGCCTATTACACGTCCTTTTTGCCGATCATTGTGGTCATGACCTCGCCCATCGCATGTTTGATCGCAACTCTTTTTACCTATAGCCATCTGAATGGCAACAACGAGATCATCGCGCTGCGCACCAGCGGTATGAATTTCTGGCGGCTCACGCGCCCGGCTTTGTGTTTTGGGCTTATTATTTCAGCTTTAATTTTCCTGGTCAATGAACGTTTCGTCCCGCAATCGACCATTGCCTCTCAAGAGATCCGTGATTCACAGATCAAAGTGACGCTCGCCGAAAAAAATAAAAAACTCAGGCCCACGATCAAAAACCTTACCTTTTACGGTTTAAAGAACAGGCTTTACTTTGTGGATAGTTTTGACCCCAATACATCCGAGATCAACGGGATCACCATCATCGGGCAGGATACAGACCAGAACATCAAGGAAAAGATCGTGGCGTACAAAGGGGCCTGGACCGGGATTGCCTGGAAGTTCCTGCAGGTTCAAGTCACCAATTACGACTCGGCCAAGCCGAACGTGCCCGGCGATATCAAGACCTATCCGGAAAAACTCATGGACATCAAAGAGACCCCGCAGGACTTCATGAAACAACGCCTCGAGGTCAGCGCCATGAACATACGCCAGCTGCACAATTACATCAGCAGGTTTTCCAACAGCGGGGCTTCACGGGCCATCAACAATTTAAAAGTGGATTTTCACCAGAAATTCGCCTATCCCATGGGGAATCTTGTCATTGTTTTGGTGGGACTGCCATTCGCGCTTATGACCGGACGGCGCAAGGCCATGACATTCACCTCGATCGGTATCGCGATCGCCATCGGATTTCTATATTACGTCTTTAACGCCGTCGGACTCGCCTTGGGCAAAGGCGGCGCAGTTCCCCCCATCCTCGCAGCGTGGTTAGCGCCCCTCATTTTCTTTATCATCGCAATCATTCTCATCAAAAAGAAATTCTGAAGAAAGGGGAAAGGGGGACACAATAAAGTGTCCCCTTTTATTTATAAATCCTAGGCAAACGATTGCCGAGCGAGCAGACGATCTCATAATTGATCGTCCCGGCCCATTGAGCCAGATCGTCAGCAGTGACGGACTGATCTTTCTGTTCGCCGAGGATAACGGCAGGCATACCGAGGTGGGGAGATTTGAGGCGGGTCACATCAACGATCGTCTGGTCCATGGTGACATGGCCCAGCACCGGGCAGCGTTCACCGTCAATGAGAACACAGGACTTATTAGAGAGAGCGCGCATATACCCATCATTGTACCCGATGGGCAAGACCGCGACCGTCATGGTATAAGGAGCAATGAACGAATGCCCGTAGCTGATCCCCTGCCCCTTGGGGATACTCTTTAAAAAAACGATCTTCGATACGACCGACAACGCAGGTTTGAGAAGAATACTCTCACGCAAGGTGTCTTTCGGATAAAGACCGTAGATCATCAGCCCTGGACGGGCGAGGTTAAAAAAAATATTCTTGTAACCCACCAAACCCATGGAATTGGCTGCGTGTATATACGGTATACGTATCCCGCGCGTGTCGAGCTCCTTGATCAGTTCCATAAAGGACTGAATCTGCCAGAGCGTCAACTCCTCGTTGGTATCTGCCGATGGGAAATGCGTGCAGATCCCCTGAAGGTTCAGGCGTTCCATAGTACGCAGATTTTCAATAAAATCAACGGCGCTCACCAGCGGGATCCCCAGACGCCCCATAGCCGTATCAACCTTCACATGCACATCGACCTTCTTCTTTAACGGCTTGGCGCAGCGGTGCAAGGCGGATGCAAGTTCAAAGGTACAGATCGTCGGGGTTAGTTGATAATCAATAATAGGCTGAGCCAATTGCGGCAAGGTTGTTTCAAAAATCAAAATGTCCTGTTTAAAGCCTGCTTCGCGAAGCGCAATACCTTCCTGAACATTGGAAACACCAAAAAATTTACCGCCGCATTCGTTGATGACGCGCGCGACCTCAAGCATACCGTGGCCGTAAGCATCGGCCTTGATGACAGAAATGAGCTCCAGATGTTTTTGGGGCCCGGCAACCATCTGTTTATTGGCCAGGCCTTGAAGGGTTGAAAAATTATGACGGATCGCCGAAAGGTCGACGAAAGCGGCGGTCAGGGGTTCTTGAGCGGTTACAGCATGTGCGGAAGATGTTTTCATATCCAATATCATTTTCACGTCATTGCGAGAAGCCCGCAGGCGACGAAGCAATCGCAAACATCGGTGGATGGGATTGCTTCACCCTGTGGGGCTCGCAATGACATTCATTTCTGTACCTGGCAATCCTGAGCGTATAAATAAATCGGAACTAACGTTTCACTTTGATCATACTCTTTTTTTTCGAATCGTCCATAGGCCAAGGCTGCTAATTTCTTGGCTTGGGGGAACCAATCCTTGGGGCTGGCAAAGGCTGCCTGGCAAAGAGCGCCCTTCTTGCGCGCCTCGGCGTATTTTTTTTGGATCGTATTACGATGCATCGTGATCCCGTCACCAATAAATAAAGTTTTACCGTGCACTTGACTGAGAAGATCGTCCAAATTGGTCAAAAGATAATCAGTCTTGCGTTTTAAGACCTTACCGTCATTGCGCCTGCCCCGGCTGCGCCAGGTGGCAGACCGGGGAGCCCTATCTGCTACAACTTGGCTAAGGGCGAAGCAATCCCGAACCTCGGTGGATGAGATTGCTTCGTCGCCACCCGTTGGTGCAAGCTCCTCGCAATGACTGTAGATACACGCATATATCTGCTTACGCCTGGCATCCATGATGGTACAGATCTCATCGACCTTTTCATCGATGACGTTCATCGCAATCACATCCAAACTGGAAATGCCAACAACTGGCTTGGCGGTTGCCAGCGCGAACGCCTTGACCGTGGAAAGCCCAACCCTTAAGCTTGTAAATGAGCCCGGCCCCAATCCCACCGCAAACCCGTCGAGATCTTTAAATTTCAATCCCTCATCACGAAGGATATTATCAATAGCCGGGATCATGGAAGATTCAAGGACCTTATCCAGATAAATATTACGGAAACGCGCAACGCGACCGTTCCTGGAAACCGCCAAACTAAAGTTCTTCGTGGATGTGTCGATGGATAAAATGTTCATGATATCTTTGAAACTTTGATCAACCGTTCAGACTCCGATCGGTGCGCCAACTCCACTAAAAAATATTCTTCAGGCTTGTTCTTCCCTAAACGTTCCGCCCATTCGATGACGGAAATCCCATCGCCATAAAAGTATTCATCGAAATTCACTGTCGCCAAATCTTTGGGATCCTCCAAGCGGTACAGATCAAAATGATAAATGGGAAGCTTTCCCTTGTAATAATTCATAAGGATGAACGTCGGGCTATTGACCTCCGTCGGCTTGACGCGCAAGGCCTGAGCTAAACCTTTCACGAATGTCGTCTTGCCGGCGCCAAGCTCCCCTTGTAAACAAACAATGTCCCCCGCCTTTAAGGTCTTGGTGAACTTCTGGGCGAAGGTGATCGTTTCTTCCGGACTCTTTGATAAAAACTCGATCGGTTTCATATTTTAAAAATGAGTAAAACCTTTAACAAATATTTTCTTCTTTTGACCGTCGGGTTTGACGAGCCATAAACCTTTGGGCTTTACGATTTTCCCAATTGGATAAAAAAACCATCGCTCATTTTTCGTCTGCCAATCCATTAAACGTTTGGATTTAGCGGGATCTAACGTGAACAATAATTCAAAATCTTCGCCGTCGTAGAGCGCCTCGCGTAGAGACACAAAATTTTGTGCCTCTACCCCCGCCTGCGGGATTTGACCCGCATACAAACATGCACCGACGCCGCTTTGTTCCAAAATGTGGCCGAGATCCGCGGCCAACCCGTCGGAAATGTCGATCATCGCGCTCGGTTTAAAATGCTTTACCAAGAAACGCGCTTCTTCGACGCGCGGCGTAAAAGTAAGATGCTTATCCGTTTTCCACGCGCGGCCGAGGCTGCCCGTCACAAAGATCCAATCGCCGGCGCCCGCTCCCTGGCGGGTGACCAAATCTTCGCGCGCCACCTCTCCCAAAAGCGCCACATTGATCACAATTTCTTTAGAGGAAACCGTATCCCCTCCGACGATGCTGACATTAAATCTTTTGCCCAGCTCAACCATGCCTTTATAAAACTCTTCAACAAACTCAACGGATAAATTCCTGGGCAGCCCCAACGAAACTAAAGCAAAGGTCGGAACCCCACCCATGGCCGCGATATCGCTGATGTTACAGCCCATGGCCTTGTGTCCGATCAAATGCGCCGGCGTTTTTCTCGTAAAATGCACCCCCTCGATCATCATGTCGGTTGTGTACAAAAGATGCCGCTGGCCGTTTAAGAACAAAACTGCGGTATCATCGCCAATGCCCTTGATGATATTTTTATGGCGGAAGCTGTACTTCTTTAGAAGTTCAATGAGGCCGAATTCGCCGAGCTGGGAAATCTTCATAAACTCTCTACCGACTAGAAAATATTTTCTTAATGTTCAAAACAAACGGAGGCCTGATGATCCCGTATTCGGTCACGATCCCGCTGATCATCTTGGCATCGGTCACGTCGAACGCAGGATTAAAAACCTTAACGCCTTTGGGTGCTGTGATGTATCCGCCGATATTAGTAATCTCTTCAGGCTTTCGTTCCTCAATAGGAATTTCACGCCCAGATTTGATCTTCAGATCAAACGTCGAACGCGGAGCGACGATGTAGAAAGGAATCTTGTGATGCTTGGCTAAAACTGCCAGCATGTAGGTCCCGATTTTATTAGCGGCATCTCCATTGGACGCGATGCGGTCGGCGCCAGTGAAAATAATGTCGACCTTCCCCTGTTTCATGAGCGTTGCCGCCATGTTGTCGCAGATCAAAGTCGTATCAATGTTCTCGCGCATTAATTCCCACGCCGTTAACCGCGCGCCCTGTAAGAGTGGACGCGTTTCACACGCATACACTTTAAATTTCTTGCCTGCTTCTTTAGCCGCGTACATGACGCCAAGCGCTGTTCCATAATCAACAGTGGCCAAAGCCCCGGCGTTGCAGACCGTCAATAAACGGTAACCGTTTTTAATGAGTGCTGCTCCATGCTTGCCCATTGCCCGGCAAGTACGACGGTCTTCTTCAAAAATTTCCATTGCGCGTTTGTGCAGGAGTGCCTTGATCTTCTCGACTGAATCGTCCGGATGTGAACGCACGACCGCGCGCATTTCATCCAGCATATTGAAAAGATTGACTGCCGTCGGACGCGACGTCGCCAAATACGCGCAGGTCTCTTCAAAATGTTTATTGAATTTCCGGCGGTCGCTTCCCTTAAACTTTTTAATACCCAAAAGAACGCCGAACGCGGCCGCGACCCCGATCGCCGGCGCCCCGCGCACGCGCAAAACGCGGATCGCTTCCCACAACGTTTTCAAGTCGCGACAAATGATGTATTGAAATTTCGTCGGGAGTTTGGTTTGGTCAATGATCCGCGCGTTTCCATTAGTCCAAATGATGGTTTGGATAGACACAATAAGGCCTCTCTAAATTAACGTCATTGCGAGGAGCTCGTAAATTTTTTGGTTAAGCAGCGACGAAGCAATCCCAAGAAGGATGCGATTGCTTCGTCGCCTGCGGGCTCCTCCCCGGCCTGCCACCTGGCCGCAGCCGGGGCAGGCGCAATGACACCTAAGATATGTTTCAAACAATTTCTTGATAGCCACCGTATTCCAGAATATACTTTTCCTAATCGTTCGTCAGGCAAGAGTCTTATCCCGTTAGTCGGGCAAGAAGGGCCAAGAGAAATCTTGGCCCTTTTTTATTTCTTCTCTATCTCAATTCTTGGAAAAAGTGCGTCGTGGGCCTGTAATTTTGTGCCCGGCTTCAATTCCCCCCAAGACAACCCCGAATCGCCCGCGCCTAAAATATCCAGAACTGCCTGCGATTTGGAAGGTATAACCGGCTTTAATAAAACAGCGCTGATACGTAAACATTCAGTGGTAATATAAAGTATCGTTTTCACTCGATTAATATTATTGGCTTTCATTTCCTTCCATGGGGCCTGAGATTCAAGATATGAATTGGCGATACAAACCAGTGTCATAATACTCTGGACGGCCTCATGTATTTTAAAGGATTCCACAAGCCCCGGAATCTTCTTTTTGATGTCATCAGCAATAGTAATAATCGGTTTGTCTCCAATCCCTCCACCATCCTCATTCATTTCTGGAATTACACCGTCAAAATATTTTCCAATCAGTCCACTAACCCGATTAAGAAGGTTCCCAAAATCATTGGCCAGATCGCTGTTGTAACGTTTAATAAACGCGTCCTCGGTAAAATTCGCGTCCGCGCCCAAGACCATCTCTCTCATCAGAAAATACCGCACAGCATCGACGCCGTATTTCTCAATAAAATCCATGGGATTGATGACATTGCCCAAGGACTTGCTCATTTTCGTATCACCCGTCAGCCACCAGCCGTGGGCAAAGATCGTTTTCGGTAATGGCAATCCCAAAGAGAACAGCATCGTTGTCCAATATACCGAATGCGTTGTCAGAATATCCTTCCCTATTAAATGAAGATCCGCCGGCCACCATTTCGCGAATTTTTTATCGTCGGAAGAATATCCCGGAACGGAAATATAATTAATAAGAGCGTCAAACCAAACGTACGTGACATATTCTTTATCGAACGGAAGGTCAATGCCCCAGCTCATTCGCGCCCTGGGGCGCGAAATGCACAGGTCACCCAGAGGCTGTTTTAAAAACCCGAGGATCTCATTGGCGCGGTGCGACGGCTGGATAAAATTTGGATTGTCCTGGATGTATTTAATGAGCCTTTCCTGATACTTGCTCATCTTAAAAAAATAATTGCGTTCCTTAATTTGCTTCACCTCACGAAACTGACCGGAGGACATTTCCGTTTCGGTGATAAAACGCTCCTCAGAAACCGAATACCATCCTTCGTATTCATCGACGTAAATATCTCCGGCATCGTGAACTTTTTGAAGCACGGCTTGGACGATCTTGGTATGACGGGGTTCAGTGGTGCGGATAAAATCGTTATATTCAATACCGAGTTTCTTCCAAAGACTGGAAAACCGCGGCGCCAATTCATCGCAATGTTGTTGCGGGGGAACGCCCCGCTTTTGCGCGGCCTGCAAGACCTTTTGCCCGTGCTCATCAACGCCGGTCAAAAAAAAGACCTCTTCCCCGGCGGCGCGGTGAAAACGCGCCAGCACATCAGCGAGGATCGTCGTATAAGCATGCCCGATATGCGGGACGTCATTGACGTAGTAGATGGGAGTTGTGATAAAAAATTTGTTCATATTTTTAAAAATGTCATTCCCGCGAAAGCGGGAATCCACAGAAGCTCCGTCTGGATGCCCGCTTTTGCGGGCATGACAGTAAGTGTTATTACAAATGAGTACACTAATAGTTGGAAAATGTCCCGCACCAAGCAATCCACCCGTCGATTAAAAACAAACCTTCTATCTTCCAACCTCAACATTCGTTAGTTTCCCCGGCTGTGTATAATCGATCTTAACAACCTTGCCTTCTCCGTAATCGACGTGAATGTACTTCTTTAATATATTGACGCCAATCACCTTGCCTTTTCCCTCTTCGGTTATGATCTTCTGGCCCATCTTGGGAAGGCTTCTGGCCATCTCACGGTAAACGTTAAATTCGTAGGCCATACAGCACTTGATGCGGCCGCAGACGCCGGAGATCTTGGACGGATTTAAAGGCAATCCTTGATCCTTGGCCATTTTGATCGAAAGCGCGTGAAATCCGGTCATGTACGACGAGCAGCAGAACTCCCTGCCGCACACACCGAAACCACCGATAATCTTGGCCTTGTCGCGCACGCCAATTTGTTTAAGTTCAATGCGCACACGAAAAATACGAGCTAGTTCTTTGACCAAATTGCGGAAATCCACGCGGCCTTCGGAGGAAAAAAAGAAAATGATCTTTGAATTATCAAAGGAATATTCTCCTTTGACGATCCGCATATCGAGCTTCTGTTCGGATATTTTGCGCGTGCACGTGTTGACGGAATCGGACGCCTTCTGGCGGTTGTTCTCGATCTGTTTTAAATCTCCGTCCGTAGCAAACCGCAAAACGCGCCCGGCAGCGGCCTCGATCTTGCCCGTGCACACTTTGTCCGGATCGGAAATAACACGGCCGAACTCCGAACTACGGTCGAACTCGGCAATGACCAGATCATCGCGCTTGCAATTAATGTCTCCTAAATCAAACCATTGAACGGGACGATATTCCCCGACTTGGACTTGAATTATTTTACCCATACGAGCTCCTTTTCTACTTCGTCCCCGCATTTTCATGAGGGGACTTCGTAGCAACAAATTTTAATTTTAAATGACTAACTTTTGAACGAAGTAGAAAAGTTGCTGCGAAGCCCCCAACGACAGATCGGGGGCGTAGCAGAACTATTTAACAAAAACCAATTCTTTTATCACACTTAACGACATCTTGACGTTAAGATTGTCTTTGAACAGTTGAATGGCTTTAACAATCTCTCCCACAATGCGGTTTAGATCTTCAAAAGTAAACTTGGAAACGAGCGTTCTGAGTTCACGCATGCGGTCCCGGTTGGCAAAGTGATCCTCGCTGATACCGGATTTGACCAAGACAAGGTCGCGGAAAAAACTTAAAAGCACTCTTAAGACCGTCTGCGTCTCTTCTTTATCCGACAGGACCTTCCTTAAAAATTCTTCGGAATCTTTTTTAAGGATCATCTCATCAATAATCCTGTTCTTCTTAAGATTGAATTTCGATCCATAAAGGGCCTTTGCCCTTGAAATGCTTCCCTGGGCGAAGAACGCCAGCGATTGCGCTAACGGCTCATCAAGCCCGAATTCCCGGATCAATTCCCCCGCAAGCTGCATATCTGATTGAGGGAAAAAATGCACCGCGTGGCAACGGGATTTAATGGTGTCCAAACACAGTTCAGGCACAGCGGTAGTCAAAACTACGAGCGTCTGCCGGTTGGGTTCTTCCAATGTTTTTAAAAGCGCGTTGGCCGCTTCCTTGGTCAACCGTTCGGCGTTGCGGACAACGAATACTTTCCATTGGGCCTCAAAGGCGCGCAGTTGGATGCGCTGGATGAACGCACGAATCTCCTCAATCTTGATGGTTTCCCCGACGCCGGCCTGCGCGGTCATGACGTCCGGATGATTGCCCGCTTCTATCTTCCGGCAACTGCCGCACTCGCCGCAAAACTGCGAACTCGGCGAGCCCTGAACATTCTCACAATTAAGCCATTTGGCCAAAGCCAGCGCGGTTTTTGTTTTACCGGATTCTTCCGGACCGATGAACAGATACGCATGCGCCAAACGCCCTTGCGCGTGGATACGTTCAAAACGGTTTAATATCTCGGCGTTAAACGACATGTTTTTTCTCACCCGTGAACCAACAGAACATCCAGCCCAAAAGTAAAATCACAATACCTCCGTTGACGGCAAGAGGCCTGAGGTCCAGGCTTCCCCACAAAAAATACTCCTGCAGAAGCCCAAGGATCACGCTCAAAACAGGCCAATACAAAAGGCCGTATTTTTCTTTGGTCGTCCACAGGCATTCCCAAGGAAAAATCTCTTTTAAGTTTACGTTCTTCAGACTGCGGATCGTCGGAATAAAAGCCGGTGTCCGACGGCAATACTCCTTATATTCCTGCCCAAACGCATTATTCAGCCACGCCTCTTCCTTGCGGATTTGAACAATAAAACGCGCATAAAACACCGTGGCAAAAATCACGATCGTCCACAACGGATAAAGGGGAAACATAAAACCCGTGCCGATCAAAAACGTTCCCAAATACATGGGATTGCGCACCAGCTTGTACGGGCCTCCGGTAACCAAACGGTTGCTTTGCTGTGAGGCAAATTTCTTATACCCGCGCCCGGCCATGCGCAATAACGCGCCGATAATAATGACCGCAAACCCGACAACATCAAAAATATCACGGACGTTCTTTCCTTCCAGATACAGGCCTGGAAATTTCAAGACCAGGATCCCGACGAGGATCATAAAAGCGCCGATCACAAACGCGTCCACTTGTACCCGTTGTTTGGCCATGGTTTATTCACTCCTGACGTCATTGCGAGCCCTATCGGCGATAACAGGCGAAGGGCGAAGCAATCGCAAATGTCGATGGATGAGATTGCTTCGTCACTTCGTTCCTCGCAATGACGTACATATGTCAACATAAGCCCGCACGCGCTCAAAAATCTCTTCCTTAGACGCGTTGACCTTGATCACTTTAACGCGCTTCGGCTCCTGTGCGGCTAATTCCAGATATCCTCGACGGACTTTCTGGTGATATTCCAAAGACCTAAGCTCGATCCGGTCTTTCTGCGCGTTGGTGCGTGAAAGCCCTTGTTCGGTTTCAATGTCAAACAAAAGCGTTAGATCCGGAACAATGCCGCCGGTGACAAAAACGCCAAGACGCTTGATGACATCAACGTCCATCCCGTTGCCGTAACCCTGATAGGCGATTGTTGAATCCAGGAACCGGTCGCAGACAATGATCTTGCCTGCCTTAAGCGCCGGCGCGATCACTTCTTTGACGACCTGCGCGCGGGCCGCCATGTACAAAAGCGTTTCGCATTCGCTCGACATATCCGTATTTTTGACGTCTAGCAAAAGGTTGCGGATGGCTTCGCTCAACTTGACCCCGCCGGGCTCGCGCAATTGCAGAACATCTTTGCCTTGCTTTTTTAAATAGTCGCAAATCAAGACTGACTGCGTGCTTTTGCCAGAACCTTCGGAGCCTTCAAGCGTAATTAATTTTCCACGCATAATTTTTCTATTTCCTGTACGGGCGGGTGTCCTCACCCGCCCTCTATGGGCGCCTGAGGACAGGCGCCCCCCTACATTATTAAATCCACCGCCACGTTTGGCCATTTTTGGTATCTTCGACCGCAACGCCCTTTTGTTTAAGTGCATCGCGCAGCTCGTCGGAACGTTTAAAATTTTTGGCCAGCCGCGCGGCTTTGCGCTCTTCGATGATCGCTTCCAGCTCCGGCGTTAAATGCATTTCTTTTTCTTTGGCTTCTGTGCAGAACAAACCGAAAATGTGTGAGGCGTACTGCTCAAGAGCATCGACCGCAGTAAAAATAACTCCCTCATAATCATCATGACGCTTGCCGGCGTCGATATATTTGTGTGTATCGCTGATGAGATCAAAGAGGACCGCCAACGCTTTTGGCGTATTGAAATCATCGTCCATGGCCTCAATAAACCCTTTTTTAGCCCGCTCGACGAAATCCACGTCCTTGGTCGTCTGGTATAAACTTTTGTCTTTAATGATCTGATACGCTTTCCAAAATAAAATATCAAAACGATCAAGGGCTTTTTTGGCGTCCGCGATCTTCTCCTCGTTAAAATCAATGGCGCTCGCGTAATGCGAGAACAAAAATAAAAGCTTGAGCGTATCAACGCCGTATTTGGCAACCGCGTCTTTGACGGTAATAAAATTGCCGAGCGATTTGGACATCTTTTGACTGTTGATGGTCAACAAGCCGTGATGGATCCAGTATTTGGCAAAGGTCTTGCCAGTCAATCCTTCTGACTGCGCGATTTCGTTTTCGTGATGCGGAAAAATCAAATCGCGCCCGCCGGCGTGAATGTCGAGCGTTGTGGTGTGCAAATGCTTCATGCTCATACATGAACATTCAATGTGCCAGCCCGGGCGTCCGCCGCCCCAGGGACTTTCCCAAACCGGCTCGCCATCTTTGGATTTTTTCCAAAGTGCAAAATCCAAAGGATCCTTTTTCTTATCGCCCTTCTCAATGCGCACAGCCTCAAGCATCTTATCGATGCTCTGTCCGGAAAGTTTGCCGTAGCCCGGGAATTTACGCACATTAAAATACACATCGCCGTTGACAGCATAGGCCATACCTTTATCGATCAGGCCCTGAATGTGCTGGATCATCTCCGGGACATTTTCCGTGGCCTTCGGTTCCACATCGCCGGGGCTAACGCCAAGGAGTTTCAAATCTTCATAATATTTTTGGATCTGCTCTTCAGAGACCTGCTGGCTGGTCTTTTTAAGTTCAATGGCCTTGTTGATGATCTTGTCGTCCACGTCGGTGATGTTGCGGACAAATTGAAGGTCGTAACCGCGGAACTTTAAATACCGGCGGATCACATCAAAAATGTAAAGGCTGCGGGCATGCCCGATATGGCACTGATCGTAAACTGTGACCCCGCAGGTGTACATCTTGACTGTCTTGCCCTGTAAGGGAATGAATTCTTCTTTTTGGCGGGTTAATGAATTGAAAATTTGGATGGACATACTTCAATTTTTTCTGATTTAATCTTATTGTCATTCCCGCGGAAGCGGGAATCCAAAAGCGAGTGGATACCCGCTGGAGTTCACCCCTTTGGATCCCCGCTTACGCGGGGATGACAAAAGGGGCGGGTATGACACAAATAAATAATATATCGAACCGATGTTATAAAAACCGCTTTAAATCTCCGACCCCTTATCCCGGTCCCCGATTTTTTCCTCTAAAACCTTGATGCGCTTCAAAAGTTTGGCCATGTTTTGCATGATCGGATCTGACACATCGGCGTGATCAAGCGTGATGTCGATCTTTTTGCCGTCTTTTTTGGTAATATGCCCGGGAACGCCGACGACCGTTGCGTTGGCCGGGACGTTACGGATCACGACGGCGTTAGCTCCGATATAGGAATTATGGCCGATCGTAATATTCCCCAAAATCTTGGCACCGGTGCCGATGACCACATTATCTCCGATCGTTGGATGGCGTTTGCCGGTCTCTTTTCCGGTCCCCCCTAAGGTCACACCCTGAAAAAGGGTCACGTTGTTGCCGACGATAGAGGTTTCGCCGATGACAACCCCCATCCCGTGGTCAATAAAAAGACTTTTGCCGATGACTGCCCCGGGATGAATTTCAATACCGGTTAAAAATTTGGCGAACTGCGAAAGGGCACGCGGAAAAAACGGCAGTTTCAATTCCCAAAGTTTATGCGCGATGCGATACAACACAATCGCATGCAGCCCCGCATACAACAGAATGATCTCCAGGCTGTTTTTGGCAGCCGGATCGCGCTCTTTGACAGCCCGGATCTCTTCTTTAAAAAAGACATAGACCGAAAGGACGATGATAATGATAATTAGTAGCAAATTCATAGCAAACCTCACTTTAAAAGACACGGGTCACAAGACACAGGACACAAACTAATGAATTAATTATATTTGGACCCCCCAGCATGTTTTTTTGTGCCATATGTCTTGTCACGTTGGGTCACATGACACCGAAGCCTGGTGTTAATTTTTCGTTCTTTGAAAAAAATGAAAACTATTTTTGGTTTTTTACGTGACGAAGGGTTTCTCCTGTGTCAGGTCGTTTGAATTTTGGATAATAACCCTGCAACA
>ORMF010391518.1_pt1 | contig 32880 bp, 33 predicted proteins | sample 1779871 | NCBI WGS metagenome assembly ORMF01 (sample SAMEA104232316, study PRJEB22302) | groundwater metagenome | biome: forest; feature: aquifer; material: groundwater | place: USA | collected 2011-08-07 | depth 5.4 m | reverse complement strand
TGCTTACGAAGGTTTATTTCATTCTCATCTGTCTTACTTTTTTTTATCCATCCTTGATCTCCTTTTTGTAGAGATCATTGTAGAGTGTAAACGATGTCCTGAAACAAAAAGTGTAAACGATCTCATGAAACACGGCACTTACGGCTTACAACCATGGCCTCGTCTTCTTCATCTGCTCTTCATACGCCTTGATCTTGCTATCGAACTGCAACGTCCACCCGATTTGATCAAGCCCTTTAAGCAAACATTCTTTAGCGAACGGATTGATCTTAAAATGAAACGGCTTGCCGATAGCCGTGACCGTCTGGGTTTCCAGGTCAGCTGAGATCTGCGCGCCGTTGGTGGTTTCGACAAAATTAAAAAGCTCATCCACTTCGCTGGATCTCAATTCCACCAGGAGCAGTCCGTTCTTGACGCAATTATTGTAGAAAATATCGGCAAAGCTCGGGGCAATGATGACCTTAAAGCCGTAATCAGCCAGCGCCCACGGCGCATGTTCACGGCTGGAACCGCAGCCGAAATTATCGCGCGCCAAAAGGGTCGTCGCGTTGCGGTACGGGGTTTTATTCAAAACAAAATCCGGGTTCTCTTTCGTGCCGGCGTAATCGGTATAACGCCACTCATGAAACAAGTGCTTGCCGAACCCGACGCGGTCGATCTTTCTTAAAAATTGTTTAGGAATGATCGCGTCCGTATCCACGTTAGCGCGGTCAAGCGGCGCGGCGATTCCGGTATGGCGGATAAACGGTTCCATTAATAGCTTCCTTTTAGCTTATTCGGATGTCACGAATTGAAAAAAACAAATAGTAAAAACGAATTTCACGGATATCCGTGTCATTCGTTTCTTAAATACGCTCTGACATCGGCGATCTTCCCGGCTAAGGCGGCCGCGACTGCCATTTCCGGACTCATCAAATGCGTGCGCCCTCCCGGTCCCTGACGGCCTTCGAAGTTACGATTGCTCGACGACGCGCAACGCTCGCCTTTTTTGAGCTGATCGTCATTCATACCCAAACACATCGAGCATCCGGCAAACCGCCATTCAAAACCGGCGTCGATAAAGATCTGATGCAAGCCTTCTTTTTCGGCTTGAGCACGGATGCGTCCGGACGCCGGGACCACTATCGCCTCAACGCCTTGGGCCACTTTTTTCCATTTGGCCAATGCGGCAGCGACGCGCAGGTCTTCAATGCGCCCGTTGGTGCAGGAGCCGATAAAAACTTTGTCGATCTTGATATCCGTCATCTTCGTGCCCGGTTTCAGGTCCATATACGTCAAAGCATTTCTGGCAGTGCCGCGTTCGACGGGATCCTTGATCGTTTCCGGATCAGGCACAAAACCATCGACGGACGTCACCTGCCCAGGCGATGTTCCCCACGTCACCTGCGGCTTAATGTCTTCGGCTTTGATATTTAAAACTGTATCGAACTTGGCGTCGTTGTCCGACGGCAACGTCTTCCAGTAGGCCAATGCTTTGTCCCACAGCTCGCCCTTGGGCGCGAAATCGCGGCCTTTGATATAGGTGAACGTGGTCTCATCGGGCGCGATCATGCCTGCGCGGGCGCCGGCTTCGATCGACATGTTGCAGATCGTCATGCGCGCTTCCATGGAAAGCGCGCGGACGGCGCTTCCGGCGTATTCAACAACGTAACCGGTGGCGCCGGCGGTTCCGATTGTGCCGATGATGTATAAAATGATATCTTTGGACGTCACCCCGAAACCAAGTTTCCCGTCGATGTTGATGTACATGGTCTTCGACTTGTTCTGCTGCAATGTTTGGGTCGCCAAGACGTGCTCCACTTCGGAGGTGCCGATGCCGAAGGCCAAAGCGCCGAACGCGCCGTGGGTCGCGGTGTGTGAATCCCCGCAAACAATGGTCATTCCTGGAAGCGTGATGCCCAGCTCCGGCCCGATCGCATGCACAATGCCCTGATCTTTGTGAGAGAAATCGTATAACGTGACGCCGAACTCTACACAATTTGAGGAAAGCTTGTCCATCTGCACGCGCGAGGTCGTCTCCACTTTGTTGATGTCCTTGGTCTTCGTTGAGACGTTGTGGTCCATGGTGGCAAAAGTTTTCTTGGGCGCGCGCACCTGGCGTTTGGTCAAACGCAGGCCGTCAAACGCCTGCGGGCTTGTGACCTCGTGGATCAAATGGCGATCGATGTAGATGACCGCGGTATCGTCCTGGGAATCCCTGACCAAATGGTCGGACCAGATTTTTTCGAACATTGTTTTGGGCATAGGAAAATCCTTTATTCGTACTGCGTGGTGCGTTATGCGTACTGCGTTAAAAAACTTTAATTAATTCTTCTAAACGCATCACGCAGAACGCATTACGCAGAACCCAATTGAAGGTTTTATTATAAAAGAATCCGACGGGAATGTCAACGCGGAGTTTGGCTGAATAAGTAACCCAGCTGCTGACTTTTTCGCTAAATCATATCCAGCCAGCACAACCGCTGCTCGATGGCGTTATTGGTCTCGGGATCGCGGCTGGGATAAACGCGTTCAAACTCATGGAACGCGGCCCAGAGCTTTTCATCGCAAGCCCGGAGTTTCGGGTGCTGCAAAAGCTGATCAAAATTAAGAGCCGGTTCATCCGCCTTGCGGCGGGAATAATCCTCATAGAACGCCACCTGGTTGGTCATGGCATCAAGGACATCCTCATGAAAATTTTGCAGACGCTCCGGCGGATAAACGTCCCGCAAACGATGGATGATCTCGTTCTGCTTGTCAGCATAAAAATAATACACGTCGATGTATTCATCCGCCGGACGCGGGACCAGCATAGCATCCTGCATGTTCAGACGATTGATGATCCCCTCATTGACGAGCACCATCCATGCCTGAACATACTCAAGCTCTTGCGGGTCCGTGATGACGTTCTGGTTTTCCGGAAAAGCGTTCCATTGGCTGAAATCCCTGGTCGGCCAATATTGCGGGCTGACCTTTTGGGTGTGCGGCATGGATAACGACGTTTTGTAATTATCGTTACTCTGGGTCTGATGATAAACGCGGACCTTATCATGATCCTGGGACTTTTGATAAGAATTAAAGATGGAGAGCGCGATCGCAGCCAAAATTGCGAAGACGCGGAAAGACTTGATCTTTTGAAGACTGCGGCCCGACGATGCGGGAAGATGCTGTTCAAAATAAAGTTTGATCTTGCGAGCATTTTCTCTACTTATCCACACGCCATGGCCGTCGGGACAGGCTTTGACGCCCATCATAAAATAAAGAAGCGGCTTTTGGATAAACGGCTTACCGCATCGGGGACAGAACGTGGGAATGGTTGGGTCAGGATTAGTTCCGACGGTAAGAACATCGTGAAGGATATTTTCTATACCTTCCTTCTGTCCGCTCTTGAGCGCAGCTGCCAACGCCTCGATCTTTTTCTGTTCAAACCACATGCTTAAAAGATACCATAAAATTTCAGGGACACCTACCGTAACCTTAATTAATTCGGATTACGACGTGCGCCAGTCCTCGTAGGGGATTCCCCCGGAACTTCAACTTGATGTGCCAAATTGGCACTTCAAACTATTAAACCCGTCTCTTTAAGCTTCCAAATTGGAATCTTGAAATCTCAGTACTTTTAACTTGAGGTCGCAAATTGCGACCTCAAGGAAACAACGCAGAGTTTAGACGAAAATCGCGGCGCGGAGGGAATTCAAAATGAAATGGGATTATTTAAACCGATAGGAGTATCAATAAATATCGATTGTTATCAAATTAAAAAATGCCTAAGAATTAACAATTTTGTAAATACTATCAATACCTCTATGAATATACGAATAGAACTCTTTTATTCGCACATATGTAATTGTAACTGGCGTACCATGAACTATTAAATTTCGATTTGCAATTACAGTATCAAAAGCCTCCTTATACTCTATAGGTAGCTGCATAAACAAATCACCCCAAGCACTATTAAAAGAGTTTAACAAGTTAACTATTTTTTGCTGATTCAGATTTGTAGCGTATCCCAAACGATCACTCACAAAATTAGCAATATTTTTATGCGCCCTACGATTTGCGTAATCTTCCAGCATTGACCGTAAAGATGTTTCCACAAAACCCGAGACTAATACACATAAATATTTTGAATAATGCGCTTTAATTTCTTCATCGGCGATTGCTGATACCTTTGAAAACAATGTGTCAATTTTTTGTTTCTGACGAGTTATTTCAACATTCATGACTATTTGATTTCTAAGAAAGACTTTGTAGCGGATTCAACTCTCGCCTTGACCTTTGCCTCACTAGAAGTTCCGGTTTGACAGTTCGATAAAAACACTTTATCCGCAAGCAATAATTCATAATGTCTGCTGAATGTTTTTAAATCTTTAATAGGACCATTGTCTAATCTCCGAGCCAACCCAACCATAACAGCATCAAAAACAGCCGCATTCAAAGATCTCTCCGGTCGAAAAGCTTTTTTGCCAATAATATTGGCAATGATCGACATCGGAACTGAAAACTTTTCCTTGAGCAATTCCCTCTTATATAACCCAAAATTTCGATTCCTACTCATAAATTTATTAAGAAAATCTTTCATCGGCTTTGCATATTTTTTTTCTTCAAAATAAAGTGAAAAAAACCTCAAAATCAATTCGGCATCTTTCATTTTATTACTAGGCCGGCCATAAACCTTTTGCCAGTCCTTATTGCTTCGACATTCCTCAAGAAAATCATTAAAAGGCCCCCAGTAAATACATGCTCGAATTTCTTGCGGTTGAAGCTCGGTTCCTCCTGTATTTAACCTTTCAAAAATATGGTACACACTACTATTGTCTTCTGTTGGCTCTTCTTGACGAATAACGGTCGCATGTATTATTGAATCGTCCAACCTTCTACGTTCTTCAGCATCTAACGTTTTATATGTCTTACCTTCAAATTTAGCTTGAACGCCTTCTAAAGCAAAAATTCTTGTTTTAAATAAACCCTCGTAAAAAAACTCTAAAGTTTTCAAGCGTTGCTGTCCGTCAATGATCAATAACTTTTCCGTGTCGGCTTCTTTTGAAAGGAAAACTCCTGGCACGGGTAAGCCCAACAATAAAGACTCAATAAATCGAGATGCTTGTTTAATTGTCCAAACATACTCTCTTTGAAAATGTGGAACAAAAATTACTTTGTTTTCCAATCTTTTAATTAAAGTATCAACAGGATAATCAGCGCCATAACTGTTTATAGAATACTCGAAAGGTATCTCCTCATCCTCGGTGTCATCGTAAACTTCTTCATCAATCTCTTCAGGATCTTTTTTCATTTCACACCTTTCCTTTTACCATCCTTACAACAATCCATAAAATTTATTTTTGAGCCAACTTTCTTAACACCGTCTGCAAAATGCCACTAGACTCTGCGACGCGGGATGGCGTTCAAAGACTTTTGAGTACCACCCAATTGAGCAAGACGCTGACTGCTTTCTTTAGCAAAAGACGATCGTGCCCGCGTGAGATTGCTTCGTCCCCTTCGGGGACTCGCAATGACGATCTTTTTTTCGTCCCTCGTCTTTCGTCCATCGTCCCTCATTTAATCTATCCTTTTTTCGCTAACTTGCGCAAAACCGTTTGAAGGATTCCTCCGTTGCGGTAATAATCCACTTCAACAGGCGTGTCGATGCGGCAGATGGTTTTGAATTCCTTCATCCCGCCGTCGAAAGAAATGGCGCGGACGGTTATTTCCTGACGAGGTTTGAGATGATTATTAAGCCCAACAACGTCAAACACCTCATTGCCCATCAATCCTAAGCTCTCGCGAGTTTCGCCTTCCTTGAATTGCAACGGCAGGATGCCCATGCCGACCAAGTTGCTGCGGTGAATGCGCTCATAGCCTTCGGCGATCGCGACCTTGACGCCCAAGAGCATCGGGCCTTTGGCTGCCCAGTCGCGGCTGGAGCCGGAACCGTATTCCTTTCCGGCCAGGATCATCAAAGGCGTGTTATCCTTTTTGTATTTGACGGACGCGTCATAGATCCACATCTTTTGCACCGTCGGCCAATACGTTGTCCACGGGCCTTCCGTGCCGGGGGCGGTTAAATTTCGCAGACGGACGTTGGCAAACGTTCCGCGCACCATGACAAGGTCATTTCCCCGGCGGGATCCGTAGCTGTTAAAATCGAGCGGTTCAATGCCCAGCCCCATTAAATATTTTCCGGCCGGGCTGTCCTTGGAAATATTGCCCGCTGGTGAAATATGATCGGTGGTCACGGAATCGCCAACGCTCACTAAGACGCGCGCGCCTTTGATATTTTTGATGGAACCCGGTGTGGCCTGCATATCCATAAAATACGGCGGATGATGGATGTAGGTGCTGTCGTCTTTCCATTTAAAAAGATCGGATTTGGTGAGCTTGATGCTGTTCCAATCCCTATTGCCTTTAAAAACATTGGCATAACGGGTGCGAAATAATTTGGCGGTGACCGATGACTTAACAAGCTTGTTGACTTCCGCTGCCGTTGGCCAAAGGTCTTGCAAATAAACCGGTTTGCCCTTGACGTCTTTGCCCAGCGGTTCCTTGACGAGATCAATGTCCACCGTTCCTGCTAACGCGTAGGCGACCACCAACGGCGGGCTCGCCAAATAATTTGCTCTGGTCAAAGGATTCACACGGCCTTCGAAATTACGGTTCCCGCTTAAGACCGCGGCAGCGACGATGTTCCCTGTTTCAATGGCTACGGCCACATTCTCCGGCAAGGGGCCGCTGTTGCCGATGCAGGTTGTGCACCCGAACCCGACAATGTTAAAACGCAATTTATCCAGATATTTCATCAAGCCCGCTTCTTTTAAATATTCTTCAGCGACCTGCGAACCCGGCGCGAATGAAGTTTTCACAAAATGCGGAACGGTCAAACCTTTTTCCACGGCGCGTTTAGCAACCAGGCCTGCCGCGATCAACACCGACGGGTTGGACGTGTTGGTGCAGGAGGTTATGGCCGCAATCACAACTGCGCCGTGTTTGATCTTGGTCGTGGCCCCATTGGTGACGCTTCCCTCGCTCTTTAATTGATCGTTGGATAAACCGTAACCGCGTTCAGCAATGGGCGTGGTCAACGCTTTTTCAAAAACAGGTTTCATCGTTGCGAGTGATACCCTGTCCTGCGGACGTTTGGGTCCGGCCAAACTCGGCTCAACATCAGCCAAATTCAATTCCAGATTTTCCGTGTATTGCGGGGCCGCGTCTTTGTAGGAATAGAACATGCCCTGCTCTTTCATGTAGCGTTCCAAAAGATCGACATCTTCTTTTTTGCGCCCGGTGATACGGTAATATTCCAGCGTTTCAGCGTCGATCGGAAAAATACCGATGGTGGCGCCGTATTCAGGGGCCATGTTGGAAATGGTGGCGCGGTCAGGCAGGCTCAAGGATCTCAAACCTTCGCCGTAAAATTCCACGAATTTTCCGACGACGCCTTTCTTGCGTAAAATTTGCGTGACCGTTAAAACTAAATCTGTGGCGGTGACGCCGTCCTTTAATGCGCCGGTTAATTTGAACCCGAGCACTTCAGGCATCAACATATAAATCGGTTCACCGAGCATGACTGCTTCCGCTTCAATCCCGCCCACACCCCATCCGACGATCCCTAAACCATTGATCATGGTCGTGTGGCTGTCCGTTCCAACGCAACTGTCCGGATAAATGATGGTGTCCTTGCCGGATTTGACGCGCAATAAACCCGTCGCCAAATATTCCAAATTCACCTGATGGACAATGCCTGTGGCCGGCGGAACAACACGAAAATTTTTCAGCGCGTGCTGGCCCCATTTTAAAAATTCGTAGCGTTCGCGGTTGCGTTTAAATTCAAAAGTAACGTTCGTCGACAAAGATTTCTTACTTCCGAAATCATCGACCTGCACGGAATGATCGATAACGAGATCGCACGGTACCAAAGGATTGATCTTTTTGATATCTCCGCCCATCTTTTTAATAGCAGTACGCATCGCCGCCAGATCAACAACGCACGGAACTCCGGTGAAGTCCTGCAAAATAACACGGCCGGGCTTGAAGGCAATTTCCTGCAAAGCTTTGTTCGTGGCGGACCAATTGGTCAAAGTTTCCAGATCGCGCAAAGTCACCTGGTAGTCGTCATAATTACGAAGCGCGCTTTCCAAAAGCACTTTGATGGAAAACGGCAGGCTGGACGGATCTTTAAAACCTAATTTGTGAAGCTTGTTCAGCTGATAAATGGCGAGATTGCCTTTAGAGGTCTTGAGCGAACGTTTGGCAGCATTTTTGTCGAATTTGGAATTCATGATGATCCTGTTCTATGAAAAAATTATGTAGGGGCGAACGGCCGTTCGCCCCTACGGTTTATTAATATGAAATCGGCCTTCATTATATGTAAACTACCCTTCTCCGTCAACATGCGCCTCGTGTAAAAAGCGCCTTCATTGCGAGCCCTATCGGCGATAACGGGTGAAGGGCGAAGCAATCCCATCCGCAACATTGCGATTATGCGATTGCTTCGCTCACTTCGCCTGCCTGCCGGCAGTCAGGTTCGCTCGCAATGACGTTTATTAGTTTTTCTTTTTCCGCATGAACAAAAGCCTGCTCGACAAACCCTAAAAAAGCCTTGCGATGATCAGCTTTCCTGATTAATATAAACACAGTTCAAATCTTCGTTACTTAAAGGAATTCATGCGTGTAGTCATCCTCAATCCGTCATTCGGCGACAACTTTGTGCGTGTTGCCCGCTGGGCTGCCAAGTCCCGCGGCCGCGTCCAGCGTCATCCGGAATATCTTTTGATCGCTGCCCAGGTCCTCTTGGACCGCGGGCATGAAACCCATTTCATCGAAGCTGCTGCGCGTAATTTTTCCATTGCCGAATCCATTGACACCGTGACCAGCCTTAAGCCTGACCTTTTGGTCATGCACGTGACAACGCCTTCCATTTATTCTGATATTGATCAAGCCAAGACCATCAAACGCAAAACAAATTGCAAAGTTGCTTTCGTCGGACAGCATGCAAGCGCGGAACCGGACAATACTTTTTTGATCGGCCAAGGCGTTGTGGATTATATTTTACGCGGTGAATACGATTATTCTTTGCGCGACCTGGCCGACGGCGTAAGTCCTGATCTGGTCGGCGGCATCACCTGGACCGACGGCTCTAAAGTCATCCATAATCCTGCCGGCCCGACGATCGACGTCAACGAACTTCCTTTTCCCGCGTGGCAGTTGATTGAGCCGGAATGGTATCCCGACGGCGGAAAAAAATTCCCGTTCCTGACTTTGATCACCGGCCGCGGCTGCAACAACGCCTGCACCTTCTGCCGTGACCCGCAAATCATGTACGGATATAAACTGCGCAACCGCACGGCCCAAAAGGTCGTCGATGAAATGGAATATGATCTTAAGCTCCATCCGCAGATCCGCGAGATCATGTTCGAGACTGATACCTTCGCGGCCGACGATGAGCACGTGAAAGAAGTCTGCAGTGAGATCGTCAAACGCGGCATCAATAAAAAAATCACCTGGTCGTGCAACATGCGCGTCAACACGAATTTAGAAATGCTTCCCATCATGCGCGAATCAGGATGCCGCATGCTCATGACCGGTTTTGAATTCGGTACCGACGAGAATTTACGCGTCATCCGCAAAGGCGGCGTGAGCGTGGACATGGCCCGCAAATATGCCAACCGCGCGCATGACCTTGGATTTACCATTCACGGATGTTTTATGATCGGCGCGCCCGGCGAGACTGCAGAAAGCGCGCACAAGACGATCAATTTCGCCAAGTCCCTTCCCTTAGATACTGTACAGATCACCGGCGTGGCTGCTTATCCGGGAACAACTTTGTATAAATGGGCCAAACAGAATAATTACCTTTTAGCCAAAGACTGGAAAGACTGGCTCACCAAAGAAGGCGAACAGCGCACGCTTCTAAGTTATCCGCAGCTTTCCCATAAAGAGATCGATGAGTTAATCGACACCGGGCTTAAAGAATTTTATCTTCGCCCCAAACAAATTTGGAACATGTTCATTACCATGAGAACAGTGGGTGATCTGTTGCGGAAAGTGCACGGCTTTAAAGCGTTCGTGCATTACTTCGCGCAGAAGATTGCGCGCACCATTAAAAATTCCACACCGGAGAAACCGAAAACGGTTTTCATCAATCGCATCGCCAAACACAATGAAAAATTTGAACCGGCATCTGCTCTCAATAATTGACACATTTGGAACATTTTGGTATAGTGTACCCAAATTAATTAATTTTCTCGAGGAGGATTTAGATGGCTCACATCGTTACAGAACCTTGCGTTAAATGCCGCTACACAGATTGCGTTACCGTCTGCCCGGTCGATTGTTTCCATGAAGATAAAGAAATGCTCGTCATCGACCCTGAAGTGTGCATTGACTGCGGAGCATGCATTCCCGAATGCCCGGTCCAGGCCATCTATGCGGACGCCGACGTTCCGGAAAAATGGAAAGGCTATACCGCCTTAAACAAGGAAAAATCAGCAGGCCTTCCCGTTATCACAGAAAAGAAAACGCCTTTGAAAACAGACTAAAAAAATCGCATCAATGACAAATGACAAAATTTAAATAGCAAAGGAAATTCAAAAGGTTTAAATTTTAAATTTGCTTATTAAAAATTTGATTTGTTATTTATGCTTTGCCATTTGAAATTCATAGTCATCAGGGAGGGCGCAAACCCTCCCTTCTCTATTTAGGGCCTAACCATGTGGTTTTTCATGATCACTTGCTATATTTTCTCCGTGCTTTCGTTTGTGATGCTTCTTATTGTCCTTCTCCAAAGTTTTGTTCCTTTTAAGGTCGTCAGCGCTTCGCCTTTGTCATTTCTTATCCTCACTGCCATCATCTATCTTTTTACGGAAACCTTGACTATGTTCTTTTTTGTGGGCACCGGCGTCAGCGTCAAGGAATATATGCTTGAGAAAAAAATTCATGGGGATTTTCATCAACGTTCCATCGGCATCAAGCGCCGCATTTATCCCCCGCAGCTTTTGAATATTTTTATTTTGATGACCGCGTTTGTCCTGTTCGGCGCGGCTGATACCGGAAAGATCCCTGTGTGGGTCTACCAAGGGCTTTTGCTGGCGGGCATCCTGCAATTCATCGATGCCAAACGCATCCAGAATGATTGTTTCCGGGACAATACCAAAGTGATCCTGGATATGGCAGGGATCAAAAAAGCATGATGTACTGGGCGGCTAAATTCCTGGAAGCAACAGGGCTGGGGCTTTTGGCTTACGCGTTTGTGAAGACGTTCCCTGAGAAGCTCAATTATAAAGCGTTTGCCGCGTCGGGTTTGTTGTTTCTGTGCGGATGGATCATGGAAAAATACTTATTGAAACGCTAATTAAGGGTATAGGGTTTGGGGGTTAGGGTTTAGTAAAAACTACGTCCTACACCCTAAACCCTATACCCTATACCCTATGCCCTATGAAAACTATCCTCAAATTCGATACCGGCGCCGACGGATTTAAAAAAATGATGGTTGTTTTGGCCGTCGTGGCTGTTTTGGTTTTACTGTTCGGATTTTATTTTATTAACCTCATTGGTCAGGAGCTGCACAAAATATCATGAACTTTCTAACGGAACCGCGCTGGGTCAAAAAGCTCAAGACCAAATGGAACATCAAAAACAACTGGGACTTTGCGATGATCATGATCGTCTTTTCTTTGGCGGGTATGGCCATCGGCTTCGAACGCAAGATCGTTTTTCACGCCTTCGGCATCGACCAAGACCCCATGTGGGTCAAGGTCCTGGTCTATATTCCGCTTATCTTTCCCCTCTACCAGCTTAATCTTCTCATCTTTGGATTTTTTTTGGGCCAATTCAATTTTTTCCTGGAGAAGGAAAAGAAACTCGTGCAGTTTCTGGCCAAGTCTTTCAAGAAGGCCTATAAAATATAAAGCATCACGTAAATAATAACGCCCGTCACCGAAACATACAGCCACACCGGTAAAAGCCAGCGCGTGATCTTCACATGCGCCGCGAAATTCCCGTGAAAGGCGTGCCAAAGCGCCATCATACTAAAAGGCAGAATGGCCATAGCCAACGGCGTATGCGTGCCCAAGATCGTAAAATAGATCGGCCGCAGGATCCCCTGCCCCTGGTAATGCGTGAAGCCTCCCATTAAAATACGGTTTAAAACATAGAGCGTCAAAAATAGCGTCGATGACACCATCGCCGCGATCATGAATTTCTTGTGCCGTTCGCGGTTCTTGAACCTGATCGATATCCATCCGGCTGTCAAGAGGACCGTTGACAAAGCGTTCAAGAACGCGTTGATCGTTGGAAGAATTAAATGTTGTTCCATATGCTTTTAGAATTCATCTCATAAATGCGTTATTAGATTTTGTCATTGCGAGGCCCTCAGGCCGAAGCAATCTCATCCGCTTGGGATTGCTTCGTCGCCTGCGGGCTCCTCGCAATGACGCTATTTGAAATGAGTTCTAGCCTTCCTTCCTTAAACGCGCGATATCCAGAATCAATTTCTGCACGGCCTTCTCCTCGGTCCCGTCGTAATACCCACGGATGCGGCCCTTGCGGTCCACCAGCGAAAAATAAGAACTGTGAAAGACCGGTTCCTTGATATCGCCCAGTTTAAATGATCCGGCGGCGAGCTTCTGGATATCCTCACGGCTGCCGGTCAAAAATATCCATTTCTCAGGGTCCGCTTCATTCTTTTCGGCGTATCTCTTTAAAACCTCCGGCGAATCATTTTCGGGATTGACCGAAATCGAAACGAACCGCAGTACATCATCATTCTGAAAATCTTTATAAATCATCCCCATGTTCCTGGTCATCATGGGGCAAATGCCGCTGCAGGTCGTGAACATAAAATTGGCGACCCATACGCGCCCGCGCAAATCTTCCAAAGAAACTTTCTCTCCTTCGGAATTGGTCAACCCAAAGGAAGCAACCTCGCCTAAAACCGGAAGGCGCTCCTTATTGACCTTTTCTTTACCAATGACAAATCTCCAACCTCCGACAGCGACGATGCTTGGAGATTTGTCATTTCCATTGGTAAGGAGAAGGTCAACAAAAAAAGGCCGAACGATAAAAAATACTACGGCGAAAAATACAAGAAAAATAATCTGTGAAATAATGAATTTCTTGCTGAACATGAGTGGCCCGCAATTATTAATCCACGCATTAAGTACTAGCGCCTTACTGTCATGCCCGCGAAAGCGGGCATCCAGACGGAGTTTCTGTGGATTCCGCTGGAGTTTATCCCCGTTCGTAGGTTCCCGCTGGAGTTTACCCCTTTGGATACCCGCTTTCGCGGGTATGACAAAAGAGGCGGGAATGACAGTGGGGACGGGAATGACATTATTTTTGCGCGTGTCATTAAAAAGTTACATCAAAAGCGATCAGAAACAAAAGAATGGGCAGATAGATAACAGAAGCTTTTAAAAGTTTATACGCGTCGGCCGTTGAATGCGATTTACGCAGTTGCCATCCAACCTGGAAAAACAAAATTCCGGCGAGAAGCGCCCCCCAGAAATAAACCCTTCCGGCCATACCCACCATCGACGGCAAAAGCGAGATCAAAATAAGCGCGGCCGAGAACCAGACCGTTTGCGTAAAGGTCGAACGCCCGTCCGGATCAACAACCGGAAGCATTTTAAACCCGGCCTTGCGGTAATCGTCCTTGAAGATCCAGGCGATCGCAAAAAAATGCGGATGCTGCCAGACAAAAAGAATAGAAAACAAAACCCACGCTTCGATCCCTAACTCACCGCGGGCGGCCGCCCATCCTCCCATCGGCGGAATAGCGCCGGGGATGGCGCCGATCGTGGTATTCAGCCAGCTAATGCGCTTCATCGGAGTATAGACCAGGATATAAAGGAACGACGTCAACAGGCTTAAGAACGCGGTCAAAAGGTTCACTTTAAGACATAAGATGATCACACCGGCAAGTGTCAACAGGATACCGAATGACAACGCTTCCGAAGGCAAAAGAACACCCGACGGGATCGAACGATTTTTCGTACGCTGCATGAGCGCATCTGCATCACGGTCAAGGTAATTATTAAGCGCGGCTGCCCCGGCGCAGGTCAAGCCCGCGCCCAGAAGCGTGTACATCAAAAGCATCCCGTGATGGATTCCGCGCTCAGCGCAATAAAAACCCAAAAGAGTTGTCACCAGGACCATCATCGTGATCCGCGGTTTGGTCAGTTCGATAAAAGCATTAAGTTTAATTTTATTCATCGTTTTGCCAGCAAAGTTTGAAATTCACCGAAGGCGACCGGAGACGACCTTAAAACCAGAGTCAAGTTTATCCCCAGCACGAGCGCGCCGGTTAAAACATGAAATGTGGTTGTATAAACTTCCTTCATCGACAGGACGGTTGCGATTCCCAGCATGATCTGCAAGCCCACGGCCATGTTCAGACCGAACAAAGTTTTCATGATAAGCCCGTTGTGCAAGTGACGCTGATACGCCAAAAAATTAATATACATGAGCTTAACCAGGATCAGCAACGCCCATACGCGGTGAAGGATGTGCAGATGAACCTGCCCGATCGTCACCGGATCAAAACCATGTTCAAAACGCCACGCGTTGATGTGCTCAAGCATGGTGTGATTGAACGTCGGGATCAGCGCCCCTCCCATGGTTGGAAAATCAGGGACTGCCAAGCCGGACTCCGTATGACGCATGACATTCCCCAAAATCAGCTGGATAAAAACCATCCCGGTAAAGATCATGCTCATGCGCAAAAATTTACCGTCGAGCCCAATGGCCGGCACCGCTCTGCGGGCATGATATTCAACGGACAACCCGTAGGCGATCATAAGGGTTAAAAGAAAAAATATATGCGCCAGCGTCCCGTGAAACGAAGACAGCCACACCGGTAAAAAATATTTAACCGTTAATCCGCCCAAAACGCCCTGCAAAATGACCGTTATAAAAGCACACAAACCCAAGCGCTGTATCCAACGGGGAACATGAGCCCTATACAGCCACACACATAACACCAAGGTCATAAGCCCAATGATGGAGGCGATCAATCGGTGCGTATGTTCGTACTTGATCCCACCAACCATGTCGCTCCAAGGGAATGCGAACATAAAACGCCCGTACGTCGTCGGCCAGTCAGGAACAGACAGCCCTGATTCCGTACTTTTCACCAAACCGCCGATAAAGATCAAAATAAAAGTTGAAATACACGTCAGTTTACTAAAACGACGCAAAGCAACGGATGAGGGTTGGGATGATACAAGAGGCATGCCGGGCTGCCGAATTTAATGAATGGATTACCAGAAACTATCCGTCCCTGATCCGCCTGAGGAGGAACCGGATGTGGATTGCTCGCTCAACCATTTTTCAAAATCTTCGGGAGAATCAATGGTCAAAAAACCTTTCATGCGGTAATGCCCAATGCCGCACAGCTGCGCGCAGCTGATGTCATACGCAATGGCCAGACGCATCAAACTATAGGCGGATTCCCGCGCCTGGACAAACTGCGGATCAAGCTCTAATTGGGAAGCATTTTGAACTGTCTTAAATTTATCCAGTATCTGTCCCCTGTCATCAATATAACCTTTTTCCACCAAATGCCGAAACAGGCTCTCCGGCGAACGAACGATCCCCGCCAGATCCTTGAGACTGATCGTGTTGCTGTTGATCCTGGTCGGAGTAAACCAGGTCTTGACGCTCATTCCGGGAATAGCATCTTGCTTAACACGCATGGCGTTGATGGCAAACGAATGGATCACATCTTTGGAAGAAATATGAATAACAGCCGGCCGGCCGATAGGTAAATGCATTTGATTGACCAAGGTGATGTCATCGGCGGCGTGCGGATCGGAAAGATCCAAGCCGATCGGGTTGCTCTGTCCGTCTACCAGTTTGGGATTGGATCTGCCAAAAATCCCGTCTTTACCCGGATAATGGACATTCCAGGCAAACTGTTCAGCGACCACACGCACATCGATCGTATCCGTGCGGTCAGGGAACGCGTTAACCTGTTTGGCCCAAAACGGAATTGAAAAACCGATCAGCAAAACCGCCTCGATCACGACGACCGCGATCTCGATAACGCTGGACACATGTCCCTGGAAACCCTTGTAATCCGCCCTCGGATTCTTCTTCTTTCGGAATCGAACAAGCGCGATGACAAAGTAGACTCCCCAGCCCGCCAAAAGCGCGAACATCAGAATGTGGATCAAAAGGATCAAATAATCAATTTCATAACCATGAGCGGAAGCGATAATAGGCAAACCTAACATAAAAAAACCCCACTTTAAATGATTTATTGAACGTGCTGCCCCGATTGGCTGCGTTTGAAGAGATGCCAAAAAAACCGGGCGAAACCTCCCAAAACCAAAAGAACGATCAAAAGCAGGGTCAAGACCCCCATATGCAACCCCATGGTCAGCGTCGAGTCAGGGTCGCCGAAACATACGGAACACCCCCACGCGTCCTTGCCGATCAGGAAAGCGGCCAAAATTAAAAACAAGATCTGTGATCGCGGTCTGCTCATAATAATTTCGATTTTTGCAAAAAAATCTTCGCGTAAATCCCCATCGCAATGACAGCCAGGACTGAAAGGCCGGCGACAACTTTATAGGTCATCTGCCCCGTTTGTTGCGCATATCCCCAGGCCCAGACGGCAAAAAAAGACGCCACAGCAATGGATGCTATGATAAAAACCAGATGGATCGCTTTAATTCCCATGGTTTTCCGCCGGAGCCTGGTCATGCGTGCCACTTGACGCCAGCAATTCCCAAGAAACGTCCTTGGTTCCCGTCAAGTAATCACTATGGTTGCCTAAAGGTAAAAATAGAAGACCGGTAAAAAAGATCACGACAAATATTAAAAGACTGTAAATAAGCTGCCGCTCCGAGATCAAATGCATAAAGAATCCGGCCACCAGGCCCGCCTTGACCGTGGCAACCACAAGGGCCAAAACAACCGCCAAATGGATCGCCAAATGTAAATAACTGATCGCGACGGTAACAACCGTTAAAATCGCCAAAGCCAAAAAAATTATCAAATACGTGCGTATTTCTTTCTTGATGGTTTGAGGTTCGTCCTGGGAATGTCCGCTCATATCATCCTTTCATGATTACAGTAAATAGAGAACCGGAAAAAGAAAAATCCAAACCAAATCCACAAAGTGCCAGTACAGACCGGCAATTTCAATGCGGTTTGTAAACCGCTGAGGGTCCTTCTGCCACATCCTTGTGCCCGGTCCGGCCAAATAGCTCATGACCACGATCCCTCCCAAAACGTGCAAACCGTGCAGGCCGGTCAACGTAAAATAGATCCCCATAAATGTGTTGTGGCCCGGCGGAAGATGGTGGAGTGACGCGCGGTTGCCCAATTCAAATAAGAACAAAATAAGAAACGCGATCACGGCCAGAACACCCGCCGCCCCTGCTGTTACTGCCAATTTTTTGCGGTCCTTGATCGCCCATTGGACAAGTTTGAATCCGATGCCTAGCGCGATCAATCCGGCGATGATCTTGGGGAAAAGCGCTGCCCCCGTAAAAATCCCGATCAGGCTTTTGCCGATCGCACAAGCAACGCCCAACGGCAACACCGGCGGGTTGCCGGTGTGGGAAATCATGAACTTGGCGCCATATTCATAGGATTTGACAAAGAGGAAGACAAAGGCCAGAAGGATCGTCAACCCCAAAAACAATTTGAATCTTTTCAAATTCTTCAAACGCAGCGAGGCCCAGGCCAAAAGTACGGTCACGCTGGACGCAATAAGAACCAGGGTATTAAACGTCCCGATGGGCACGTTCAGGATGCTTGAGCCTTGCGGCCAATTCGGGGACCCGACACGCAGCAAAATATAGGAAGAAAACAGCGAACCGAACAGCATGACCTCGGAAGACAAAAAAAGCCAGATTCCGAGCTTCGCGTTGAACAGTCCGGTGTCTTTACGTTCATCAACGGTAAATGGAATCACATCAACCGACATAACCTAAACCTCTTTCTGATATTGCGGCGAATAATCTTTGGGAGCCCCGGGAACGCTGTACTCATACGGCCCGCGGTAAGCCGCGACCGGCTGCGTAAAATTCCCGTGTCCCGGCGGCGAAGGAGCGGCCCATTCCAGTGTGGTCGCCTCCCATGGATTTTCCGGGACTTTTTCACCGTCCTTGATGCTCCACAGCAAATTGATGATAAAAGGAATTTGGGCCAATCCCAAAAGCCATGCGGAAATCGACATGAACTCGTTCCAGTGCAGCACCGGCTGCGCAAGGGCATAACTAAGCCCCCCGTCGTACAAACGCCGCGACACACCGGCCAGTCCCTGGATCATCATGGGCATAAAGATCCCGTTCATGCAAACCAACGACGGCCAAAAATGCACATGGCCCCAAAATTCATTCATCTTTCGCCCGGTCACTTTCGGGAACCAATAGTAGATGCCTGCAAAAATCGCGAAGATCGTGCCGGGCGCCACCACATAATGAAAATGACCGATGACATAATAGGTGTCATGCAAATGGATGTCCGGAACATTCAAACCAAGCGGCAGGCCCGTTAAACCACCGATCCCGAACATCGGCAGGAACGCCAGGGCAAAAAGCATCGGCACGTTAAAACGGATCGACCCTCCCCACAGCGACAAAAACAAACAGGTCAAAATGACGACCGACGGGATCGAGATGATCATGGTGGTGGCCTGGAAAAATGAGCTGATGACAGTTCCCATATTGGTGATGTACATATGGTGCGCCCAAACGATGAATGACAAAAATCCAAGAATAAAAACAGAATACACCAGAGATTTATAACCCCAGATCGGTTTGCGGGTATTATTGGCAATGATCTCAGTGACGATGCCCATTGCGGGCAAGATCAAAACATAAACTTCCGGATGGCCCAAAAACCAGAACAAATGCTGCCACAACAGCACGCTTCCTCCACCGCTAACCGGGAGCTGTTGGCCGCTGACCACAAGGCCGGAAGGCATAAAAAAACTGGTCCCGGCGATACGATCCATCAATTGAAGAACAGCGGCGCCTTCTAACGGCGGAAAGGCCAACAAAAGTAAAAAAGCAGTAACGAGCTGTGACCAGACAAAAAAAGGAAGGCGCATGAAGCTCATGCCCGGTGCGCGCAACTGGATGATCGTGGCAATAAAATTGATGGCTCCAAAAAGCGATGAGTTGATCAAAAACGCCATACCGATCAGCCACCACGTTTGGCCTTGTGTGGCAATGACCGCTAAAGGCGCATAAGACGTCCAACCCGCGCTGGCCGCGCCGCCAGGAGCAAAAAAACTGAACAGCATAATGAGCCCGCCGATCAGATACAGTTGATAACTGACCATGTTTATTCTGGGGAAGGCCATATCCACCGCACCGATTTGAAGCGGGACAATGTAATTTCCAAAAGCGGCGAACACCAGCGGAACAATACCCAAAAAAACCATGATCGTCCCGTGCATCGCGCCCAGTTGATTGTAAAAATCCGGGGTCATGATCCCGCCCGGCATGCGGCTTTCACCAAACCACTTACCAATGACCGGAAGCACTTGTTCCGGATAAGCCAGCTGCCAACGCATCATCATGACCATAAAAAAACCGATCAAAAGAAAAAACAAGGCGGTTATGCCATACTGCAAACCGATGACCTTATGATCAGTGCAAAAAACATAGGACCGCCAAAAACTCAATTTGTGTTCATTGTGGTGATGTTCCATAATTTTTTACCCTATCGTCATTGCGAGGAGCCCGCAGGCGACGAAGCAATCTCAACAATAAATCTGGGATTGCTTCGCTCCTTTCAGTCGCTCGCAATGACCACATGTTATTTTTTAGTCGGAGCGGCAAAGGAAAAATCCTGTGTCGCATTGTCACCCTCAGCTACCGTCACGGTGGCTGTCTTCGTGCCCAATTTTTCATGCCAGGCTTCGATCTCATACGTTCCTGCCGGAAGGTTGGCGATCGTGAACTTCCCGTCCTCTTTAGTGACCGAGAAAAACGGATGAGCCATGACCGACATCCACGCCCCCATCCAGGGATGAACATCGCATTTTAACGCGAACATAAACTCCGGTTTATCGAATTTTATGGAGATTTCTTTACGAAACTTTGGCATGGCCACGTTAGCTTCAGGATTGATTTTGCTTAAAACATGAACATTATGGAGGGTTCCGTCGGGGTTAAGGACCTTGACCGACTGGCCGGCCATGATCGCGACCACATGCGGATGATACTGGCATCCCTGCTGATTAATAACAACTTCTTCAGCGGGGGCCGGATATGTAACGCCTGGTTTCAAACCGCTTTTGACAGATACAAAAACGTTCGCCATCGCATTGCCATCCCCCAGCACCAACGTCTGCGGGAAAACGGCTTGTGTGTGGTGGGTCAGACAAACCGGATCAGCGTCCATTTTGATTTCTTTGAATTTGGGAGCTTCACCGTCGAACTTGATCGTTCCGGAAATGCTGGCGGCATGGAGGTTATAGGAAAAAGCGAAGATCAGACCTGTGGTAAGACCGATAATTAACTTTGTGCGTAACATGGCAAATTCCTTTCGTTAATAAAAAAATATTTGAGTTTTAGAGTACTACAGGGGTCTGGGGTTGTCAAGCGATTCTGAGTGATTCTGAGTGAAAATCATCCGCTAAAAACGTTTCAGCCACGGATCAAAATCCCGTGGCTGAAACTGTCATTTCATATCGAACCAAAAACCTAGATCACATCATTCTAAAGTGACCTATTTTTGTGCTTTGCCCTGAGAACGCGTGTCATTTTGTCCCCAATAAACCGTTGGTTCTTCCCTAAGAATCGGAGTCACGTAAGGACTAAGGGCCCTTGCCTTTTCCACCAGATCATAAAACTCGCTACGATAGCCAAAATCATCCGGCTTTGCCGCTCGGGCCTGGCTTAAAACATGGTCAAAGGACGCCTGGCCACGGTACGGTGAATTACGCAAAAGCAATCCAAACTCCGCTACTGAGGATGCAAAACGGAAATTATCCGATTTCGCATAAGTTTGGATGTCATGTTTACCGACGGTCTTTTTGATGAGCTTGCTCGTTGTGCTTTTAGGATCTTTGTAACGGAGCTTAACCGTCATCACATCAGAACTGCCTTTACGGATGGCCTGCTGATTTTTCTGATAAACCAGCGGGTCTACCCTCCCGTTCATTGTTTCATAACCATCCGCCGGAATGATCTCATACAACGCGGTCACGGTATGCCCAGCCCCAAGTTCGCCGGCATCTTTGGTGTCATCGTTGAAATCTTCCTTGGCCAGCATGCGGTTCTCGTAACCGACCAGACGATAGCTTTGAACAGTCGCCGGATTGAACTCCACCTGGATCTTAACGTCTTTGGCGATGGTGAACAGTGTCGATCCCAATTCATGGACCAATACTTTCCGAGCCTCGTTCCGGGTATCGATGTAAAAATAATTACCATTGCCTTTATCGGCAAGCTTTTCCATTTTGGAATCCTTTAAATTACCTTCGCCGAAACCAAGGACCGTCAGATAGATACCCTGATCGCGGTAATCCTCGATCATGCGGGTCAATTCGCTGTCGCTTGATATCCCGACATTAAAATCACCGTCGGTCGCCAGGATCACGCGGTTATTCCCGTTGGCAATAAAATTATTGCGCGCAATCTGATAAGCGAGCTGGATCCCGGCGCCCCCGGCGGTGGAACCTCCCGCCCGCAATTGGTCAATGGCTGACAAAATGCGTTCCTTGTAATTGCCGGGGGTCGCATCCAGGACCAGGCCGGCCGCGCCGGCATAAACGACGATCGAAACCTTATCTTTGCCTTCCAGCTCATGAGTCATCATGCGAAAGGCATCCTGCAGCAACGGAAGTCTGTTGGCAGGGCTCATGGAACCGGAAACGTCGATCAAAAAAACCAGATTGCTCGCCGGCATGGTGAGCGCATTCAATCGTTTGCCCTGCAGGCCGATCAAGGCCAGCTGATGCGACGGATTCCACGGACACGGGGCGATTTCCGTCGTGATGGAAAACGGCTGACCCCACATCGGTTCAGGATAATCATAGGTAAAATAATTGATCATCTCTTCAACCCGCACCGCATCCTGCGGAGGCAATTGTCCCTGGTTCAAAAACCGGCGGACATTGCTGTAGGACGCCGTATCCACATCTATAGAGAAGGTTGACAACGGATTGACATTCGGCGCAAAAAATCCATTCTCATTGATCTGGTCGTAACTCTCGGTGTTGGCTGGTTGATACGGATAATACTGCGGCGAATAGACAACCATATCGGATTCTACCGGATAATTAGAAGTCTGAAACCCGTTACTTGCACGTACGCGATCAAACGATTGGACAGCGCCATTTTCTCCTCGAGCAATAAGATAATTACTAGCCGAATAATATGGCTCATACTGTTTTGATTCCATCAACCGATCCCCTGCTTTAGCTGCCGGGGTGGTCATAGCAGCCAACTGCATAGTCCCTTCTAGTTTTTCACTGGAAACACCCATAGCAGACGCTCCTGAAACTGCACGGACACTGGACTGTGCAACATTACGATGATACGCGGTATTCCCTGCTGAAAATTGATCACCGATATCATCGGTTGCAGATTTAAGCCTTCCCTGAATCCCTTTATTAAACCAAACACTACTCGGCTGTCTGTTAAAGGCGTAGGTTTCCGATGACTTGGAACCCTTGCTTTGCTTCGCTAAATACATGGACGCATCGCGCACCCTGCCCTGCAACCCGCGCTGGGCATAATTCTGCATCGCCAAAACGGAAAACGCCATCACAGCCACCACAATGACAACCGAACTCCACTGAATGCTCAATTCTTGTTTTTCCATAGTCTTCTCCTTGGTTGAGGCCAAACGGCCTTTGATGTTTAACTCAACGTCAGGAGAGAGACGCTCTTGCGGTACACGTTTCAGGGAAGCGGAGACTTTCTTAAACTCGTCGAATTCCTTCTGGCACGAAGGACACGATACAATGTGATTCTCGACGATATCTTTTTCCGAAGGCGTTACTTCGCCGTCGATATAAGCAGAGATCAAAATTTTAATTTCTTCGTGGTTCATTTTACCTACCCTCCCTAATAAAAGCGGGGATGTCATTCTTTAATTGCACACGCGCTCGATAAATAATAATTTTAACGTTCGACAAACTGCATCCTAAAATATGCGCGATCTCATCATAGCTGAGATCATTGTATTCCCTTAAAATGACCGCTTCCCTTTGTTCCACCGGAAGCTTTGCGATCGCTTCCTTTATATACTGCGCTGTTTCTTTTCTCTGCATCGATTGCGACGGAGTTTCATCTTCGCTAGGCATATCCATTTGCTGAGCTTCATCGGACCCGGATTTCATAAACCATAATGATCCCCATTTTTTCTTGCCGCGGATGCGGTCGATGCAGGCATTGCGTACGATCGTGTACAGCCAGGTTTTAAAACTGGCGTCAGCTTTGAAACGGTGCTGGGGATCGCAAACGCGCATGAACGCATCGCTCAGTACATCTTCCGCATCAGCGCGATTGCTGACCATGCGCTGCGCAAAATTAAACACCCCTTCTTTATGACGTTCGAAAATCATACTCAACGCCTCAGGATCACCCTCGTAAAAACTCTTGATCAGTTCTTCATCGTTCATTACGTTCGATTCTCTTTTTCCCTGACTCCGGCGTGCCTGCCTTCGTCTCTCTCCACCCTTTAAACGCACAGGCAGGAGAAAAGTTACAAAATAAGCTGTAAGTTTTAAGCTATAAGTGCCGCGTCTCATGAGATAGTCGACACTTTTTGTGTCATGAGAGTGTCGACAGATTGTGTAACAGCCCAAAAGCTTAAAAACCGTTTCTACGACGAGGCTCCTGTAGAAGCAATTGCTGAGTGTCGATGGTCTCATGCTACTCCTAAGGCCCTTAGAAAGTGTCGACACTCTCATGAAACTTGGCATATAAGCCGTAAGAGTTTTAAAACTTATGGCTTACAGCTTATAGCTGTTAACGGTATTTATCGTACTTAAGCCCGATGTAATGCATGAATGATTTAAATTCTTTGTTAGTCGTAAATCCACGAAATTCGCTGCCACAACGGTAACAGCAAGTCACAACCGGAATTTTCTTATAGACGATCCAATCAATGAGGGCAAAAACAGGCAGGCTCAGGCCGAACGTCCACGGGACCAAAACGATCCCAACAGCCATGATCAAACATCCTAAAGCCTGATTAAAATCTTTGGTGACATAAAACTGGCGGCAGGTGCAGCAAGGACAATGTTCAAAAACAGCTTGGTCGTTTTCGAATTTTCCCCAAGGGCTTGCGCAATGCGGACAAACAAGGTCTTTTCCCTCTTGAGGTTCGACCATCTGATAATTCTTGCACTGCGGACAATGACGGGCGATCGTTTTCATGGGCTACTGTTTTGCTCAATAAGTTTTTCTCTCCACTACCTCTATAGGGATAGCGCCAGAGGTAATGGTACCCGACAAATCCGTTTTCTCAAACTGCTTATTACTGTCATGACAATGAACTACGGGAGGATTCGTTACAGTCACATATATCTTGTAGCTGTCTGCTGGAAGTTGCGCGTCACCTAAAAACTGCCAGGCCCCGCCGCAATGAAACCACATAAGATTATTAAAAGCGTGTGTGCGTGATTCACCAGAAGGAATAATCATAAACTCATCAAAAGCTACACGTTCTACCTTTATTCCCCTTGGCTTCATAATCATCCCTTTGGAATTGGTCACGACGATTTCACTGGTTCCCCAATAATCAGGAGAATATATCTTAACAGCATCCTTTCCCGTATTCTTTATACTTGCTTCAATATTGATTTCCTCCCCCATCTCATACGTCTGCTTATCCGATTTGATGGTCAATTGCAAGCCTTCTTGAGGTTCCTGACCATAGCTAACCGTTGTTATAAGAAATAAAATAAATATCCCTAAAACCGTTCTCTTCATTTTTCTCTCCGTATTTGGATTAAAATTATCTAAAAAGCCAACCCATAATAAAGAAAATAATATTTATAAGCAATATCGCCGATCAAGATCGCACTTAACAAGACATACAAAATCCCTGTCGCCGATTGAGTGGATTTAACTTTGAGCGTTCCCCACACAAAATACATACCTATGAAAGGAAAAAGTGTTCCGAAAAAAAACGCGATCCATAAAAAAAATCCGTCCATGCGCATCATAAATAAAGGAACCGTGATCATCTCTCCACGGAACATCACGTGTGAAGTAAAAAACAAAACAACGTCCCACAGCAAACGAAGGCCGAGAGCAGCGCCGAGCGCGATCGCGGCACGTTTTAAATGCCCCATCGAAAGCCCGTGGACATTCAAATACCAGTGCCCTAAATTCATCGCATAAAACGCAGCACTAAGGACCAATCCTGCCAACACACTCGCTGCGATCACCAGAACATTCGCACCTAAAAGTACGTTGTGGACTTTAATATAGAGAATGAATCCGAGCGCGCTCACGACGGAGACCCAAACGGGATTGACAGTCTCCTTCTGCCAATACACATAGGTCACGCCAAGAAATAACACGAGCCAAGCTATGCCCATCCAAATGAGATCTTGAGGCAAACCGATCAGTCTCATCCCCACCACCACAAGGCCGGCGGTGACAGCGGGAAGACCGATATGAAAATGATGGAATTTATTTTTAAGTGGATCGCGAAAACTTAACCAGAAACACAGCGGATAAATAATGGAAAACATCAGAACTGATAAAAGCGGGATTTGGGTGAGCATAGCAACGTTATTGCGAGCCCCGCAGGGCGAAGCAATCCCAAATCTCGGCGGATGGGATTGCTTCGTCGCCTGCGGGCTCCTCGCAATGACAACTCATTTCATTTTGCAGAATTTTTATCCGCATCTGCGATCTCGGCCAACGCGGGACTAGGAGCTGGCGGGACATCTCCAGTAGCGGCCGCGGCTTTGATTTCAACGTTCGGCGCCGAATTGGAAAGCGTCATAATATAATCACGCAAGGCGCGGATCTGAGCGCGCTCATCGCCGTTTAAAACATCCTCGGGGCCAGCCGCATCAAAACTCTTGGGATCAAAATACGTGGGCATTTTGGTGCCCGGCAACAGGTCTTGCGGATTGGTCATCCATTTGATGATCCATTCCGGCTTCAGGCGTTTTTTGGATATGGCAAAGTTCGGCGCCCAGCTGTCTGCTGACCCGCCGGGCATTTGATTGCCAACGATATGGCAGGCTGTACAGCCGAAATATTCTTTTGAAAATAATTTTTCGCCTGCTTTTAGATCTTCCGGATTAACCGCATGCGGGTTGTAAATATCGGTAAACGGAAATTCCTGGTTATCCAGATAATTAAAATATTTCACCAAACCATTAAGCTGCGGCGTATCGAAATAATACATCGGCATGCGCACCGAAAGCCAGGGACGGATCACATCTGGCTGATGCAGGAATTCAAACAACCATTCGGCATGAACCTTCTGGCCTTCGCCGATCAAATTCGGCGGACTAAATGATAACGTCACAGCTTTAGCATCATTCGGGTCCTTGCCTTGATATTTGACCAGCCAATCAGTGACAGTGCTTTGGACGGCTCCGCCTTCGCCTTCGATCACATGACAGCCCTGACAATTAAATTGACGTACGATCTTTGCCCCCTGCTCGATAAAAATGCGTTCGGGTGTGCGCGGTTCCATCATCGACGCTGCTGGACGGTCCTTGACAAAACCCATGAGCGCGGTCACGACTGCGTCCGCTTCTTCATCCGTCAAATGAAAATTCGGCATGCGCAATTTCTCGTCGGCCGTCTTGATCTTTCCGCGATCAAAAATGCGCGGATCCAAAAGTTTTTGTTTGAACCATGCCTGCTTGCTGTGTTCCATATGAACCAGACCGAAATCCAGACCATGAACATTCTTGCTGCCTTCTTCAGTCAACTCAGCGCCGATGGGCTTTTCATTCTCAAATCCAGAAATCGTGTGGCAGCTGTAGCATCCGTACTGACGGATCAGACGCCTACCGGCGAATTGCAATTTATCGTCCTGTGTCATCGATGGCAATTGTTTATCAGCCTCAGCAAGAGTAGAATTTTTAATCATTAATTCGCGCACGATCTGCGTGAGAACCTTACCGTCGACGGGCGGGGCCGGTTTTAGATCGGCCATTTTATCTTCTGACAAAAACACCGCCACATCCATGGCTTCCTGGTCAGTCAAACGCATATTCGGCATACGGGTTTCAGGATGATAACGGTTAGGGTCTTTCAACCAGCTGTAAAGCCATTCCTTAGTCGTCTTTGTTCCCAGGCCAACCAAATTAGGCCCATGCTCGCTCAGAAGCTGATCGCGCGTGCGCACAACAGGCGTATTATCTTTCTTGATCTGATGGCAGGCAAAACAGCCGATCGAAGAAACGAGTTCTTCGCCGCGCTTGGCGTCGCCAGCCACATTCAAGGCATCTTTTTTGAACGGATTGCTGTTGGCAAAAAGATAAGCAACGATCGCGTGGATCTCCTGCCGGGAGCGGGCCACAGATCCAGGGTCGTTATTATTAGACAAATGAAAAAACGACGGCATCCAGGTGTCCGGGCGAATCGACTGCGGATCATCGATCCAGTGATACGCCCAGTCTTTGGTCGTCTTAGACGCCAAGAATTCCAGCGTCGGGCCTGACTTTGGCCAATCTTTATATTTATCGATCACGTGGCAATTATAGCAGCCTGCCTTTTCGATCAAATTTAAACCCAAATTAAGTTTCTCAGCGCCTTTGATAACGGTCTGATTAGAATGGCATTTAAAGCAGCTGGCCTGCGTGAACCCGACGGGAAGCATTGGTGTTTCCCAATGATGGACTTCATGCCAGCCGTATTTTTTCTTCCATTCCCTGGCCTGCTTTTCGTTGCGGGGTGTATGCACAGCGCCGACAAAATCCGTGGCGCGTCCGCGGCCCAAGTGGCAGGTTGTACAGGCAAATTGATCGATCGGATGTGGAGATTTCTTATCCAGGAACATTTCCAGATTCGGATGAGCCCGCAAAGGCTGCGGGGCGTCTTTAAAATCAGGGTTATCAATCCCCAAATGGCAGGTGATGCAGCGATCCACTTTGGGGACGCGCATAAAATTCACGTCATCGGTAATATCCTTGAGGACAATTTGTTTGACGCGATAATCCGAATTGGCAAGTTCAATGACCGGCAAGTTGCGCACCATCTGGGCGACGTTGTTGGCAAAACTCATATGCTCGGGATCGAGGCGGCTGATCTTCTTCTCCAGAAGTTCGCTTTTCTTGGCGATCTTGCTGCGCTGCTTCTCTAATTCGTTGGCATTTTTTTCAATGACCTTAATGGTATCGTTTTGGGCATTCAACAACGCCTGTTTTTCTTCGGTTTGCACGCGCAGGCGTTCAATTTTCTGCGACAACGCATTGACTTTCTTTTCCATCGCCGGAGCTTCGGGATCCTTGTGGGCGCGCGCCTCTTCAAAGTTATATTTCAAAGTGTCGTATTCGGCTTTGGCAAACTGCGACTGCTGGGTGAGGATGTTAATGGTCGCCTGTAAAGCGGCAATGTGCTGGCGGATTGGGCCGATTTCGGCAGCCTTTGCCTTAACTTTATCGTCGGCAGCTTTCTGGTCTTTGACGATCTTTTGATAATTTGAATTTTTTTCAAGCGCTGAGGATTCAAGATCATATTTGACTTTGGCCTTTTCAGCCTCAAGCGCACGATACTGCTCTTGATATTGTTTCCATTCTTTGGAATAGTCCTTGGCAAAAAGGCCGAAGATGGAAATCAAAAGAATGATAGCCGCGAACGCAAAAAACTTATGCAGCTTTTGTAAGTCGTAATGGGATTCTGGCGGTTTTTGCGGCGTTGGCGGCATTGAAAATTCCGTAGGGGCATGGCATGCCGTGCCCCTACCAATTTAAATGTTAAAGAAAAATTCCGGGATCGCGATAATATATTTAATGTTAAAGGCCCAGCGCAAACCCATTTTAACAGGAAGGCTCAAGGCTAAAAGGACAAGCATGATAAAAATACTGTAACGCAGCGGCCCGAGGCGCTGATAAATATCCTTGCATAGAGTCTTGGCCAGAACAAGCGGGATCAACCCAAAATAGATCGCCAAAACAATAAAACCCCCCGCCTCACGCAGTAAAATATTATGCGGCATCCCCTGGCCCAGCATCTTCATATAGATCAGTTCAGACAAATTAATATTATTTAAAACTGCCAGTTTATGCAGGTCCCAAAATTCGAACGGCCCGAAGAAATTCCAGTTGGGCCCACGCAGAAATGTCCCGACGCTGATAAGAAAAACCCACAGGCACAGCCAGCAGAACAAAAATATGCTCACCGCCATTTTGCGGTCTTTAAAAGTGTAGTAGCCCGCGCCTTTGCGGTTGTTGTCAATATAAGGAATGCTCATGAGCCCGAGGATAATAACCGTCGGGAAAACCACACCGGCGATCCAGGGGTCGAAATAAACAAGCATTTCCTGCAGGCCCAAAAAGTACCATGGCGCTTTGGACGGATTGGGCGATACCGTCGGATTAGCCGGTTCTTCCAGAGGCGCCGGCAGAGCGATCGCCCAGACCAAAAGAAGTGCGGATGCAGCCACGAGAGCAATAAATTCAATGTACACCAGATCCGGCCAGACCAGAACCTTCTCGCGGCTGTCGGCAAATTCGTTGGGCTTTTCCCCTTTAGCGATACGCGCGTCGTTGTCGGTGGCCTGCTTCATGGCCAGCCACAGGAAAAACGCGACCAAGAAAATGAGCGCGACGATGGGAACATTGTCCGGTTTGGTCACGATCAAACGGAAGTTCGCATCCGTGAGGCCAAAACCAAAAAAGAAAATAAGGACGCCAAAAAGGACACCGCCACCCTGCCTGGTCCATAATTGATCAAGGCGAAGGAATTTATTGATCCGTTCCAAAAATTTCAGCGGAGGGAAAAGAAGAAAATAACCCAGGATCACCAGGTTGAACAGGATCTTCGGGTCGGAGATTTTGTTGATGAAACTTTTAATGAATTCCATAGTTTTGTTTGGCGTTTGGCGCAGGGCGTCAGGCGCCTGACGCCCAACACCTGACGCCTAACGCTTTTACGTTGGCCCCGAAATCCCGCCGTCCTTGCGGATGCGCCAAAAATGCACGATCATAAAAATCATAATGATAAACGGCAACCCGATGCAATGCAGAACGTAAAAACGCAACAACGCGGATTCCCCGACGAAGCGCCCGGCCAGCATCGCGAAACGTGCGTCGCTCGTTGAGGTAATAAAATTCACGTCCCCGATGGCCAAGAGGCTTGCGCCCGGCCCGGAGGTCCCCACGAACGGCGAAGCACCGGCCATGTTGGAACCGACGGTGATCGCCCAGATAGCCAGTTGATCCCACGGCAAGAGATATCCCGTGAAACTCAAGAGCATGGTCAACACCAAAAGAATAACGCCGATGACCCAATTGAACTCGCGCGGCGGTTTGTACGAACCTGTCATAAAAACACGGAACATATGTAGCCAGACGGTGATGACCATCAAGTGCGCGCCCCAGCGGTGGATCTCACGCATGATGCCGAGCGGGACCTGCTGACCAAGGTCCGTGATGTCGCCATAAGCATATTCTACCGTCGGACGGTAATAGAACATCAAAAGGATCCCCGTCACCGTCAGAACCAAAAAAATAAAAAATGAAAGCCCACCCATACACCAGGTGTATTTCACTTTGACCGCGTGCTTCGGCAGGCGCACCGGATGCAAATGCAAGAACACGCTATTGAGCATGATCATCATGCGCTGACGGTGCGTTGTGATCGGCACGCCCGTGCGAAAAATAGAACGATAAAATTGTGTTTCTTTGAACTTATCGAAAGGTGATTTTTTGTTTTCCATAGTAAAAACCTTAATCAGATTACACGGATCGAATACTGTTAGCCTCGATACGGATTACACGGATATTCGTGCCATTCGTTAAGTTTCATTTTTTATTTTGTGATTCGTGTCATTCGAGTTCCGCTATTACACTAAAATAAATGAGTCCGGATCAGACCATTCCCCTTTTTCCTGCTGAAATTTCTGAGTCTTATCCACCATGATCTCGCCGTCATCCGATAGACCAATCTTAAAACGTTCTAGCGGACGGGGCGCCGGGCCTTCGAAATTGATCCCGGTCTTGTAAAAACCGCTGCCGTGGCAGGGGCATTTGAATTTGGTTTCATTGGCCTGCCAGTTGGGCGTGCAACCCAAATGCGTACAGACCGTTGAAAGCGCGTAAATCTTTTCATCATCACGGACAATCCAAACGCCGTACTGATCTTTGAAACGTTCGGAAACCTGCCCCACTTCGTATTCGTCCGGTGTTCCGGCCTGAAACGTCTGCACAGGTTCAAAAAGCACGTTCGGAAAAAGAAAACGCAACACCATCGTGCCGTAACCGGCGACGACCGCTGCGAACGCTGACCAGCCGATGACGAACCATTTAATAAATATACGACGGTCCATCGATTCATCGGATGAGGATTGATTGGGAGAATTTGCAGCGGGAGACTGATTACCGGGTTGAATATTTTTCGGAGATTCCATAATGCTGATTTCTTATGAACTTTTTTTGCGTTCTTCAAGCGCCTCAAAAGCGGCGCTGCGTACGTTCATATTTTGATCGGTCTTCGAAAGTTCGTTCAATCGATCATCGATCTTCGGATCATTCAAATGAGCCGACGACCGGATCGCAACTAATATCACGTGTGTTTGTTCCTCAGGGTCAACTTGGGAAAATTGCGAAAGATAAGACCTGTCGAGCAATTTCAGCAAAAGGCCGTTGGCCGAGGCATTGTTATTCTTGGCAAGCGCAACAGCTGCTTCCCACTGGACATTGGGTTCGGGGTCATTTAAAAGGCTTTTTATACGAACGAACGATCGCGCCTCGCCGATATTACCAAGCGCCATGACTGTCGCCAAACGCACATGCGCGTCATCATCATTTAAAAAAGGTAAAAGAACATCCACCGCTTGATTGGATTTTAGTATACCAAGGGCATAAATAATTGCAGTAAGATTTTCGTTTTTTTCTTGAGGAAGAGTCTTAACCAAAGGCGCCACAAACTTTGTATTTCCCGTGCGCGCCATGGCAAAAGCCAGATACTGGCGGACACGCGGATCATCCTCTTTGGATTTCTCAAAAACGTTTACAAGTTCCGCCATAAAACGCTCGTCATGCGGAATAAACTTGGGATTTGCCAGCACTTTGGAAAGCTCAAAAGCCGACTGCCAGCGCTTGGTCAAGCCCCCCACCTTCACATCTTCCAAATAATCATAGACGGTGCGGTTTTCCATGGTCAATATCCGCATCGAAGCATAAAGAAGAACGCTAAAAACTGCCAGCAGGAACGGCACGACAAAAAAGGAGTGCACGATAATGCCGAAAACGGATTTATTTTCTTGCGGATTCTCTGTCTGTTGTATCTGTTCTGACATAACGAAACGTTGCCTGACTGTTATCCGTGTGCTGAGGCTGCCAGCTTCTCTTTGCCTTCCAGGGCATCTGCGATGGAAAAAGCGTCATCGACCAGGACCAAAACGTCATGGTTTGGCTTCACCTCAAGGATCCCGGTCTCATGCGCAAAAAATTTTTCTCCCGCATCGGTTGAAAGCTTCATGACCGCTTTATTAAGCGAAACGATCATGGGCGCATGATTGGCCAACACGCCGAATTCTCCCAGCTGGCCGCTGGCGGTCAAAGAGACGACCTGATCGTTAAAAATTTCTCCTTGAGGAGTGAGGATGGAGAGTTGATATGTCGACATAATAGGGTTTAGGGTTTAGGTGCCGTGTTTCATGAGATCGTTTACACTTTTTGTTTCAGGACATCGTTTACACTCTACAATGATCTCTACAAAAAGGAGATCAAGGATGGATAAAAAAAAGTAAGACAGATGAGAATGAAATAAACCTTCGTAAGCAATG
>ORMF010423252.1_pt1 | contig 32913 bp, 34 predicted proteins | sample 1779871 | NCBI WGS metagenome assembly ORMF01 (sample SAMEA104232316, study PRJEB22302) | groundwater metagenome | biome: forest; feature: aquifer; material: groundwater | place: USA | collected 2011-08-07 | depth 5.4 m | reverse complement strand
GTGGTTCCTGGCGAGAGCCCGTATTTCGATCGTCTGAGGAGCGAGCTGCAGGCGTACTTCGCCGGCCAGCTGCGCCGCTTCACCGTTCCGACCGTCGCGCCGGGCACACCGTTTCAGGAGCGCGTCTGGGCGGAACTGCTACGGATTCCGTACGGCGAGACGCGGTCTTACGAGGAAGTTGCGCGCGCCGTGGGCACTGAGGGAGCGCAGCGCGCCGTTGGTCGCGCCAATGGCCTGAACCGTATCGCCATCGTCATTCCCTGCCACCGAGTGGTGAACAAGGACGGCCGCCTCGGCGGGGACGGCGGACTCTTGTGGCGGAAAGAGGGGTTGCTTCCCCTGGAGCGCTCCGGGCAGCCAGGCGTGGGACTACCGTTCGACGACGCATCTCGGACGCGTGCGGGCATGATCTCGATGTGATCGAGGTAGCCCTTCAGGGTCTCCCGAAGCGTAGCGGGAGCGACTCCGCGCATCAGCCCCGTCTCAGAATCGTCTTCACCAATAACGATCTTTGCCCTTGGTGTCGTTCATCGGGCGCGGCTACCGAACAGGCGATCCATGATTTCCTGGCGCGTCCCGGCCAAACGCTCCCGAACCGGCTCTGGCAGTTTGAGTAACGCCAGATCGCGCGCGGCGTGATACGCGTCGCGCCGTCGTTCGCGCTCTCGCGCCGGCATGGGCAACCACTGCACATCAGCTGACGCCGCTCTGACGAGCGCGATCACGTGATGTTCATGGCTCGTCACGAACACGGGCTCGAAGCCTCCCGCGGCAAGAGCCCTCGTGAGCGACGGGCCATTGAAGACCTGGACGTGGAAGGCGTTGAGCCTGTTAATGATTGATTTATCCTCGGCCAGGAAATCGCTCTCATCCGGCTCGTTGTACAGGTACAGGTGGCCACCCGGCTTGAGTCGGCTTTTCACGATGGCGAAGAACTCCCTCGGCTGAAGAACATGCGTCAACATGTGATTTGCGACGATGAGATCGAACTGGCCGTCATACGGAATCGTGAACCGGTCGTACTTCACCAGGTGATCGGCCGGGAAGCCGTAGGCCTCCTCGACGAGGAACTGCTGCCCTTCGAACAGCGGCATTGCATAGACGTCCGCGCCGTAGAGACGCTCCAAAGCGGCACCGATCGATCCCACGCGCGGCCGAAGCTCCAACACCCGCGGCCGGCTCAGCGACAACAACGATCCCAGCACCTCCACATGCACTGCCGTCGCGAGCCGATCGCGAAGCAGCGCCGGTACATGATCTCGTTTGGCGATCCCGAGGTGATCCGACACGAACACGCCTTGTGCAATCCGCTCGCGCAGAGCATCGCGGTCCGCGTCGGTCAACGCGCCGGAGCTGATCGCCGCCTTGGCCGCACCGAGCGGCGTGCCGTCCTGCGAGCGGCCGACCGCCACCTCGAATCGATCCAGCAGGTACTCATATCGACGTCCGGCAGGACGGCACCTGGCGAATACGACGCCGCATTTGTGGCAGAGCGAATAGTCATAGAACGCCGCCGCCTCGTCGACCAAGTCTGAGTCGATGACGAGAAACTTGTTGTATTCACATACGGGAGTGAACTCGCTGCAGCCACATACGGGACAGGCGGCAAGCTCGACGATCGAGTCTGACGGAACGAGGGAGCCCCCCGCGGCCGCGCGCGACGGCGGTACGACACAGCTGGGCTGCGAGCGACGTCGGCCGCGCCGCGCCCCAACTCGACCCACCCGCTGAAGCTCGAGCCGGATCTCCGCCTGTTGATAATTCAAATCCCGAAGACCGTCGTCGAGACGCTGCCGTTCGCGTGAGGCTTTCGCGTCCGTTTTCTCTGTGGTGCGACGCAGCGAGACGGAAAGCCGCTCTTCGGTTTCCTTCAGCTGTTCGGCGAACCGTTTCTGCTGCGCTCGCAAGTCGTCGAGGAGCGGCTTGTGCAGTCTTGTGACAAGCTGCGAGAGCAGCTTCTGTATCGCCTGTCGAACCATTCAGTACGTCCTGTGGAGTTGGTGGGATGCTGAAAGTGTATGGGAAGAAGAGGGAGCGGGCCAGGTCCGAACGACGTCGTCTGGACCAATTGGCAAATCGCGTCGGGACTCGGAATCGACGGCTTTCGACTTGAGCCTAGCCGTACAAGGGAGTTCAATACGCACTGTGGTAACCGCGGATGGCCAGGCGGTGACGGTTCTGTGGCGGCTCGCGTGGGAGGCAGAAACGCTGTCGTGCGCGATTTATCGGACGGCGGACCGGCTGGAGCTGCGTCTCGAGTCCCCGCAGAAGGTCATCCTGTCCGAGCCGTTCGACATCCGGCCCCGCCTCATGTCGCGGCTGGAAGTGTTAAGGGCGGCGTTATTACGCCGCGGCTGGCAGGACGCTCCCTAGCGGCGGGCGCTCCGCTGCACGTTCCGCATGTTGTGCAATGCGAGGTAGGCGCGGAACGCGGTCATCGTCCACAGCCCGGCGGCCGCAAGTTTCGGGTGTTCCCGCCCCACTGAATAGTTCCAGGCTGCCACCATCCCGACGTCCATCGCCGAGCCGATTGACACGAGCTTTCCCGGCTGGCGGTCAAATCGACGGAGCAGCGGGTTCGCCTCTCGAAGCTGGTAATGCTTCAACGCATGGTATGTGGTGGCCCAGTCGGCCACCGCCGCGGTGGCGAGCGCTATCGTTGGAAGCTCGAGGCGCGATTCCTGCCCCTGGGCCGCTGCGGGACGGGCAAGAACCGACACACCCAGCACAAGAACCAGTACGCGTATCCAGTTGGAGCGCATGATCGCGATCTCGGCAGATCCTATCCTGAACTGTAGAGCTAACGAAATCAGCCTGGCGATTCAGCGGAAGGCGGGGTCCTGGACGACGGGTTGCGGGTCTAACCCCCTGATAATAGAGAACGTGCAGCTCGGCAGCGACGTCCTCATTGAATCCGGACGCCTCAACGGAAAACGAATCGGCATCGTCTGCAATCCTGCGTCAATTGACGCACGGTTCCGCCACGTCGTCGATCGCCTGGCCGGCGCGGAGGGGGTAACCCTCGGCGCAATTTTCGGGCCCCAGCACGGGTTCCGTTCGGACGTCCAGGACAACATGATCGAAACGCCGCACGCGCGCGACGCTGCGCGCCGCGTCCCGGTGTACTCCCTGTACAGCGAGACGCGCGAGCCAACAGCCGGGATGCTGAACGGCCTTGACGCGCTGGTGGTCGACCTGCAGGACATCGGCGCGCGGATTTACACCTACATCTACACACTCGCCAATTGCCTGCGCGCCGGCCGGAAACACGACGTCCCGGTCATCGTGTGCGATCGACCGAACCCGATCGGGGGCGTGGATGTCGAAGGCGCATTGCTCCGGCCGGGTTTCGAGTCGTTCGTCGGCCAGTTCCCGATCCCGATGCGCCATGGGATGACCGTCGGCGAAATCGCAAGGCTCTTCAACGATGCGTTCGGGATCGGCGCCTCGCTGACCGTGGTTCCGATGAAGGAATGGACGCGGCAGATGTACGCGGATGCCACGGGCCTGCCGTGGGTGATGCCGTCGCCGAACATGCCCACGCTCGACACCGCGATCGTGTACCCGGGCACCGTGCTCTTCGAGGGAACGCTGCTTTCGGAGGGCCGGGGAACAACGCGACCCTTCGAGCTGGTAGGCGCGCCGTGGATCGACGCCGAACGATTCGCTGCCGCGATGAATGCTCTGGCGCTCCCCGGAGTGTATTTCCGACCAGCGGTGTTCGAGCCGACATTCCAGAAGCACGCAAAGCAGACCTGCGGCGGGTGCCAGATCCACGTGCTCGATCGCGAGGTCTTTCGACCGGTGCTGACGGGGGTCGCCTTGATCGACATGTTCCGCCGTTCTGACCGCGCGAAGTTCGCCTGGCGGCCTCCTCCCTATGAGTACGAACCCGACAAGCAGCCGTTCGACATTCTCGCGGGCTCAGCCGACCTCAGGGCCCACATCGATTGTGAAGTGCCGATCGCGCAGCTGGCGGAGAGCTGGCGCGAAGACGAGGGCGCATTCGACAAGCTGCGGGCGGGGTACCTGCTGTATTAGGCGGACCTAAAGGTCCGCCTCTACGTGCGGGGGGCGCTACGACCGGGTCTTCGCGATGCCGGGTGCCTTCATTTCCTGCGCCGTGGCCGGCGCGAGATGATGGGTCGTCAGATGATCCTTCAGCAACTGGAACGCTTGCTTTGGCGTATCGGCGCGCCGGAGGAGATCGGTATCGGCTTCGGCAATCGCTCCCCATTCCGCGAGCGGCTCCAGATTCAAGATCGGATCCCAGTACTCGGTGCCGTAGAGAATCACTTGAATCTGCTTTTCGAGCTTCTCGGTCTGCATCAGCGTGAGAATCTCGAACATCTCATCGAGCGTCCCGAAGCCCCCCGGAAAAATCACGAGCGCCTTCGCCAGGTACGCGAACCAGAATTTCCGCATGAAGAAGTAATGGAATTCGAAATGCAGATCCTTGGTGATGTACCGGTTCGCCCCCTGCTCGAAGGGCAGCGCGATGTTCAGGCCGATCGTCTTGCCGCCGGCCTCGTACGCGCCGCGATTGGCCGCTTCCATGATGCCGGGGCCGCCTCCGGAACAGACCACGAAGCGGTGATGGGGCATGTCGAGCGACAGGGACCACTCCGTCAGGAGCCTGGCCAGCTCGCGGGACTCCTCGTAGTACCGCGACCACTCTACGGCCTTTCGCCCGCGCCGTACGTGCGCCTCGTGCTCCGCGTCCGCGGCCTCGGTGGCCCCGGCGGCACGCAGTAGGCGCTCCATCGCCTCCTCCGCGTGCTCCCGGCTATGGATACGTGCTGATCCAAAGAAAACCACTGTGTCCTGAATGTTCTGGGCCTTGAATCGGCGCAGCGGCTCGAGATACTCCGCCAAGATTCGAAGGGGGCGCGCCTCCTCGCTTTCGAGGAACGCGCGGTCCAGATAGGCGAGCGGCTGAAGCTCCATCCCGTCATTTTGCTATGATTCCCGGCACACCGACATTCCTACCCATGGCCGAGTTCACCGCCAGCCTTGTGCTCCCCGTATCGCCCACGTCGGTTCTCGACGCGTTCTTCGATCCAAATGCGCTGGCCGTCTGGTGGGACGTCAAGCGGTCTGTGTGCGTGCCTCGTCCGCTCGGCAGCTACGCGGTCGAGTGGGCGACGACGGAGTGGCACGACGAAGTGCTCGGCCGTCTCGGGGGGGCCTTTCACGCAACGGTCATGGAATTCAAGCCGGGGCGCGAATTCTTTCTTGCAGATGCGTACTGGCTGGCGCCGGACGGCGATCCGATCGGGCCAATGGCGCTCGAAGCCACGTGCAGCCCGCATCCTGCCGGCACGCTCTTGAGCCTGCGGCAGTCAGGGTACGAGGAGAGCGCCCGCTGGCGGCGCTACTATGAGCTGATTACTCCCGGATGGTCCAATGCACTCGAGGCGCTCAGATCGTTTCTCGAGGGTGGACGGAAGCTGTGACGATCCTCGTTGTCGAAGACGAGCCGCACGTGCTGTCGCTGATTGATCGGCTGTTGACGATTCAGGGCCATCTGGTCATAGGCGCGCACGATCCGGACGATGCCACGTTCATGCTGACGGAGCACAAGGCGACGCCCGACCTGCTTCTCACCGACATCATTCTGGCCGCCGACAGCGGCATCGATTACGCGAAGCGGATGAAGGCTATGTACCCGTCGCTGAAGGTCGTATTCATGACGGGCTGGCCGCACAGGGAACCGTCGGCGCTGCGCAGCAATCTGGGGCCAGTGCTCCGGAAACCCTTCAAGGCTGAAGAGCTCTACGCGATCATCAGCCGCTGATCCCTAGACCCGCTGCAGTTTGAGAAAATTGGCGTTTGCACGGCCGAGATCGAGGTTGATGCCGACGACGACGATCACGCAAGGCGACGAGACATCTCCACGCTCCACGAGCTTCTCGCCAATTCGCGCCGACGCCGTCTCAACATCCCCGCTCAGGTCCATCTGGACCGGCACGACGCCCCAGGACAGCGACAGCCGTCGTGCCACATCCTCCCGTTCCGTGGCCGCATAAATCGCCACCTGAGGGCGCAGTGCCGCGAGCAATCGCGCGGTCTTGCCTTCGCGGGTGACTGCGACGATTGCCTGCGCGTCGCCCCGGTGCGCCAGCGTGACCGCAGCCTCGCACAGCGCCCGGCCGTGGCCAGCGAGCATCGGCATTGTCTCGATCGATAGCGTCTCGAGCGGCGGCACGGCCTCCGCATCGCAGATCACGGCATCGAGGGTCTGGACGGCTCGCACCGGGTACCGACCGACGGCGGTCTCGCCAGCGAGCATGATGGCATCGACGCCGTCGTCGACGGCATTGGCAGCATCGCTCACCTCGGCGCGCGTAGGGCGAGGCTCAGTGCGCATCGATTCCAGCACCTGGGTGGCCAGGATCACAGGAATGCCTGCCATCCGGGCCTTTCGCGTGATCTCTTTCTGCACGCGCGGCACCCGTTCGAGCGGCATCTCCAAGCCGAGATCGCCCCGCGCCACCATCACCGCGTCGGCGGCATCAACAATATCGTCAAGCTCCTTCAGCGCTTCGGGCCGTTCCAGTTTCGCGATGATTGGAAGGTGCGGTGCCCCTGCCGCGACGGCGGCCCGGTGCGCGACTCGGACGTCTTCCACGCATTGGACGAAGCTGAGGGCAATGAAATCGACCCCCGCCCTGACACCAAACACGAGGTCCGACGCGTCCTTGGGCGTGAGACCCGCCGATGGAAGGGGGACGCCCGGTGCATTGATACCCTTGTGTTCTCCAAGCGTTCCGCCTTCGACGACAACGGTTTGGACTGCAGTATCGCCGGCGCCCGTCACTTTTAGCTGGATCCGTCCATCATCGAGCAACAGCGCGTCGCCGGCCCGCAGCGAGCGTGGCAGATCCGCGTACGTCGTCGAGACTCGGCCCCGATCCCCGATGAAATCGCCGGACGCAATCGTGAGCGCGTCACCTGGCTGCAGGATGAGTTCGTGATCGCGCAGCTTCCCCGTCCGAATTTTCGGGCCCCCGAGATCCTGCAGGATGGCAACGCTGCGGCCCGCCTCGCGCGCCACCTGTCGAATACGGGCGATTGCGTCTCCATGCTCGTCCTGAGTGCCGTGCGAGAAATTGAGTCGAAAGACGTCCACGCCCGCAGCAACCAATTGTGTAAGTAGGTCGGCGCTGTTCGTGGAGGGACCAACCGTGGCGATGATCTTTGTGTGTCGCATTGCCGTTTAGAGTACAGGTTGCAGGTGTCAGGTCGCAGGTGACAGGCACGGGCTGAAAAACCTGCTCACTTGGAACCTACAATCTGAACCTGTAACCTGTCACCTTCACCTGTCGCCTCCACAATGACCATCAAACTGTGGCTTGACCATGCGATCCAGGAAGCCGAGCGCCGCGGGCTGCCCGCGCTTCGGCCCATGCTCGAAGCGCTCGCGCGATCCACGGCCGCCCTCCGAACGGCCGAATGGAACGACGACGCCTCCGGCGAGCACGAGAATCCTCCTGATGCCCGTTGAGCCGCGGACGATCGTGAGCCTTTCGCGGGCACTTCGCACTCGCGAGCTCACTTCGGAAGCGGTCACTCGCTCCTGTCTCGAACGGATTATCGAGCGAAACGCCGGCTTGAACGCCTACATCAGCGTCTTCGCGCATGCGGCCATCGAGCAGGCGCGCGACGCCGACCGGGAGATCACAGCCGGACGATATCGTGGCCCGCTGCACGGCGTGCCAATCTCGCTCAAGGACCTCCTGGACGTACGCGGTGTCGCCACGACCGCCGCGTCGCGGGTACGCGAACACCACGTCGCGAGCCGCGATGCCGTGGTTGTCGAGCACCTTCGGGTTGGCGGTGCGGTGTTGATCGGCAAGTGTAACTTGCACGAGTTTGCATTCGGTACGACGAACGAGGATTCGGCGTTCGGCCCAGCGCGCCATCCTCTCGATCCCTCACGATCTCCTGGCGGGTCGTCTGGCGGATCGGCTGTGTCGGTGGCCGCTGAGATGGCTTACGCCTCGATTGGGACCGACACCGGAGGATCGGTGCGAATTCCGGCGGCAATGTGCGGCCTGGTTGGACTGAAGCCCGCTCCGGGCGAGATCTCCACGGTCGGAGTCGTTCCCCTGAGCAGGACCATGGACCACGTGGGTCCGTTGTGCAGGTCGGTGGATGACGCGGCGCTTCTCTATGAAGTGCTCCGCGGAGAAACCCCTACAACTCTTCCGCCGGCGGACCCTGTCAAGGGCCTGCGCTTCGGCGTGCTGCGCAATTACTTCCTGGCGCTGCTGGACGCGCAGGTCGCTGCCGCGTTCGAGAGCGCGTGCGCGCGCCTTCAGGGGCAGGGTGCGGCACTCGACGATGCGACCATTGCGCACGCCAGCGACATCGCGCCCGTCTATCTCCATATCGTGCTGGCGGAAGCCGGGGCATATCACGCGAAGACGTTGGAAAGCCGTGCTGACCAGTACACGAAGAACGTGCGGCTGCGGCTCGAGATGGGACGCTATGTGCTCGCAGAGGACTACGCGCGGGCGCTCCGTGGTCGCGAACTGCTGCGTCAGGCTGTGGATGAGGCGCTCGAAAGCCGCGACGCACTCATTCTCCCGACGGTGGCGGTACCGGCAACGAAGTTGGGTGCCGAGACGGTGCGTGTCGGTTCATCGGACGAGCCCGTTCGGAGCATCACCCTGAGGCTCACCCAGCTGTTCAATCTCACGGGACACCCGGCGCTGACGATTCCCTGTGGCAAGACCAGTGAAGGGCTCCCCATAGGTTTACAGGTTGTCGGACACGCCCACGGCACGCGTGCTCTTCTGTCCGTAGCGCGTCGTCTCGAAGGTCATCTCGGCCCCGGGGGGTCGCGATGAGGATCCGGCCGGTCGGGGAACGGCTGCGGGGGAATGTCCGGCGGCGGCACTGGATTGATATCCGGCGGCGGCTGGTCCACGATATCTGGAACCCCGTCGGGCCGCGGCACGTCCGGCGTTCTAGGCTGTTCAATCATGCGCTCAACTGTTGCAACGACCCTGCCGTGTTCTCGATGAGGTAATGCTCTCCCGCCTTTTTCACTCCTGGGAACACCGGCTCGCCTCCGTCACCAAAGACCGCGTCATCCGCCCCTTCGCGTGGGGCGTGGACTGGGTGCCGTCGAACGGGCATCAGCCTGGCTTCGACGACCTCCACGTCGAGCGGTGGGTGGACGAGGTGATGCTTGATACCGACAGGTTCTTCACGCCCACAGCAACTGCCGATTATCGCTTCACGCCTGCCAGCATCGCCGCATCCCGCAAAGGGGAAGCCGGGACCGTACGGTTTCCGAGTGCGCTCGAGACACCGCACCTGGAGAATAACCTCGTAGAGGCGCGATGGTTCCCGGCTAGCAGTGAGCGCACTCGAACCGTCGGCGATGAACCGGGCGGGACGGCAAGCCACCGCGGGCGGGCCGTATTGGTACTGCCCCAGTGGAACTCAGATCCCGAAGGACACGTTGGCCTCGCGCGGGTGCTGGCGCGATTCGGCATCTCGGCGCTTCGCATGAGCCTTCCTTACCACGACGCGCGGATGCCTCCCGAACTCAGCCGCGCCGACTACATCGTGAGCGCCAACGTCGCGCGGACGGTGCAGGTGTGCCGTCAGGCGGTCCTCGACGCACGGCGGGCCATTGGATGGCTTGCGAATCAAGGCTTCGAACGGATCGGTATCCTCGGCACCAGCCTAGGGTCATGCCTGGCAATGCTCACGGCAGCACACGAGCCGCGAATCCGCGCGCAGGCACTCAACCACATCTCACCCTGGTTTGCGGACGTCGTCTGGCGGGGTCTGTCCACACGGCACGTCAGGGAGGGGCTCGAAAGTCAGGTCGACCTGGATCGGCTCCGGAGGCTCTGGCGCCCGATCAGTCCATGGTCCTATCTGGATCGCGTTGGCGACACACGCACCCTGCTCGTGTACGCACGCTACGATCTGACCTTCCCGGTTGATCTGTCGCGGACACTCGTCGAGGAATTTCAGCGGCGTGATCTGCCACACGAGGTGGCGGTGCTTCCCTGCGGGCATTACAGCACGGGGACGGCCCCGTTCAAGTTTCTCGACGGCTACCTGCTCACTCGTTTCCTGCTGCGAAACCTGTGACTGCGAACCGCTGGTTCGTGCGTCCTACCAGCTCAACACCACCTTACCGAATTGGCCAGCGCGCTCGAGATGGGCGTGGGCGGCAACCGCGTCGGCAGGCAGAAAGACCTGATCGACCACCGGCTCGAGATCGCCCCTGAAGAAAAACTGCGCAGCCGTCAACAATTCCCCCTTAGTACCCATAAAGGAGCCCAGCAGCGAGAGTTGTCGTACAAACAGGAACCGGAGGTCGATGTGCCCTTGGTAGCCCGTCGTCGCACCACACGTCACCAATCGGCCGCTTGGCGCGAGACACCGAAGGCTGCGATCCCACGTCGCCTCGCCGACGTGTTCCACGACGACATCTACCCCCCGCTTCGAGGTCAGTTGACGCACGCGAGCGGGGAGGTCCTCCGTATGGTGATTGATTACCTCGTGGGCGCCGAGCGCACGGGCGCGTTCGACTTTTTCTGCGGTCCCGGCGGTCGCCAGGACGCGGGCCCCGTGGAGGTTCGCTATCTGGATAGCCGCCTGCCCTACCCCGCTTCCTGCCGCCAGAACGAGCACGGTCTCTCCGGCCTTCAGTCCGGCGCGAGTAATCAGCATGTGCCACGCCGTGACGAAGGTCAGCGGAAACGCCGCTGCCTTCACGAAATCAATCTGGTCAGGAATTGGGATCAGATTCGCGACCGGCACCGCCACGAGCTCCGCACAGCCTCCCTGCTCTCTGGTTCCAAGCACGGCGTACGATGCGCACTCGTTGTCGCGACCGGCCAGGCATAGGAAACAGCGGCCGCAGCTGATCCCCGGCTGCAGCATGACCCGGGTGCCGGCGGCAAGACCGCTTGCCCCGCCATCGACGATCTCCCCTGCCACGTCGCTGCCCCCGATGCGCGGCAAAGAAATGGTCATGCCTGGAATCCCGCGGCGATGCCATAAATCCAGATGGTTCAGCGCACACGCTCGCACGCGGACAAGCGCAGCACCATCCTGGGGCGCCGGATCCGGAGCGTCCTCGTAGCGCAGGACCTCTGGGCCGCCATGCTCGTGGTAACGGACAGCCTTCATCTACCGGGATACCTCCTCGGGCATTATCACCGGCGGTGCGACGCCACGCCTGTGAGACGCAAGCACTGGGGTTAAAAGCCTTCAGGCGAGAGGATCACGAGTTCGCCCAGCTGAAGATCTTCCAGTGAATCGCCGATGGCGAGACGGTCGCCGACGATGAGCGTCGCCAGACGCGACGGATCCAGATACGACGACGCAACACGCAGCACGTCGTCGGTCGAAATCTGGTTGACTGTGGGCACGAAGGTCTCGAAATACGTATCCGGAAGGTTGTACAACGCCAGCTGGGAGATTGAGCGCGCCACCTGCTGAGCGGTTTCGAAGTTGCGGGGGTACCCTCGGGTCAAGGTAGCCTTCGCCAGCGCGAGCTCCTGCGCGGTGACCGGGTGCTCACCGCGGATCGCTGACAGCTCGTGCAGCGAATCACGGACAGCGTCGGCTGTTGCCGCCACGTCGACGCTCGTTTCGAGCGAAAACGGACCGATGCCACGACGCCAGTCGAATCCGGTGCGCGCACCATAGGTGTATCCCTTCTCTTCGCGGAGCTTGAGATTGATACGGCTGACGAACTGCCCTCCCAGCACGGCATTCATGACCAGGAGCGCCGCGTGATCGGGCGAGTCACGGCGGGCCGCCAGGTGCCCAATGCGCAGGTGAGATTGAGCGGCCCGTTCACGTGGAACCAGGGCGAGACGAGCCAACGGACGGGACGGTGCCGTCTGCGCTGCGGCGGGCTCCTGCTGCGGCGCTTGTGCTGTACTGCCGGTCCATGAGCCAAAGGCCTGCTCACTGAGCGCTCGCATCTGTTCATGCGAACGATCGCCGGCGATCACGAGAGTTGCCGATCCCGGGCGAAAACACGTCGAATGAAACTGACGCACCTCGTCGAGGGTGATGGCACGGAGGGCCTCGTCGGTGCCAATCGACAGGTGGCCGTATGGATGGTCTCCGTAAAGCAGGCGAAGGAACGCGCGTTCGCCCGTCGCGGCCGGTAGGTCGCGCAGCTGGCGCAAACGGTCTATCCGAAGCTGGCGAACCCGCTCGAAGTCTTCGTTCCGCATCGCGGGTCGAACGACCAGATCGGCGAGCAGCGCCGCCCCCCGTTCTGCAAAGCGCGCGAGCGTGGTGAGCGTGAGCGTTGCCACGTCAGGGCCGACGTCGATATCGAACTCGGCACCAATGCGCGCCAGCGCGTCGGATATGTCGATCGCAGACAAGGCGCCGGTGCCTTCGTCGAGCATGTCGGCGGTCAGCGCCGCCAGCCCCTGCCGGCTCAATGGATCACATCCCGCACCCGCCTCGACATGCAGCACAAACGTGATCACGGGAATCGTATGATGCTCGACCGTGCGAATGTCGAGGCCATTGTTGCCGCGGTGGCGAGCGATCTGCAGAAAGGCAAACGCCGGGTCGGCGCCTAGGTTCGGAAGCCGGCTGCGATCGACGTGCGTCATGACACCGACACCGGCACGGACCCGGCGAGGGCAGCGTCTGACTGGCCGCGGGGAATAACGCTCAGCGTCACGCGCTGATCGAGACGCAAGTAGCGCCGCGCGGCCGAGCCCACTGATTCCGCGGTCGCTGCCTGATACCGCCGCAGATCGTCGGCGAAATACCCCGGGTTTCTTCTGAATACGTTATACGCGTTGAGCTGATCGGACTTCCCGCCGAAGCCGCCCACCGTCTGGAGCCGGTATATGAAGTGGGCTTCCGCCTGCGCCTCCGCCCGCTGCATCTCGTCATCGGTCGGCCCGTCGGCAGCGAGACGTTGAAGCTCCTCGTCGATGCCGATCGCGAGGTCCGCAAGGGACCGTCCTGGCGCTGCGGTGGCGACAAGGAGAAAGAACCCTCCGAGCTCGCGCGAGCTCTGGAAGGCGGAGACATCAAGCGCCGCGCGGCGCTCGTAGACGAGTGACCGATACAAGCGTGACGTCTTCCCGTTCGCCAGCAGATCGGACAGCAGATCCATCTCCGCATCCTCGGGAGCAAACATCGCAGGGGAATGCCAGGCCATGTAAAGGCGGGGGATCTCGACGCGGTCCTCGAGAACGAGACGACATTCGCCGGCCACTGACGCTGCGGCGGTCATGCGCGGCGGCTTCGTCCCTGCTGGAATCTCCCCAAAGTAGCGTTCCGCCATTTCGAAAGCGGCATCAGCGGAGATGTCTCCGGCGAGCGTCAGCGACGCATTCGAGGGATGGTAATAAGTCCGAAAGAAGTCGCGTACTTCGTCGAGCTGCATGGCGCGCAGGTCTTCGATGGCGCCGATCGTCGACCAGTGGTACGGATGATCGGGCGGAAATAACGCTTCCGTGAGCGCCATCACGGCGAGCCCATAAGGACGATTCTCGTAGTTCTGCCGACGCTCGTTGAGAACGACGGCGCGCTGGGTCTCGAAGCGCTGATTCGTCAGCGCGGGCAGCAGGTATCCCATGCGATCCGACTCCATCCAGAGCGCCAGATCGAGTGCGTTGATCGGCACTACTTCCCAGTAGTTCGTCCGGTCTGCGTTCGTCGATCCGTTCAGCAGGGCGCCGGCTTGCTGCAGCGGCGGAAAGTAGCCCTGGTTGTGGTGCTCGGACCCCTCGAACATCAAGTGCTCGAAGAGATGCGCGAATCCGGTGCGTCCCGGCCGCTCGTTCTTCGAGCCGACGTGGTACCAGACATTCACCGCGACTATGGGCACGTGGTGGTCTTCGTGAACGATGACGTCGAGGCCGTTGTTGAGGGTCCGCTTTGAAAAAGGCAGGGCTAACAGGGTCACCTCGGCATCCTACCGGATCCCCTACTTGACCGACCACTCCGGTCGGATATAGCCTTAGACCTTCATTCTGAGATTGAGTCTCACTTTTATAAACCACCCGGGAGCGCATGTGCTCCCGGGGTTCGTTTAGGAGTCCTGCTCATGTCGAGGTCGTCCGGTCTCCGCGTCGTGGTGGGCTGCCCGTTTCTGCTCATTGGAGTTCTTGGACTCGGCGTACCGGCGGAAGCGCAGGACGGCGCGCCCGCAAGCGGGCCCTCCGCCTCCGCGCCGGAAATAGCTCAAGCAGACACGACGACTCAGATTGACGAACTCCGGCGGCGGGTCGAGATCCTCGCGGCCGAGGTCGAGAAGCTTCGCAGCGGCGAACCGGAAGCGATCGAGGTGCCCGAAGAGCGGCGTCGCGCGCTCGGCCTTGCGCCATCGGCCGCCGCCACGTACCGCCGCAGCACCCAGGGAGTGTCGCTGGCCGGCTACGGTGAGGCGCTCCTGGAGAACTTTGCGAACGAGAACGAGGCAGGCGCTGCAGGGGCACCGACGACGAAGTTCGATTTCCTTCGCGCCATCCTCTACGCCGGATATCGCTTCAGCGACAAGTTCCTGTTCAACTCTGAGATCGAAATCGAGCACGCGAATGAGATTTCCGTGGAATTCGCGTACGTCGACTATCTCGTCAACAACAATCTGACGCTGCGGGCTGGCATGCTTCTCCTGCCGCTTGGGCTCGTCAACGAGTTTCACGAGCCGACGGTCTTTACAGGGGCGAAGCGTCCCGAAACCGAGCAGCGAGTCCTCCCGACCACCTGGCGCGAAAACGGGGCCGGCCTGCTCGGCACCGTCGGCCCGGTGAGCTTCCGCGCGTATGCCGTCAACGGGTTGAACGCCGCCGGTTTCAATGCGACTGGCATCCGCGGCGGCCGCCAAAAGGGGGCGAACGCGCGGGCGGCCCATATGGCGTTTGCCGGCCGGGTGGATGTCGCGCCGATTCCCGGAGTGTTTGGCGGGGTGGGCCTCTACCACGGTGGATCCGGGCAGGAAGCGGTAGTCCTCAACGGCGAGCGGCTGGATGTGGGCACGACAATCGCCGAGGTGCACGGGCAAGCACAGTGGCGAGGAATCGACCTGCGGGCGCTCTTTGCCACCGCGTCTGTCGACCAGGCGGGCCCCGCGAGCACCGCGCTCCGTCTCGCGCCTGGAGCAGGGGTCGCCGAGGAGATGCAGGGTGGATACGTGCAGCTCGGCTACAACGTCCTCTCACAGCGGCAAACTTCCGTCGCCGTGACGCCCTATGTCCGCTTCGAGACGGTCGACACGCAGCATCAGGTGCCGACGGGATTCATCCGCGACCTGTCGCGCGACGGCACGTTCAAGACGCTCGGCGTCGAGGTGAAACCGATCAGCCACGTCGTGCTGAAGACCGACTACCAGTGGATTGCGAATATGGCAGGCACGGGCCGCAACCAATTCAACATCAACCTGGGATACGCGTTCTAACGCGTCGGCTTATAGAACATGCGGCAACTCGACGTGATCGCCTTTACGCTTCTGCTCGCCCTGGCCGGCGAGATCCGCCCGTCCTCGCAGGGCATTTCTCGCGACGAAGCGCTGCGGTCGGTATTTCCGGGGGCCGCCATTCGTACTGAACAGCTGTTTCTGACGTCGGACCAGCAGAAGCGTGCGGCCGACCAGGCGGGGGCCGAGATTCCTTCCGCCCTGGTCGCGAGGTATCTGGCGACCAAAGGTGGACAGATAGTAGGCCGCGCCTACGTAGACACGCACACGGTACGGACGAAGAAGGAAACCCTTCTCATTTCGCTCGATGCCGCGGGCCGCGTGCTCCGCGTCGACGTGACGGCCTTTCAGGAGCCGGGCGAGTACAGGGCGCCAAATGCGTGGCTGCGCCAGTACAACGGCCGCCGGCTCGATGACGATCTCGGCGTACATCGCGCCATCCGGCCGATCGCAGGCGCGACGCTCACGGCACGCGCCACGAACACTGCCGTTCGGCGGATCCTGGCCATTGATCAGGTTCTCCAGAGCATCGACACGAGGAATCAGCAGTGAAAATGTGGGAACGGTGGTCGTTTGGGTTGCTGTCGCTGGCGGTGGCGGCAAGCGGGTTCGCGTACCTCTCAATGAAGTACTTCATGGAGGCGACCGACCCGTTCGCGGTGGTGAATCATCCCTGGCAGCCGGCGATGCTGAGCCTGCACGTGCTGGCGTCACCGCCGCTCATCCTGGTATTCGGCCTGATCCTCAACTCCCACATCATGAAGAAGCTTGGCGCCGGGAAAATGCCCAATCGGCGAACTGGGCTGACATCACTCATTACCTTCGGCGCGATGATCGCTACCGGGTATTTGCTGCAGGTGGTGGCCGCTGAATGGGCGATGCAGGCACTGGTGGCGGTGCACGTCTCGACCGGGGCCATCTTCTCGGTAACCTACGTCGCACACCTGATCATCAGCGTCCGAATCGCGCGGCGCGCACGTCCATGGCCGGCCGGCGAGGTCGCATAGGCGGCGCGGCTGTCGCCGCGCTCCTTCTGGCCGGCGCCGTCGGCTTCGGCTCGAACCCACGACAGATCGTCGAGCGCGAGATCTACCTGATGGGCACGCGCGCCCGGCTGGTAGTGTCGGCTGCGAGCCGCGAGGAAGGGCTCGAGGCGCTCGATCGCGCCGTCACGGTGATTGAAGCCACCGAAACCGAACTCAGTACCTGGCGGGACGAGAGCGCCGTCACGGCGCTGAATCGTCAATCTGTCGGCTCACCCTGGCACGCGAGCCCCCGCCTCTGCGCCACCTTCGCGAAGTTGTACCATTGGCACGCCGAAACGCGCGGAAGCTTCGATCCGGCGATTGGCGCCCTGACCGACGCCTGGGACATTCACGGGCAGGGCCGCGTCCCAACCAGCCTCGAGCTCGCCAGGGCGAAAGCCACCAGCGGCCTGCACCGTCTGAGATTCTCGCGCCAGGACTGCACTCTCACTCGAATCGCCAACGTTCGGATTGACGTTGGCGCCTGGGGCAAAGGCGAGGCACTCGATCGGGTGTCCGAGGTCTTCGGCGACACGGCATGGCTCGTCGATCTCGGCGGCCAGGTGTCGGTGGGAGGAGCCTCCTCCGACGTGGAGGAGTGGCCGGTGGGGGTGGCTCACCCGTTGGAACGCGACCGTCCGTGGCTCCGCCTGTCACTTCACAGCGGCTCGCTGTCCACGAGCGCCGGATCCGAGCGTGATCTGATCGTCAACGGCCAGCGTGTGGCGCACCACTTGAACCCGCGTACTGGCAAGCCGGCGGCATTCACCGGTTCGGTGAGTGTATGGCACTCGAGCGGCCTTGTGGCCGACATTTTGTCAACCGCGCTGTACGTGATGGGACCGGAAGAAGGGCTGCGCTGGGCTGAGAAAAGGGGCCTGAGCGTGTGCTATCTCATCCCCGAGGCGGACGGCAGGGTCAACACGTGGATGACCGCCGGTTTCAAGATGCTCTTGGAGCAACGATCACGATCGGCTACTTCCTGATCTCCCCGCAAGTAAGCATCGCCGGCCCATAGTAAGGATTCCGAAGGCTGCTGCCTTTCTGCAGCCACAGCCGCTTCTGCATCGGACAATACGCGGTCTGCACGTCCGGGCCGAGGGTCGCTCCGGTACCTTTCGCGTACGCCAGCACGGCGTCTGTCAGCGCCCCAAAGGCCGCGCGGGCTTCGCCGATATTTTTCGCCACCTCAATCTGCCGAGCGGCGTCCGCCAGGGGCTTCGCGAACGGGCCGAGCGCGACGGCCGCCACGGTCAATGCCGCGGCACCCTTCTTCGCGCCAGCGACGTTGTCGCTAGCCAAGGCGGTCTGCACTTCCAAATACGGGTCGATGATGGTCCCGGAAAGGTCCGCCGCCAGGATCCCTATTGTCGACGCAATCAACACGAGGCAGGCGGCAAAGGTGCGCATGGAACTCCTCTGGACTGACATCTATCTGACCGGTATCAACGGAATCTTGCCCTTATTGGCCATCGTTGCGTTGTGCGCCGCGATGGAGACCTGTGCCGCCGCGCGTTCCGCCACCGCCAGAAAGGCGCGAGCAGCGACCGACTGGGGCTCCGACACAACGAGAGGAATGCCGCTATCACTCCCCTCGCGAATCGGCTGGTAGATGGGCAGCCTCCCAAGGAAGGGAATGTTCATGTTTCCGGCGAGCTGCTCGCCCCCGCCGTGGCCGAAGATATCCGACTCGTGGTCGCAGTGGGGGCAGCTGTAATAGCTCATGTTCTCCACGAGGCCCAGGGTGGGGATGTTGAGCTTCTGATACATCCTGACCGCGCGCCGGGTGTCCGCGAGCGACACCTGCTGGGGGGTGGTCACGACAATCGCTCCGACGACCGGCACCGTCTGGCTGAGACTCAGCGCCACATCGCCAGTGCCGGGAGGCATGTCGACGATCAGGTAGTCGAGGTCCTGCCATGCGACCTCGCGAAAGAACTGCTGAATCGCGCCGTGCAGCATTGGCCCGCGCCAAATGACCGGCGCGTCGTCGGACGTGAGAAACCCGATGGAGACGACTTGCAGCCCGTATTTTTCGGCGGGCACGATTTTCTGTCCGTCGGTGCCCAGCTGCGTGTGCAGTCCGAGCATGATTGGCACGTTGGGTCCATAGATGTCGCCGTCGAGGATACCGACGCGGCTGCCGCACTTGGCGAGTGCGAGCGCCAGATTCACTGACACCGTCGTCTTGCCTACTCCGCCTTTTCCGGCACCGACCGCGATGATGTTCTTCACGCCCGGCAGTGGCGTTTTGCCGGTTTCGGACATCGTGACCGACCGCACATTCGCCGTCATCGTGATCTCGACGTCATTCACGCCCGGGAGCGCACGGACGGCGGCGACCGCCTGATCGCGCATTTGATCTTTGACGGGACACGCCGGCGTCGTGAGCTCGATGGTCAATGCCACTTGCCCGCCCTCGAGCTGGAGGTCTTTCACGAAGCCGAGCGTGACGATGTCTTTCCGAAGATCAGGATCGATCACAACTCGCAACGCGTTCAGCACCGAGTCGCGGTCCAGCACAGTACTCATGAAGAAATCCTACCGCTCTTTCATCCCGCGTATTGACAAGGTGGCGCAGCGCTTCAGCGCTGCGTGACCAGCAGTCCTGAAGAACTGCTCCACCCGAAAAGGAACACCGAACTAGCTTATCGCCGGATCGAAGAGCCGGCGGCCGTCGTTCGTCAGCAGCACCCACAGCGCATAGATTCCAAGCGCCGTTCCGAACGGCAGCAGCAGAAGATTTGCCACTGCCAGGCCGAGCCCAAGCACGCGTCCGAGCGAGTGGTGCCGCCGCAGCAGCGCCGCCGACCAGACATGTGCGCCACCCCAGAGCAGCGCGAACAAGCCAATGAGCGCGAACACCCCAGCAGTCAGCCCGGTTGCAAACCCGACAGCGGTACCCGGTGGGATGCTCAGGACCGCGGCGGCGCCGGCGGCGAGCAGCAACATCGAAATCCCCAGGAGGATAGCTAGGGCGCCCCAGAGTGAAGAGAGAAGGGCGAGGATCCTGACCTGGCGTTCCACTCAACGAACCGCGATGCGCAGCTCGATGTGTGTCGGCGGGTCGTATCTGGGAGCGACGAGAAACCGGAACCGCGCGCCATCCCCGACGCCGGCCGGCACCGATACCTGGACCTGGTGGCGCCGCACCTCCACGCCGGTGCCCGAACAGCGCGCGCAGCGATCCGGCCAGGTTTCACCCCGGCCACCGCACTCGCCGCACGTGCATCTGACAGGAACATCGAGAGACACCGTAGCGCCCTCTATGGCTTGCTTCCCCGACATCGTGAGGAGCACGGCCAGCGGCGTCCGGCCCAACCCTTCTTCGATGAACGGGGTCCGCATCCGCTCGACGGCAGCGGCAACCGACGGGAAGTCAATCACCACGTCGTCGGCAAAACACTCGACGTGCGTCGCACAGGGGGCACTCGCTGCACCGACAATCGCGATCGAGCCACCGTACCGAGGTCGCAAATCACCCTGATTCATGAAGCCCGCAAGTACGATAGGGTTCGACCAAGGAGAAGTCAATGGCCGTCAAGGAATGCCCGATGTGCGGCGAGACCATGCGGCGCCAGGAGCGCGACATCGTCGATCGCGTCCCGGGAACGTCACAGGTCAAGAGCACCAAACTTGTCGAATGGGTCTGCCCTGAATGCGACTACTTCGAAGAGGCTGAGGAGGGAACGCTCCAGCCGTAACACTGGAACGGCAGGCGGCTATCTGGCGCCGAGCGTCAGCAGCAGTTCACGACGCAGAGAATCGTCGATATCCTCGAACTTCAACGCCGTCTCGCACTCGTCGCACAGCACCTCGAGCACAGCTGGACGGCCCTCTTCGGACACTTCCACTCGCGAGTCGTCCACATGCACCACGTGCATCTGCAAAGTCTTCACGAGGAAGTTGTCCTCGTTTCCACAGCTAGGGCAAGTCAGCGCCACTCGGGTCTCCTCTCGTATCATTTGGGCTCCATCAGTTTGAGATTGTACGGGATGGTTTGCGCGAGGCGCAATCTAATAAGGACAACTGAACCGTCACACGCGAGATTTACGGCCTTCTTCCGGCCGTACGCTTCCTGACGACCACGAACCGAGGATCCTTTGGCGTCGGGCAACGTTGCGCTCACGACGGTCGAACCGGCCAGAAAAACGCCAAAACGGTCGAAATGCGTCCACCGGGCTCAACTCCAGGCGGATGGGAGCACGCAAGCCCCGTGTGCCTTGCAGCCGGGAACGCGGATGGAACCAATGTCATCGTACCTAATTCGACTGGCACCCTCCGGAATGGTTACGTGCGTCAGGATAGACCACGAGTGTCCGGACAGGGCGATTGGGGAACATCTGTTCCACCGCCTGACGATAGCTGGCGACCTGCATTTGGTACTCCGGACGTGGGCGTCCGGTCTTGAACTCGACAATGGTGAACGACCCGCTCGCGGCTTCGACCAAACAGTCGATCGTGCCTCGAACGACCTCGTCGCCGTCGTGAAGGGTGACAGGCACTTCGTGAAACGCCACCCCGCCGCCTAGCGCCTCGATCACGTCCGGCTGGCTGCACATTGCCTCGTAGCAGGCGGCCGCGCATTCGCATGCGTCGAGGCGCTCGGCGTCCGTGACAACGTCCTCGCGCCTGACCAGCCGCGCCAGATGCTCGATGAGTTGACCGTGTGACAGCTTCGCACCGACACCGAAGCGATTCAGGAGGCGATGGACGAGTACGCCGATCGCGCGATCCGATTGCGCGTCCTCGATGCCTTTCGCCGGCGCTCCTGACGGGAGCATCTCAACGACCGATCGCCGAGCGAAAGCCGTTTCCACCAACGGCTCGAAATCGTCATCGATGCCCGCGTCGGTCAGCATGGTGCTGGTACTCGGGGCGGTGACGGACGACGACACGTGGAGGCGGTGGACGACCCCGCTGCGGGCCTGCCAGCGGACTTCGCTCGCCGACGGCTCGGCCGCACGGGTAAACAGGTCAGCGACCGCTGGCGGCAGCACCCCTGCAAGACTTCCTCGCCCCGATTCAAGCTTGCCCTCCTTTAGGGCGGTCGCGAGGTACAGGCGATCCCGTGCACGGGTCAAGGCCACGTACAGCAGCCGCTTCATCTCCTCGCGCTCGCGCGATAATCCATCCGTATCCGCCTCCGACTGGAAATCACCGACCGAGACGAAAGCCTCCGCGTCTCCTCCCAGGGAGGAGACGCGGATCGGATCGCGGCGATTGCCCGTACCTCGATCAAGGTTCACGACGAACACGATCGGAAATTCGAGGCCCTTTGCCGCGTGCACGGTCATCAGACTGACCGCGTCGACCGCATCGATGATGGCGTTGGCTTCGTCGCCGGCCGACAGGCGGTCGAGATGCTCCGTGAGCCGTCCCAGGGTGGCATAGCCTCGGTTCTGAATTCGCCGCACCAGCGATCGCATCTTCTTCACGTTCTCGCGCGCCTGCTGAAGACGGGGTCCGCGTAGCTCGAGCTCGTATGCTGAATCGGCGAGCACGCGGTCGAGCAGTTCGGCTGGCGGCAGCACGTCGACGAGGCACCGCCAGGTGCGAGCGCTCTCGCAAGCCTGCCGCAGCACGTTGGCGTCATGTGGGTGAAGCACTGCGGGCGAAGGCGCCGATTCGGCTGACGACAAGGCCTCGGCAATCCGGCCCCCGAGGACACGGAGCCCCTCATCGGACAATCGGACGAATCGGGAGCGCAGCCAAGCGGCGGCGCGCAGATCCGATGTCGGGTTCGCCAAGTACCCCATGAGAGCGAGTAGGTCCTTCACCTCATCGGCGTCGAAAAACCCGAGGCCCTTATACACGTACGAGCGGATTCCTCTGACCTCCAACGCCCGCTCGACCTCGCGGTGGCTTTCCCTGCTGCGAAAGAGAATCGCCACATCGCCGGCCCTTGCAGGCCTTGCGATACCAGTCTCCCGGTCGCGGACGACCGCGCCCTCGGCCAGGAGCCGCGAAATCTCCGACGCGACACGCTCCGCAGAGTCTTCGGACGATTCCGCGACAACGAGACCGAGCACGTCACGCCTTTCAGGCGCCGCGTCGATCGGGAACCGATCGCGCTCCTCGTAGCGAAAGCCGTCCGGCCGATCAGGAACCTTGTCGATTTCGGCGCAGACGTCATTGACGAACGACAGCAAGGCGGGCACCGCGCGGAAACTGCGGGATATCGAACGGCGCACGTCGCGATCGGGCCGCAGGCCCTCAAGAAAGCGCGCGGCGCCGTCGAGCACAGCCACGTCGGCGTCCCGGAAGCCGTAGATAGACTGCTTCGGATCGCCCACGACGAAGATGGAGGGCTGCAGCGGTCCGGCAAACGCGACGCCGTCGCCTTCTCCCCACGAGCGCACCAGGAGGGCGATGAGCTCCCATTGAGCACGACTGGTGTCTTGGCACTCGTCGACCAGGATGTGGTGATAGCGCGACTCCAGCCGATAGCGGCTCTGTGCAAACTCGTCCATCTGCCTCAGGAGCTCCACGGTCCGGAGAAGCACGTCCGAGAAGTCAAGGACTGCGCGGGCGTCCAGTGTCTTTCTGTACTCGGTGATGGCGATTTGGAACATCCGCCAGACCCCGCGTGCGACGAGGCTGTTGAGGTCCCGGCGAAAGGCGAGGAGCACTTCCGCAAAGGCCACACCGCGACCAAGCACGATCTCGCGATGCGCCCGCCAATCGCGCTCAGACGCAAAATCGGACTTTGGATACGCAAGCTGCTTGCGAGGTTGCCCTTCCTGCGTCAGTAGGTGTTCGCTGAGCTTCGAGAGCAGTCGGTTTGAAACCTCCGGCGCCGCAGACTCACCGGACATTACGCGGTGGAGATCCTGTCGCAGCAGTCCGAAGGTGGGATGGAGCGGACCTGTCTCGAGGAAGCGTTCCAGACCGCCGGGTATGCCGTTGAACAAGGCCTCGAGTCCGGCTCTCGCCTGGTGGCATGCGGCCGCAACCGAGAGCCCAGCAGGCACTCGCGATAGGTAGCGACGCAAAATGTCAGGCGCACTGATCCGCCGATTCAATAGCGCCGCGAGCCCCCGCCGGATGCGCCGCTCACCAAGCTGCGCAAACGCCAGCCCCACGTCATCATCGTCTCTCGCCAGCACACGGCAGGTTTGCAAGGCCTTGTCGAGTGCCTCATCGACAAGGCGCGGCACTTCCGTTTCATCGGCCATGGCGAAGGCCGGATCCAGATCGGCTTCGAGCGGGAACTCCCTCAGCAGCGACAGACAGAACGCATCGATGGTGCTGATAGCAATGTCGCTGAAATGGTCGCGGAGGCCCTGCCACCGCGGCGGAGGAATCGCCCCCCGCTCGGCTTCCGCACGCAGCGTGGCCAGGATGCGCTCGCGCATCTCGGCCGCCGCTTTCCTGGTAAAGGTGATGGCCAGCACGTTGGCCGGTTCGACACCCGCGCGCAGGAGGTTCACATAGCGATCGACCAGAACACGCGTCTTCCCCGTTCCTGCGGATGCCTCGAGCGCCACGTTGAAACGTGGATCGACGGCGCGCTCACGTCCGGCGCGGTCGCGCGCGTCAATGCGCACTTCCGTTGAGTCAACGGGCTCGTCAAACGGCAGGGTCGCCGTATCGACGTCGGACCTTCCGCGCGGGCTACTCATCGCCAACGTAGTCCTTCCGGCACACCGAGGAGAAAGCGCAGTATGCGCAGATGGCCGGATCGTGCGGCTTCGGCGGGAATTGTCCCAAGGCGATCGCGTCGACGGCGTCGAATACCCGCTTGCGGGCATCGGCGAGCGTCGCCATCGAATCGGAGCCTTTGCGCCGTACTACGGGCACCAGTGCCCGCTTGCCGGAGAACGCCACGTATGCGGCTTCGTCGACCGTCCATGGCTCTCCGTCGCGGGCCTGCAGCTGTTCGGCAGCACACAGGGCATAGACGGGTACCTGCAGCGCCCGCTTCACGCTGGGCGCCATGCCCGATTTGTAATCGATGACACGGAGCCTGCGTCCACTCAGCAGATCGACGCGGTCCGCCACGCCATGAAGCGGGATCCGGCGTCCGTCGGTTCCGCACAACGCGAACTCCCCGTCGAAGCGATGCTCCAGCCAGCGCTCCTGAACGTCGTCTCCGCCACCTGCTTCCAGGCCCAGCACTACGTCAACGATTCCAACCGAGGTGGCCGATCCGAACAACCTGCCGCGCTCGAGCCAGGCGTCAGCGTCGGGTAGCGCAGCCAACAGCGGCTCGGCCACCTCCGCAAACAGCATGCGGGCTTTATCGAACGACTCGGTCGTGAGGCGACGTTGGCCTGATGCATCCCAGGCGGCAAAAAAGCGCTGAAAGACCTCGTGAAGGAAGCGTCCTCTGGTTCGCGGCGTCAGGCCTGGCTCATCCTCAGGCGGCTCCTCCAATCGAAGCACGTCTTCGGCGAAGAATTTGAACGGACAATCCTGGTACCGCTCGAGCGCGCTTAGCGAGAAGCTCCTGGCTGTATGACCGGTCGTAAACCCGCGATACTGCATACTGTTGGGTCGCGTGTTGACCAGTCTGAGATGCGCCCAGTCGCGGCCGGCCTCGCTCAAGATACTGAGTACGTACGGCTCCACCGCAAGCGCCTCGTAGCGAAAGATTCGCATTGGCGACGGACTGTCTCGCACTACCTCCATTCCGCAACGCTCGATCTCTTCCACCAACATCGATGTAGTGACGATGCTGTCGTCTTCGAGGGAGAAGGCGGACACCCTGAGCCAATCGGCCGGCAGGCGCAGAAGATCCGCGAAGAGAGCGCGCGCACCTTCAATTCGGTCGGCGTCCGAGGGCCAACCCAAATCCCTCAAAAGGGCCGGCGAGTAGAAGATGCTCCGACGCGGCCGCTCGGGCCACTCACCCTCAATCAGGCCCGCGAGCTGCACGGCGACGAAGTCGCCGAACGAGGCGCTCGCCGCATCCACGACATGCACACCGCCTTCCCCGGCGCGCGGTGAAAACGTCTGCGCTTCGATCCAGCGCGCGGCGGTTCTCGCGAGGTCCCTGAGGTCGACGGGCGTGTCATCGTGCGCGGCATATGCATCCCGCAGCGATGCCAGGGCCATCGTGATCGCCGCGCGGGCGCGCAGCTGCCTCGCCTGCAAAGCGGCGTCCCCGTACGGCGGAGACTTGTGGCCCTCGAGAAACGTCAGGAGACATTGCAGATGCTCAGCTCCAGCCGCGGGCGACTCGAGCACGCATAGCTCTGTCGCCAGCCGCAGCGCGAGCATCCCAGCCGACGCCGCATTGCGCGTCGACGGGCCGGCGGCGCTCCAGGACGACACCAGCGCCTGCAGATGCTCGGTGCCGCCAAGGTAACCCGACCGGCTCAGGGCGCGATCGAGCGCATCGATCTGATGCTCGGACAGGGGTCCGCCATCGACGCTGAACTGAAAGTGCGGCGACTGCAGCAGCGCACACGTCGCGCCGCGCGAAAAGCCGGTTGCGACGAAAGAGAACACCAGGTCGAGCGCGGCCGCGTAGGGCTCCGCCGCCAGCGGCAGGGCGTCGTACAGCTGGCATGGGATGCCAGCACTTCGCATAGTTTCCTGTGCGAGATACACGTAGGGAAGCGGCCGGCTCACCACCAGCGCCGTGCGGTCCAGTCGGATCGGATCGCTCCGGCGAGCGGCCTGCCGAACCCACCGTGCGAACGATGACACCTCTTCCTCGCGATCCCTCGCCAGGTGGACACTGCCGTCTGTCGGCGCGGCGAGAGTCGGTCCGGCCACGCGAGCGTCACTCGTCGCTACCCGTACTTCCTGAATTCCCGGCAACTGTTCGTGAAGCCGCTCGTGGAACCCTCCCCCGAGACCATTCTCCGTGACGACGACGTCAAGCCGCTCGACTCCGGGAAGTCGCGCGATCAGATCGAAGTCTGCTGGCCACAGCCCGTACGATTCCGCCGCGCGGTCGCGAACGGCCACGACGATGTGCCTCCACGGCCTGGCCCAATCCGCCGTGAGCAGTATCCGTTTCAAGGCGTGCTCGTCGAGGGCGCCTGTCGCTGCGCATCTGGCCTCGAAATCGCGAAAGGCGGACGCGAGAAACTTGGTCTGGCGGACCAGGCGTTCAGCGCCGCGATCGATCGCGGCATTTGGCTCCAGGGCACCAAGCATCAGCCGCTCGAAGGCTTCAATGTCCTTCTGCTGCCGTCGCAGCGCGTCGTAGAACTTGAGAATCTCTGCGACTAATCCCGGCCGCAGTCGAAATGGCGGAGGCGCATCGGTCGCGGCGGTGCGCGCCGAGACACCCAGAAGGATCTCCCGGTCGAACGGTGAGAGTAATGGCGGAGCGTCGGTCAGACGCTCCGCCAGTCGGATCGCCAGGGTGGCTCTGGTGACGAACTCGGGAAGTACCGCGGCCGCGCGACTCGCAAGGGCGCGATCTTCGATAGAGCGTCTCAGATGGGTAGCCGCAGACGCCGAAGGGACGATGATCAGCCGATCTCTGGCGGCGAGCGGATCCCCTTCGATGGCAAGCGCCGAAAGCGCGTCCCTGAAGTGACCAAGATCCGCGACCCGCAGCAGGCGGGTTGAACGCGGGGCTATCACTTGAGGCGAGGAGGCTCCAGGAGCGTGAGGAGCGCGTGCTGCGCGTTGGACAGGAGCATCAGCGATCCGGCAGCGGCGGACGAAGCGGCCCAGGCAGTCTCGAGGCTGCCTGACGCTATGGCGTCGCGGCGGGTCTGAATCGCCTGCTCGGCCAGTCGCCAGGCGCCGACGAGCATCTCGTGTGCGGCACCGAGATCCTCGGGATGAGTGATTCGCTGCAGTTGGGTGGCGCCGCCGCTGAATCGCGCATGCCAGCGCGTCAACACCGCGTGGCCAGGCCCATCCAGCCGGCGAATCGCCTCGAGAATCGGCTGCGCCTTGACGATCTGGAGCATCTGCACGGCGACGGCGCGCTGATAGTCGCGATAGAGGCTGCGGCGCAGCGTCCAGCGGTCGCGCTGGAGACGAAGCTGTCGTGCTTCGGTGAGATGCATCTGAACGGATGCCTGCAGCGCCTGGACGACGTCGGGACGCCGGCGACCGAGCTTCTCGTCCTCGTTGGGAATCCGTAGGAGGGCGGACTCGACCTGGCGAACGTTCGCGTGACTCGCGCCGCGCTGCGCCCGCGCCAGGAGCCGGCCAGCCATCGCGGTGTACCGCTGATCCACCAGCCGCTCCTCACGGACCTGGCCTTCGATACTCTTGCGAAGAGCGACCGCATTGGCGACCCCGAAGGAGCCCTCCGACTCATGGAGCAGAAGTAATCCCGACTCGAGCAGCGAGATGCGGTCGGCGGATCGATCGGTTAGTTGCGCCGCCCTTTCAATGTCGCCCAACGTCTCCGGCGGGGTCGGCATCCGCAGCAGAGGCTCGAGCGGGACGTCCGCAACGTTGGCGACGAGGGACACGTCGAAGGCACTCAGGCCGGCGCTGACGCGAAGGTCGCTGACCGCCTCGTCGAGCAGCGCGACGATTTCACGTACGTCCTTTTGGCGGTAACCATAGTGTCTGGCTGGCCACTCGGCCATCGTCTGACGCGCCTGCGTCGCGATCTGCAGGGCTTTGGCCGGATCGGAGGTAAGCCCGATGGTCGTAAGGACGCGAGCAACGTCGTTGCTCAGACGGATGAAGTCTTCTTCCCCACGACTGGCGGCATATTGGTGGTATCTCGCTGAAGCGCTGTACCGATCCGTCCGCGGCCAATCCACAACTTGGGCCGGAATCGACATCACGTGAAGACGGGGATTCTCCCCGGAGCCCCCAACCAGCATCGAAAAAACCACGCGATCATCGAGCCGCGCGAACTCACCATAGCTGACGAACGATGTGCCGTCCGCCAGAAACACGCGGAGCATGGTGGCATCGCTGGCCGCAGCCGGCACGGCGCACCAGATCAGCAGGCCGACCAGAAGAATCGTCCGCACCATCGCTCTCACGGATGGGGCATTGTACAACTCCCACCGTGACATACCAGGTCACACCACGACCTTCGGCTTCGGCTTTAGGCTCTCTGCCCTGCCTGCGGCAATTTCCAAAGCCAAAAGCCGAGTGCCGAAAACTCCGCTGTTGAAATCTTGTGGAAGGTACGTGCAAATCCTGTGGAGAATCGGACAGCGAAAATAATTCTCGACTCGCTGGTGGCCGAATCAACCGCGCGCAACGATGTGCGCCTCCCTTCGCGCCTCCTTTCGCTTGATCGAGCGTCGCGAACGCGTAAGATGGTCAGCCTTCGCCCCCCTAATTCCGGACAAATTCGACGTGATGGTCCATCAGTTCGAACACACGATAGGCGGACGGGCGTACCAAATCGAGGTGACGCACGTCAATGATCGCTGGCGGGCCCAGATTCGCCGTCTCCCTGGTATGCCCACCGCGCTGATGCCTTTTTACGGCGCGACCCCAGACGAAGCGGCGCAGCTGCTGAGTCAATGGCTGACGCTGGCGCATCGGCACCGCCCGTCCTGACCGCCGTCCCTCGGAAGGGGGACAAACCACGTGCTACGATTGACGTTCGTCTCACCAACCTCCGCTGCACCGTGTTCATGGAGAGCTACGGTTGGTAAACCAGCGTGGGCCTGTAGCGCAGTTGGGAGCGCGCCTGAATGGCATTCAGGAGGTCACCGGTTCGATCCCGGTCAGGTCCACCAACCTCCGCTCATCCCGTCCTCGCGGAGGTTGTCCACCGTAGCGCGTAGCGCGAAGGTGGACGTGGCCGCTCGTCGGACCGAGCTACGGTTGGCAAGCCAACCTTCGTGAAGGCGCAAGCCACCGCGACTCGCGACAACTGCCGTTGTCACACAGCCGATTTCCCTCAAGCCTAGATCACTGGATTCGGCCTGATTGCCGCGCGGCTCCTGATTTGCACGCTGGGCGCCGTGAAGCGATTCGTCTACATCGTTAGAAGCCAGACCAATCCGGATCGTTACTACACAGGCCTGACGTCCGACGTTACAGCCAGACTCAAGGCCCACAATGCCGGCCGCTGCCCGCACACCGCAACGGGTCGTCCCTGGAGTATTGACGTCGTTGTGGAGTTTGCGAACGAGGAACGAGCGGTCAGATTCGAAAGGTATCTGAAATCCGGATCTGGATGCGCATTCGCTAACCGGCATCTGCGGTGATCTCACTCACTCGACACGCCGCTTTGCGAAAAGTTCGCGGACTTGCGAAACGAGTTCGACGGGGATTTCCATCGCCGTATGCGTGGTCGATTCGTACGACGCCTCGTCCTTCGCCACGGCTTCTTCGTCTGACTGTTTGTCGTAGTGTTCGAGCACACGACGGACGCGTTCTTCGTCCCAGCCTTCCGGAAAATTCGGTCGCTTCATTTCTTCCTCAGGCGTCGTCGCCGTAGTGCTTGAGAGCCTTCGGGCCGAGATCGTATGCGGTGATCTGTCCGGTCGATCACGCCGAGGGGTGGGCCCGCGGTGGGCGCCGGCCAGGGCGTACGTGGAAAGACTGTGGGGCGTATCTGTTGCGTCTCGGATATCGTACGAACGTGGATGTCGTTCAGGAGAGATAGCCGCGGCTGATACACTGCCGCCGCGTCACGTGCCGATCCCCAACGCCCACCGCGCAACCATTGCCGCCGAAAAGCTGACGGCTTACCTGCTGAATCCGTCGCACAAGCGAGGCGGCGCAAAAGCGAGGCTCCTCCTCAGCCTCGGTTATCGAACGGATGCTCCTGATGTCTTGGAGTCGGACCTTCGGGCGCAGCACTTGTCCTTCAGTGCCTCGCGGACGTCGCAGACGCCCTACGGCGTCGCCTACGAGATCGACGGGCCGATTACGACGCCGAGCGGAAGGATCGCGCGTTTCTGCTCAATCTGGCAGATTGATAGTGGAAGCGACGTGCCCCGATTCATTACCATGTACTCAAGGTAAGCGACATGGCATTCGAGCTGTACAGCGACGTGATTCTGACCCGCGATATCGCCGAACGTGGCCTGCGCGCGGGCGATGTTGGTACAGTTGTGGAACGTCACGCCGTGCCCGGAATAGCCGACGAAGGATACTCGGTCGAGTTCTTCGACATGACCGGCAACACGGTTGCCGTGGTGACGGTCCCGGCGGGTGCCCTGCGTCTGCCGACGCCAGCGGACCGCCCGGCCGTGCGGGCGCTCAGCGCATAGTCCCGACTAGGCGGATTTTCTCGATCCCGCCGTCCCGGAGTCCGTCGAGCTGCCTCAGCCATAGCAGGATTCGGTTCGAAGTCGCCCAAGTCAGGTCCGATCCTGTCTGCGAACGAGCTACGGCTCGGTAAACCCCTGCCTCTGTCTTGTGAGCGAGCATCCCACGCCAAAGCTTCGGCGCGGTTACGGCGGTTCGAACAAACCATTTTCCGTTGAACGCAATCCCCTCCGGGAAAAAAAGCTGCTGAAGACGCTGGCGCTGTTCAAGCGAGGCCTGGACCCACGCACTGTTAAAGCCTCTCGCGCCTCCACCCGAACTATAATAGGGCCCCTCATTACACGCGGAAGGACCGGATATGCGCCGTATTGCCTTTGGATTCGCCGTCTGCGCTGGTGTGCTCTTCGCCGCCGTCCCGCGCGCTCAGGACCGCGCGCGCGTCGTCCCGATCACCGCGCCCCGAGCGATTCCGCCTGACAACGCACTGATATTTACGCACCAGAACGAGCTCAATCCGAGCACGGGCGCTTGCACCTCGCCCGGCCGCGTCCTGCGCATTCGCGAAGTCAGTGATACGGGCTGGGAGAGGGGCCCTTCGGTCGCCGGCCTGTCCCTGGACATCCCTGCCGGCGTGACGCTGGATTCCAGCGGGCGCCTCTACATCGCGGATCGCGAAAATCGGCGGCCACGCCGCTGTATCGGGTCCGGTGAGAACGTCGTCAGCGTTGCCTCGTATTGGGAAGTCGTCATCAAGACCCAGAAAGGCCTGTTGACGATTGCCGATGTTGCACAAGGATCCGTTTGATCGGATCCTGATTGCCCAATCGATCGCCGAGCGTCTGGACTTAGTTACCAACGACGGACCAATCAAAGAGTATTCAGTGCAAACGTTCTGGTAAGACGGTGGGCAATGATCACGCGAGAGGCACTGGCATCCCAGCTTCGCAACTATCTGTTGCGTCTCGGATATCGTACGAACGTGGATGTCGTGCAGGAGAGATAGCCGTAGCTGATACACTGCCGCCGCGTCACGTGCCGATCCCCAACGCCGACCGTGCAACCATCGCCGCCGAAAAGCTGACAGCTTACCTGCTGAATCCATCGCTCAAGCGCGGCGGCGCAAAAACATGCCGCTATTCGAGGCGCAAGGCCCACCGGATGCCACCGGTGACATGCGCGCGAAACACGTGGTCGTTGGTCCAGATGTCGGCCCGATGGCCCATCGCCGTGTAGAAGACACGGCCCTTCCCGAATTCTCGATCCCACGCCTGGGGGTAATCGCCGCCACGAATGACTTCAGGCAGAGTGGACAGGTCCGAACGTTCGGTATCAATGCTGAGCAGGACGCGAACACGGTCGCGTGAAAAACCCATCGGCGCCCTGAAATTGCCCGGATTGCTAACGTTGTCGTTGGGCCTCGCCGGATCCCACGGCGCGCTGGCGAAGTGGTAGAACTCGTCGACGACGGGCCACGTCAGCCCGCCGAGCATTCTGGTCGCCGGATGATTCGGATTCTCAACCTTCAACACGACGATGGCCCCCTGTCGGATCGAGCGCCGATAGTACGCGCCGAGCATCTCGCCGAACGGCGGGTAATCGTAGAAAGTGACCGTGGCACAGTGCACCCCGATCAGCGCGTTCCCGCCGCTGACGAAATCCACCATCGATTTCTTCTGCGCCTCGGTGAAGGGCGGATTGCCGTTCGTCATCATCATGAGGCCGTCGAATTGCGCGAGGTACTCTGGCGTGAAGAATGACAGGTCCACCTTGTCGGCGCCCTGAATCGACGTCGGTCGATTCGGACCGATCGTCACATCAAAGCCACCGGCCTTCCCGAGCTCGGCCACTGACTTCTCGGCGTTGTCGAGGCTCTGGTGAAACGCTACGCCCGGATACGTCAGGAACAACAGCTTCTTGCGAGTCGGCGTCTGGCTCGCCTGGTTCGTCTGTGTGGTCGCGGGGACGCCCACGCCGAGCGAGGTGATGAGAACAAGGACTCTGAGACAAGTAACTTTGTGTGGCATGGGCGACTCACTTGATTCGTTCCCACGTCATGCGGGTCTTGGTGTTCAGGGGTATCAGGACCATGCGGTCACCGGAAAGAAACTCATATGCCAAGACACCATTGACGTAGCCCCCAACAAGGGTGCCGTGCCGATGGTGGGTCACCGTTTCCGCCTCTTCGTCTACGGTGTAGGTGCCGAAGTAGGCGGTGTATCCATTGACCGCCTCCCTGGCTTGTTCTGGCGTCGGAGCTCCCGTCCACGCTGCTCTGGGGCGGTCGGGCATGATCTGCGCCCCCATGTGGCCCGTTGAGTCGTAATAGAGCAG
>ORMF010552552.1_pt1 | contig 32943 bp, 26 predicted proteins | sample 1779871 | NCBI WGS metagenome assembly ORMF01 (sample SAMEA104232316, study PRJEB22302) | groundwater metagenome | biome: forest; feature: aquifer; material: groundwater | place: USA | collected 2011-08-07 | depth 5.4 m | reverse complement strand
CCCGCCAATCAGCCGGTGCGCCGCGTCGCCGCGGCCGCCGGGATCGGGGGCGCCGCGGCGCCTCCGTTGGATGAGCGCGTCCTCGCCACTCTGGCTCGCGAGCCGATATCGCGCGCGCCCCGGGTCTTGGCCGGCATCCTCAGGTCGCCCGCGGATGGATACTGGCGCGAGCATCAGGATTTCGCCATGCCGCTCAGCCGGCCGGTCGCGCTGGTCGGCATCGCACGGGCTCGCGAGATCACGGTCAACGTCCTGCTCCCGTGGGCAGCGGCCCTGGCTCGAAGACGGCGCGACCCCGTGCTCCTCGCCGCGGCCACGACGGTCTATCGGTGCCACCCACGCCTCGCCGTGAACGCCGTGAGCCGCCACATGGAGCGCCAGCTTCTTGGCCCAGAGGCGCGGGCAGCGGTCACCACGGCATGTCGGCAACAGGGGCTCCACCACCTTTTCGCGCGCTGGTGTGACGCGCGGGACTGCGCGGCCTGTGTGGCGGGTGGCGGGTTCGCGAGCAATCCGGATATTGCCTCCGCGGATGCAGCCGGGGGCAAGACCCTCGAGACCCTATGGTAGAATCCCCCGAAATTCTCGCACGGGACACGACGATCCACGACAATCCGAACTGGCGACGCCACAAGGGCGCCTGCGTCAACTACCGCGAGCGCTGGACCGCCGGCGATGAGCCAGGCGACGATGGCTGCCGACTCCTCTACCAGATTTTTTGCTTGCAGGACACGCCGCCCCTCTCCACGGACGAGCAGGAGCGCTGCATGTGCTCCACGAACGGCTGCTGGCGCCTCGGCGCCGAGGGGCGCGGGAAGCGCAAAACGGCAGGCACCGCGGGCCGCTAGCGACTGATCGGCCCCGCGGGCCGGCCGCCGCCAGCCCTCCAGGCGGCCAGGCAACCAGCGATCCCCAGAAGCGCGAGGTCGAGAGGCCCAACTGCGACCCCCAGGGTCGCGAGTGGCAAGCCGCGCCCGGTAAGCTGTGCGCTCGCTGCGCGCACGATCGCGATGCCAAGCAACGGGCCCAAACTCGCACACCCAAACGCGAGCATGCCAAGTACCGCGCCGCCCCGCCGGCGGTTCAGTGCACCGATCGCTTCACCAACCGTGAGGCCCATCAACAGGAGCGGAGCGACGAGAAGCGCGCGGGCCGGAATGAGGGTGAGCGCTACTCCCGCGAGCCCGGCGATCACGATGCCGCAAACCAGTGCACCGACGAGGCGGCCACGGTCGGCCGTCGGGGTTGCCGGTTGGCCCCTGCCTTTCGCCTGGCGCCGCGCACAGTCCGGGCAGCAGGCCCCGTCGGAAGCGAACTCGGCGCAGCTCGGACAGATGGCGACGCCACAGGCCGTACATCGAAGGAACGTATGGGTCGCGGGGTGCCGGGCGCATGGCGCGCGGTCGCCGACCCCGCGTTGGATCGAGATGTCGTTACCGGACTGGCTTTTCATCGCGGGCACCGCGTTCTGAGGGCTTGAGGAGCTCGCGGGCCGCCGCGAGCACCGGGACCGGCGTGAGATCCATCAGACAGGTGCGGGCAGCGCAGCCCTGGGGGGTGCCGAGGCTGAAGTCTGGGTAGAAGCACGGACTGCAAGCAAGATCGAGGCGAACGACCCGGTGGCATTCTGGCGGATAGGGCCCCCAGGCGCGATGGTTGGAGAGTCCGAACACCGCGACACAGGGGACTCCGACCGTCGCCGCGAGGTGCATGACCCCGCTGTCGTTCCCGACGAAGAGCCGGCACCCGCGCAGCGCCGCGGCCAGCGCGCGCGGATCGCCAGGTCCCCGAAGCACCACCGCCGGCTGGTCCATCGCGCCGATGACGCGGCTCGCGAGCGGCTCTTCATCGGGCCCCGCTATCACCACGACCGCGCAGCCCATTGCCACGAGCCCATCGCCCACCGCTGCGAACCGTTCGGCTGGCCAGCGCCGGGCAACGCTGAACGCTCCCGAACCCGGATGGATCGCCACGATCGCCCCGTCGCCCAGCCCCAACGCCGCGAGATCCCGCCGGCCCTGCTCCACCTCACGTGGAGTCAGATGGATCTCCAGCCGCGGATATTTATTCGACGCGCCAAGCTGAGCAACCGTGTCCAGCCAGTAATCGACCTCGTGGCGCGCGCCGAATCCGCCCTCACGTGCCCGATGCGTGAGGAATTCGGCCTCGCCCAGCCCCACCCGTACCGGCGCTCCGGTCGCCGCGAGCAGGCCACGGTACTTGAGTCGACCCCAGCGGGTGAACAGGTGATGGAGGAGGACCGCGGCGTCGAAGCGGCCGGCGCGGAGCCGCGCGGCCAGCCGCGCTCCGAGGCGGAGCGCGGTCCCGGCGGACCATGGAGCCGTGAGAGTTGCGGGCTGGTCGAAAAGCGCCTTGGGGAACGTCAGCACGTGATCCACCGCGTCGTTATTCGCAAGGAGGCTCGCGCTGTGAGGCGTAACGAGCGCGGTGATCTCAGCGTCGGGAAATCGCAGGCGGAGCGCCCGGATCGCGGGGGTGGCCGTCAGGAGGTCGCCCAGATCGGCAAGCTTCACGACGAGGATCCTGCGGGGTTCAGCCACCCAACACCACCTCAGCACCTGGCCTGATGGTCAGACCGGCGGAATAGAGGGCGGGCTGACTGTGGGCCGCCGCGCCATCGGCCGATGCCACGGCGGCCAAAACGGAGTCGACGGCGGCGAGAACGCGGGCCGGCTCGAGATTGACCATGCAGGCGATGCTGCGGTCGGGCAGCTTGCAATCGGCGGGGCTGCGCAAGTCATAACACGGACTACAGGCAAGTCCCAATCGGACCACGGCAGCAGTCGACGCAAGCGGCCCTGTGTTCGTCGGGTCCGTCGGCCCGTAAACGCCGACGACGGGCCGACCCAGCGCGCTCGCAAGATGGAGCGGACCGGTGTCCCCGGCGAGCACCAGCGCCGCGCCGGCGAGCAAGCCGCGGAGCTCACCTATAGACGTTGTCCCCACCCGGTTCGTCAGCGGGGCGGACATGGCGTTGGCAACCTCTGCCGCAAGCGCTCGCTCGCTCGCTGCGCCCGCCAGCACGATCTCGAGGCCTCGCTCGCTCGCCAGGTGGTCGCCGACGACGGCCCAGTGGCGCGCCGGCCACCGCTTGGCACTCCCGTTGCTCGCGCCGGGCACGATGACCGCGTAGGGTGGCGCCGACGGCTCGAAAGAACGACTGGCAGTCAGTTCGGAGGGCTCGCCACGCCCGTGATCCGCCTGCGAGAGCCCCGGGCGCGCCCGAGTTACGGGAACTCCGATGGCCTGAAGCAGGTTCAGCTCGTAATCGACCTCGTGAACCGGGCGATCGTAGCGGTGGCCGCGGACCGGTGCGTTGAAGCAGCCCGCGTAGCTATCACCGACGTATCCAAGCCGGATCGGCGCGCCACTCGCGACCGCGAGCACGCCCCCGACCGCGCCCGAAAGGCTCACGGCCAGGTCGTAGTGCTCGGCACGCAGGTCACGGATGGCGGCAAGCAGGTGACGAAGCTCCGCGGGCTCGCGGGGCCGCCGATAGCGGTTGACGTCGAGCTGATAGACCCGGTCCACGGCGGCGAGGTCCGCGAGAATCTCCGCGGCGTAGGGCAGCACCAGTGCATCGATCCGCGCCCGCGGAAACGCGGCGCGTAGCGCCTCGAGCGCAGGCAGCGAGAACACCAGGTCACCAAGGAGATCAACCCGAATCACCAGGATTCGGTGAATGGAGTCGGGATCCAACGGGAATCGGGCTCGAGGCCCACGCAACCAGCTCCAAACGCCATACCCGGCGCATCCCGCCGCGGCGGCGCCGCTCAGGAGGCGCCTGACGCCATGCAGCGCCGCACCACGGGGATCGGACGGCAGCGTCACGGGGCTGGAACCAGGGCCCGGTCGCCGAGCAGCGTCTGGGCCCGCTCGATCACCCGCTCGACGTCCACCATCGCCAGGCAGGGCGGATAGGCGAGATGGCCGCACGGTGGCGCATCCAGGCTGCCGCAGGGCACGCAGCCGAGCTGCGCCTGGACCACCGCGTGGTCCGCGGCAGGAGCCGCGGGACCCCAGACGGCCGGGTCGGTGGGCCCATACACCCGGACCGTCCGGGTGCCTACCGCGGTCGCCAGGTGCAAGGGCCCACTGTCCATCCCGATTACCAAGTCGACTTGCTCGTACAGGGCGGCGAGCACGTCCCAGCTCAAGTCGACGGCCGCCGGAATCGCGTGCCCAACCGCCCGCTGAACGGCATCGAGCAGCGGAGCCTCATCGCTCGCTCCGGTGAGGATGACGTCCGCATCGCCGGCGAGGGCGTTGACGACCGTTGCCCAGCGCGGGGCGGGCCAGCATTTCAGCCGGATGCCGGCGCCGGGATGCAGCGCCACGCGCGGCCGTCCGTTCCCCCGGTGATCGGTGAGCCACGACCGTGCCGCCTTTCGCGCCTTCGTTCCCGGGTCGAACCGGGGGGTCGGGTCGACGTCAACTGGGGTGGCGCCGAGCTCCCGGACGAACGCTCGCGTGACCCGCAGCGCCGCGCGGCTCATCGACTCGCTCCGATCCGGCTGGATACCCGAGTTGAGAAACGGTGTGACGGTCGGGACTCGGAAACCAACTCGGATCGGAATACCGGCCAGCGCGATCGCAAGTCCACCCCACCAATGATCCGGTCGCAGGACCAAGGCCGCGTCATACCGCTCACGCCGCAGCCGCAGGGCGAGGGCCAACAACTCCCGATACGGCGCCAGGAACGACGGCGCCACGGCTCGCCCGAATCCCGGAAACGGAAAGCTGGCGATGCGCAGCGGAACGCCGCGCAACGATGGCACGGTCCAGGGGCCGACGAGCAGCGTGATCTCCGCATCGGGCAGGCTCCGCCGCAACATATCGAGCGCAGGCCGAGAGAGCAGCGCATCGCCTAGATGGTCCGGCCGCAACACGACGACCCCGAGCGGCTGGGCCCAGCCGCTCGGGTCGACGGAATCCCGGCCGCGCGCTGCCCGGCCCACAGGCGGTGGGCGCAGGAGCTGACCCACGATCTGGAGTCCGATACGACGAAACCGATCCTTCACGACCCGCTGGGAAAGACGATCGATGAACCCAGGCGATGCGGGGGTAAGGACGGTCGCCGGCGCTGTGAGGTGGCGATAACGGCGGGGCACGTCCCACGGCCAGGCCAGCGGGGCGTAGTGGCTCGCAACCTCGGAGCCCGTCACCGTTCGTCGCTTCTGGATGCCACGGCGCTTGCGGAGCGCGGCGGGAAGCCCAGCCAGGCCGGCCAGCCGCCCGCGCAGGGATGCGAAGTCGTGCTGCCGGGCAACGGCGAACGCGATCGCGCCCAAGTCGTAGACCGCCGTCAGCGGCAGTCGCCACGCCAGCCCCTCGTCGGGGAGGTCTTTCGCGACGGTCCACACCTTGTTCCGGGCGAGGAGGAACCGCTTCACAGGTGAGGCATCCCCGAGCGTTGCCGCGTGCTCGTGGCGCACGACGGCCTCAGGCTGCAGGCGGCAGTGCCAACCGCGCAGCCGCGCCCGCCATGCGAGATCCACGTCCTCGAGGTATGCAAAGAAATCCTCGTCGAACAGCCCCACGTCGTCGAGCATGGCGCGCCGATAGAGCGCGGCTCCGGCACACGGGCCGAACACCTCGCGCGGACGGTCGATCAAGCGCGCCAGTTGTCCACCGTACAGGTCCCACGCGATGCCGGCAGGATCCAATGCGATGCCGCAGGAGTCAATCGCGTCGGGGTCACGCGCGGAAACCATCTTCGAGGCAACCGAGCCGAGCTCGGGCGTTGCCTCGGCCATGCGCACCAGTGCGCCGAGCCAATCAGGATCGGGGCGGGTGTCGTTGTTCAGCGTGACGACGAAGGGGCTCGCCGTAGCCCGGATTCCGACGTTATTCGCCGCCGCGAACCCCAGGTTACGCCCGTTCTCGAGGAGGATGACGTCCGGGTAAGCGTCCCGCACCATCGCCGCGGTGCCGTCGCTCGACGCGTTATCGACAACGACGACCACAAAGTCGCGGAACGTCTGATTCGCGAGCGCGTCGAGGCAGCGCCGCAGATGCTCCTGGCCATTCCAGGTAACGATGATGATGGCGACGCGCGGGGTCGGGGTCTGAGCCAAGCGGAACTCCGAGGTGTACGGTACTTGACCGCGCCGTCAGTATAGAGCAGGTCCTCGCCGGGCCCGCGCGGCGGGCGCCCGCACCGATCGCCCCAACCGGCGGGCGTTGCCCACTCTGAGATGGCATCCGTAGAATCCGAGCCGGGCTGGGACAGTGGCGGGAGGGTACAGTGGCGGACGGAGCACCCAACGGGCAGTCCAGCGACGGTCGGCGAGCGCTGCCGAGCGTCGATCGGCTCCTCCAGGCCCAGGCGACGCGCGCACTCCTCGCCACCTATCCGCGCGACCTCGTCGTCGACGCGCTCCGCACGAGCCTCGCCGAGGCGCGCGCAAGCGCGGACGCCACTATCGATGGCGACGCGCTCGTCGCCCGGGCGGAATCGGCACTCGCCGCGCGAACCCAGACCTCGCTCCGACCCGTCATCAATGCGACAGGAGTCATCCTCCATACCAACCTTGGCCGGGCTCCACTCAGCCCCGCGACGCTCGCGGCTATGGTCGCCTGCGCTGCCGGCTACAGCTCACTCGAGTACGACCTCGAGGCCGGGGGCCGCGGCTCCCGCCACGAGCACGTCGGCGCATTGCTGCGCCAGCTCACGGGCGCTGAGGCCGCGCTCGTCGTCAACAATAACGCAAGCTCCGTCCTCCTGGCCCTTGCCGCGCTCGCGGCAGGCTGCGAGGTGGTCATCTCCCGGGGGCAGCTCGTCGAGATCGGCGGCGGCTTCCGCATTCCCGACGTGCTCCGCCAGAGCGGAGCCGGCCTTGTAGAGGTTGGGACGACCAACCGCACGTACGTCGAGGACTACGCTGCCGCCCTCACGCCCCAATCGGCGCTCCTCCTGCGGGTCCACGCGAGTAACTTCCAGGTTGTCGGCTTCGTCCACAGCGCGTCGCTAGACGAGCTGGTGGTGTTAGCACACAGGTCGAACCTGCTCGTCGTGGACGACCTGGGGAGCGGCACCTTGCTGCCAACGGAGCGATATGGTCTCGCCCACGAGCCGATGGTGCAGGAGAGCATCGCGGCGGGCGCCGATCTCGTGTGCTTCAGCGGCGACAAGCTTCTCGGCGGTCCCCAGGCCGGTATCCTCGTCGGACGAGACCCCATCATCGCGCAGCTCCGCCGGCATCCGCTGACCCGCGCGCTCCGCCCCGACAAGGCGACCCTGGCCGGGCTCCACGCAACGCTGCTTCACTACTTGCGGGGTGAGGCGGAGCAGGAGATCCCCGTGTGGCGCATGGTCGCTGCCACGCGTGAGGATCTCGAGACCCGGGCGCAGCGGCTTGTGAGCGAGCTGGCGTCCGGACTCGTGAACGTCGCTCACACCGAGGCAACCATCGGTGGCGGTTCGCTTCCCGGCGAGACGTTGCCAAGCGCCGCGCTCGCGATCGGGAGCAGCTCGGTCTCCGCGCTCGCTGCCAAGCTCCGGCGCTGGCGGACGCCCATCATCGGCCGAATCGCGGACGATCGCTTGCTGCTCGAGCTCCGCACCGTCCCACCAGAGCTGGACGATGAGATCGCTACGGCACTCCGCGCCGCGATCACAACGAGCGCCCCGTAGGCTCCGCCTGCCCCCCAAGTTGTTGGCAAAGCCGGATGGTATGATGGCGCGGGCGTTACGCCCCCAGCGGAGCGCATGCAGATCTACAACACCCTGAGTCATCGCAAGGAGCTCTTCACGCCAGCCGGCGACCCCGTCACCATGTACGTCTGCGGCGTTACCCCTTACGACACCACCCATCTCGGCCATGCAAGAACCTACCTGGTCTTCGACGTCCTCCAGCGATACCTGCGCTACCAGGGGCTGCCCGTTCGGTACGTACAGAACGTCACGGACGTCGACGAGCCGCTCTTCGAGCGGGCCAGCCGGCTGGGCGTGGACTACCGCGATCTCGCCGCAGAGTGCATCGAGATTCTCCTCGCGGACTTCCGCGACCTGAACATCCTCATGCCGGATGTGTTCCCGCGGGTCAGCCAGGAGATCCCAGAGATCATCGACCTGGTCGAGGCGCTGCTCCGCCTGGACATGGCCTATGAACGTGAAGGCGCGGTCTATTTCCGGGCGAAGAAATTCCCGCGATTCGGCGCGATGAGTCGACTCGACACCGACGGCATGCTGGGCGCGCTCCGGGAGACCGGCGAGCGACCCGATGACCCCCAGAAAGAGAGCCCGCTCGACTTCCATCTCTGGTTCGCACCGAGTCCCGGGGAGCCAACCTGGGAGAGCCCCTGGGGTCCGGGCCGGCCCGGATGGCACATCGAATGTACGGAGATGGCGACCCGCTACCTTGGAACGCCGCTCGACATTCACGGCGGTGGTGAGGACCTGATCTTCCCGCACCACTGCAGTGAGATCGCTCAGTCCGAGTCGTTGACCCCGGAACAGCCGTTCTGCCGCTACTGGATGCACGTGGGGCTCGTCGGGATGGACGGCGAGAAGATGAGCAAGTCTCGCGGCAACCTCGCGTTCGCGCGCGATCTGATCCCGGACTTTGGGCCGGACGCGATCCGCTACTACCTGCTCGGCTTCCCGTATCGGGAGCCGTTCTCGTACGTCCGAGCGGATCTCGCCGCGGCGACCGAACGCTGGGGCCGTATCGCCGCCGCGATCGATGGCGTCACGGCTGAACCGGCGCACGAGGGCGCTACAGCGCTGCGCCAACGCTGTCTCGCCGCGCTGGACGACAGCCTGGACACCCGGACAGCCATGACCACGCTGGATCACCTCGCCGATCTGATCCACGCGACTGGCGATCCGGGCGCTCGCGGCATCCTCCGCGCCTTGCTCGGCACGATCGGTTTCCCAGCCGCAACTGTTTCGGAGGCTGCAACCGCCAATCCGGAAAGACACGCGCGAAATTGACAGGGGCGTCATGTCCTACAGGTGAGCCTCGAAATAGTCCACCAGGCTCTGCTCGAGGAGCTGGCGGGCTGCATCGCCGCGGGGCATATGGCGCTCGGAGGGCAGGACCAGCAGGTCCACCGTTCGCCCCTCGTTCTGCAGCGCGGTGAGGAAACGCGCCGAGTGGCGGAAGTGGACGTTCTCGTCGATCATGCCGTGGACCAAGAGCAGCTTGCCGCGCAGCTCCACCGCGTGGGCGAGCGTGGAGCCCTGCCGATAGCCGTCCGGATTGTCCGCGGGCGTCCCCATGTAGCGCTCGGTGTAGTGGGTGTCGTACCCGTCCCAATCGGCCACCGGCGCGCCGGCCACGCCGACCTGAAAGAGGTCCCCCGCGCGGAGTAGGCACATCAGCGTCATGTACCCGCCGTAGCTCCACCCCGTGATCCCGACGCGTCGCGGGTCCGCCAGTCGTTGCTCGACCAGCCAGCGCACCCCGTCGACCTGGTCGTCGACCTCGATCGTGCCCATCCGTCGATCGAGCGCGCACTCGAACGCGAGTCCGCGCCGCGATGAGCCGTGGTTGTCGAGCTTGAACACGAGGAAGCCCCGCTGCGCCAGGTACTGCGCCCGCAGGTCGACGGTCATTCCCCAGCTATCGGTGACCTGCTGGACGTGGGGACCCCCGTACACCGAGACAATCGTCGGGTGCGGCCCCGCCCTGCCAAGCGGCCGATAGACCGCGCCGTAAAGCGTCGTGCCGTCCCGCGCGGGGACCGCGACGATCTCTGGCGGCACCAGGTCGCTCGCTTCGGCGCCGAGCCGCGGCGCGTGCAGCACGAGCGGACTGCCGCTTCCCGATGCATGCAGCCGTACCGCCGGCGGCTGGACACGGCTCTCACTCGTCTCGACCCAGTGATTGCCGGCTTCGGAGAAAATCGCGCCGTGCAAACCTGGCTCGTCGGTGAGCCGGACCGGGTCCCCGCCGTCGAGCGACACGCTGTAGCAGTGCCGCTCCAGAGGGTTCTCACGTCCAGCCAGGAACGCGACCTGGCGCCGCGCCGCGTTCACTGCGATGACGCGATCCACCGGCCAGTCTCCCACGGTGAGCGCCCGTACGAGCCTTCCTGCACGGTCGTAAAGATAGAGGTGGCGGAAGCCGGTTCGCTCGGACGACCAGACAAAGCTGCCGTCTTCCCCGACGAACGACAGATCGTCGTGAAGGTTCACCCATGGGTCGATCGCTTCGACGAGCACGGTTTCCGGTGCGCCCGTACCGCCCGCGAAACGGAGCAGCGTCAATCGGCGCTGATCGCGGGACTCCATCTGGACGTAGAGGTCCCCGCCCGGATGCCAGTTCACCCGCGCGAGGTATTCGCCGTCACCCGGATCCAGCCAGCGGGTATCACCTCCGCCCAGCGAGATCACCCCGAGGCGCACCCGCGCGTTCTCGGTGCCGGCGAACGGGTAGCGATGCTCCTCGACCTCCCAGGTCTCTCCGCCCTGGTGGACGATCGGAAACGGCGGGATGGCGCGCTCGTCGAACTGCTCGTAGGCGACCGTCGCGCCGTCCGGCGCGATCCAGAAGCCCGCCGCCCGGCCCATCTCTTCCTGCGCGATGTACTCCGCCAGACCGTTCGTCACGGTTTCGCTCGCGTCGAACGTAAGGCGCCGCTGCTCGCCCCCAGCGACGTCGGCCACCCAGAGCTCGCACTCGCGGACGAAGACGACGCGGGTGCCATCCGGTGTCAGCGCCCCATCCGCGATCGGACCGCCGCCGGCCGCGACCTCGCGCAGGGCCTCCCCCTGGCTCGAAGTCACGTAGAGCTTGCCTTCGAGCGGAATCAGAATGCGGTCGGCCTTGCCCGCCCAGCTATAGCGCGTGATGCCGGTCTCGCGAACCCGCTGGCGCTCGCGGCGAAGGACCTCCTCGGGCGTCAGCGCCGCTCCGGATGCGAGGCCGGGGTGGCGGGCGAGGAGCCGGCGCTCACCGCTCTGGACGTCGAGGGCGTAAAGGTCGAGGACCAGATCGCCACGGTCGCTCGCAAGGAAGGTCAGGAGGCGGGAATCGGGGGAGAAAGCGAAGCGCGAGGGGGCGGTCATCCCCGGCCGCGGGAAGCGAACCACCTCCTGGATGGTCAGCTCTCGCCCGGGCTCCGGCGGCGTATGCACGGCCGTATTATAGATGGCGCTATGCCTGAACCCACTTCTGATTCAACCTCAGGGCGACCTCCGCTCCTCACGCGCGCCGAGCGTACCGATTACCGCGAGACGTCGCTCCATGCGGACGTCGTCGCCTATCTTGCCGAGCTCAAGCGGCGCGCGGGCAACCTCATGCGCATCGGTAGCATGGGGACCTCAGCCGAGGGGCGCGACATGCCGGTCGTCGTGCTCTCAGGCCACGGCGCCTTCACCCCGGCGGCGGCGCGCAGGCTCGGGCTTCCTATCGTGATGCCGATGGCGAACATCCACGCCGGCGAGGTCGAGGGCAAGGAAGCGCTCCTGATGCTGATGCGCGAGCTGACGCTTGGCGCGCTCCGGCCGCTGCTCGATCAGCTCACGCTGGTCGTGATCCCGATTTTGAACCCCGACGGGAACGACCGCATCTCCACAGAGAACCGCAAACTCGACCTGGTCGCGCTCGAGGGGCAGATCGGCCCACCCGGCGGCGTCGGAACGCGCAACACGGGCGAGGGCTGGAACTTGAACCGCGACTACATGAAGCAGGAAGCCGTCGAGTCGAATCACCTGGTCCAGCTCTTCAACGAGTGGTGGCCCCACCTCTTCATCGACTGCCACACGACTGACGGTTCGATCCACGCATTCGACCTCACGTATGACACCGCGCACAACCCGCGGAGCGGCCACCCCGCGCCTATCGAGTATGCGCGTCGGCAGCTTCTGCCTGCCGTCGCGGCAGCAGTCGAGCAGAGCACCGGCCACCGCGGGTTCTTCTACGGGAACTATCCGAACCAGGACGATCCGCGAAGTGGCTGGGAAACCTACCCTGCCCTGCCCCGGTTCGGCAGTCACTACCGGGGCCTCACCGGGCGACTCGACGTGCTGCTCGAAACGTACTCGTATATCGACTTTCCGGCACGCGTCGATACGATCCGTGCCTATCTCCTCGAGATCTTTCGCTACGTCGCGCGGTACGAGAATGAAGTCATCGCGGTCACCGACCGCGCCGAGCGGGAAACGATCGCCGCGGGGCTAACCCCCAGTGTCGACGACCTCGTCGGTGTCAACTACGGCGTGCCGAGACGGGATAGGACGGACACGCTCGTGTTCGATTGGCCCGTCTACGATCTCGAGCAGGCGGAGATCGTGGCATACGACCTGGCCTCGATCCGGGAAAGGCGCATCCCTGGGCGGCGCATCGTTCGGTACAAGACCCGCCACATCGCGCGCTTTGTCCCGACGGTCGCCGTCCCGCGACCATTCGGCTACCTCGTCACCGCGCCCGAGATCGCGGGCAAGCTGCGCCAGCACGGCATCGAAGTGCGCGAGCTGGACGAGACCGTTGAGGTCGATGTCGAGGCGTACGTCGTGCTCGGTGCCGAGAAGACCACGAGTCCGGACATCTGCACGGGCATCGACCGCTTCGAGAGCGTTCTGAGTGTCCGCAAGGAGCGGCGCCAGGTGAGCTTCCCCGCGGGCACGCTGTTTGTCCCAACGGCGCAGCGGCACGGCAACCTGATCGTCTATCTGCTGGAGCCCGAGGCGGACGACGGGCTCGCCCGCTGGGAGTTCTTCGACCGCCACGTCGCCGTCGGCTCGCCATTTCCCGCCTACCGGGTCGCGACCCCAACGACGCTGCCTCTCGCCAGCCGGCAAGCGCGGTGCGCCCCTCGCGCCGGGTCGGACCGGTCTCGGTGAGCAAGCCCGTGGCAACGGCCAAGGGTGCGACCCCGGCCGGCGCCGGCCTGACGCCTCGGGTCATTGGTACCGCGGGCCACGTCGACCACGGCAAGTCCACGCTCATCCACGCCCTGACGGGCATCGACCCCGACCGCCTCCGCGAGGAGAAGGAGCGGGGCATGACCATCGACCTCGGCTTCGCCTGGCTGCGCCTCCCCAGCGGCCAGGAGGCGAGCATCGTCGACGTGCCCGGCCACGAGCGATTCATCAAGAACATGCTCGCGGGCGTCGGCGGGATCGACATCGCCCTGCTCGTCGTCGCGGCGGACGAGGGCGTCATGCCCCAGACGCGCGAGCACCTGGCGATCCTGGACCTCCTCGGGATCACAACGGGCGTCGTCGCGCTCACCAAGCGCGACCTGGTGGACCAGGATTGGCTCGAATTGGTGGCCGCTGAAGTTGAGGAGACGCTGACGCCAACATCCCTGGCTGGGGCGCCGATCATCGGCGTGTCGTCGACAACTAGGGAAGGACTGGACGAGCTGCGGGAGGAGCTCGATCGACAGCTCGCGGCCGAGCGTGTGCGCCGGCAGTCTGGCCGCCCCCGGTTGCCCGTCGACCGCATCTTCACGATGGCCGGCTTCGGCACGGTCGTCACGGGCACGTTGATCGACGGTCAGCTCCGCATAGGCCAGGAGGTCGAGCTGCTTCCGTCCGGGCGCCGAGTCCGCATCCGGGGCCTCCAATCCCACCGCAAGCAGGTCGAAACCGCGAGCGCGGGCAGCCGCGTGGCCATCAACCTGTCAGGCATCCCCACCGAGGCGATCGAGCGCGGCGAAGTCGTCACGACGCCAGGGTGGCTGAAGCCGACGCGAGTCGTCGACGTCCGGTTGCGCGTCGTACGGGACCCCGAAAGGCCGCTCGCGCACAATGCCGCGGTCACGTTCCACACGGGTGCTGCCGAGGCCCTCGGCAAGGTCAGCCTCCTGGACGCCGAAGAGCTGGGAGCGGGCCAGAGCGGTTGGGCGCAGATCCGCCTGGATCGGCCCCTCGCGGTCGTTCGGGGCGATCTCTTCGTCGTGCGCCTTCCCTCCCCCAGCATCACGATCGCCGGCGGGAGCGTGGTCGACGAGCACCCGAAGCGCCACCGGCGCCACCAGGCGCGCATCCTGGAGCAGCTCGCGGTGCTGGAGCAAGGATCCCCCGAGGATGTGCTGCTCCAGACGCTGCGGGCTCGCGAACCGGCGGAGCTGACGGAGCTCGCGAAACGCGCGGCGCTGGCTTTGGACGAGGCACGGGACATCGCGGGCCGCCTGCTCACGAGCGGCGGGATGGTGGATCTGACGACGAACGCGGCGGGAGAAGATGGAGTCACCACTACCCAGCCAACCTCACTGCGCTCGAACGCTCTTTTGATCTCGGCGCCGGGATGGGATCAAGCCGTCCTCTCAGTGCAGGCAGATCTGGAGCGTTACCACGCCGCGCACCACCTCCGGCGGGGCATGCCAAAAGGGGAACTGCGCGAGCGGCTCGGATTCGACGCCCGCGTCTTCGCGGCGGTGGAGCGCACATTGCGGGCGCAGAACGTCATGATCGAGGATGGCCCCTCCGTCCGCCGACCCGGCTTCGCCGTCCACCTGACGGCAGAGGAGGAGCGTGGCGCCGAAGCGGCGATGGCGGCGCTGGCCGATGCGGGGATCTCGCCGCCAGCGAGGGACGATCTGGAAGCGCGACTGAAGTTGTCAGACGAGCTCATCCAGGCGCTGGTCGATCGCGGCGATCTGGTCGAGATTGCACCCGATCTCGTCTACCGCCAGGACACCTTCGACGCGATCATCGCGTCGATTCGCGCGCTCGCGGGGGAGCAGGGGAGCATCACAGTCGGGCAGGTACGCGACGCGCTCGAGACGAGCCGAAAGTACGCGCTCGCGATCCTGGAGCATCTCGACGAGCGCCACATCACGCGCCGCGTCGGCGATACCCGAGTATTCCCCTAACCCAGCGTCCGTTCGCTAGGAGAGATCGATCGCGGGGTCGAACGGCGCGATCCGGCCCTGGTCGATCGCTTCGAGCCGCTCGATCGAGAGCGGGTAGCACCAGATCTCGTTGCGGACGCGGAGATGCTGCGCCATGAAGACCCGGAGCCATCGCGTGGACGCCGCGAGATCCTCGTCGCTGCGCACCCAATCGCGCGCGAAGATGTCGACGCGCTCCGGCCCGTGATGGATCTCGTCTTTCAGGATACGGCGCATCGCCACGCCGAGCCGGTCTCGAAACGGGTCCCCGTTCAGCCGAGCGCACTCGATGAACGCACCACCGCCGCCGCCCTCGCTCACGCGTACGAGCCGCGTTCCGCGCTCCTGCCCCAGCACTTGCACCAGCTCATGTGCGATCTGCAGCATTCGGTTGCCCTCGGGGAGCTTCGCATTTGCTCGTTTTTCGGGCGGGGCATCGGGCTCCCAGCGCGCGTAGACCTCGTACTGGCGCAGCTCATCGCGACCGAGCTTGTGGCCGGCCGCCCACTCCGCGAGGTCGGCGAGAATGCAGTAGTGCTCCGTTTCTTCGGCGATCTGCTCGAGGAACTCCGCAAAGTCGTGGCGATCGACGCTGACTTCTAGATCGTCGAGCATACGAATGGCACCGTGGAGCCAGCTCGCCGTCTGGAGCTCGCGCCCCATCTGGCGCAGCAGCACGTCGACGTTTTCTTCCGTCGTGCGCGGGATCGCGAAGTATGCGCGTACGACCTCCGCTTCACCCGCGGCGTATTGGTCGACGATGCTCCGCAGCGCATCCGCGGCGCGCTGCTCCAGCCCGAGCACGGCCATCTTTGCTCTCCCAGAATGACAAGTCTTGGAACGCGGGCGCCTTACGGCATCCTTGAAGTGCGCGCGTGGTTGGTCTCGGCGGGCAGTCATCCGACCGGGGTGGTTCGGCTCGTGAAGTCCGCGGGCTGGCCTTTCAGGGCGCTGTCACGCGAAGTGGGGACCTGGCGGGTCCGCATGTGGGCAATGGTCTCGTTCAATTTGGTGTCGATGAGCGGGTGGTTCGGGTCGCGCTCGGTGCCCATCGGGTCAAGACCCTCCTGGACGCGCTTGATCTGGTCCATCACGACCTCGCGGAGCAGCAGTACGCCACGGTCGGTCGTCGCCAGCCGTTCGACCTCGCGGTCCGCGATGGATCCCTGGGTCTCCCACGCCATCGCGTCCTGCGACGCGACCTGATTCCATCGGAAGCGCCCGTACGGGTGCGGTGCGTCGGGCGGATCGCGGAACGGCGCGTAGTACGTGATTTCGACCTGGTCGTTGGGTACCTCGCTGCCGTCGTCGGTAGGCTCGAAGATCGGCTCGAAGATCGCGATGTGCGTGTCGTCGATGGGGACGCGGATCTCGGTCCCATTGTTCACGCGGAGGACGGTCGGAAACAGCAGCGGATGCTCGTCTACCGTGCCGTTGCGATAGTGGCGGCGCTTGACGATGCCGTGCGGGATTACGTAGAAGTCGAAAGACTCGATATCGTCTGTGTACCCCCGCGTGGTGCTCGGCACGGTGCGGCCGCGACCAATCAGCTCCTGGTGCAGGATCTGGAGGTGGGCCGGGTCGACCGAGTTTTCCATCGCCTGGAACCAATTGCTGTTGATGATCGGATGCACCTCGATCCGGCGGTGCCCATCGCGGCGGTGCCAGACGTCATAGTGCGGGATCTCGGGCGCGGGCAGCGGCCCCAGATACGCCCAGTACATGCCGATGTACGTACGGACCGGATACGCGCGAACCTTGACGGTGAGGTGGAACTTACTTCCCGCCGGCTCCGCCGGGCACTCCAGACAGTCGCCCTTCGTGTCATACAGCCAGCCGTGGTACGCACACGAGATGCCGCGCTCTTCGACGCGTCCGTACAGGAGCGACGCACCGCGATGCGCGCAGTGATCCTGGATCAGTCCGACATTGCCGCTCTTGTCCTTGAAGAGCACCAGATCCTCACCCAGGAGCCGGACGTACTTGGTCGGCAGCTCGTCTGTGAGGTCTGCCGCGACCGAGATCGGGTGCCAGTAGCGGCGAAGCAGCTCACCCGCCGGGGTACCTGGGCCGACCTGGGTCAGCAGTTCGTTCTCTTCGCTGGTGAGTACCATTGCGCGTCCTCCTCTGGGACTCGGCGGCTCTCGCGGACGTCTGCGCGCCGTCATTTGACGTCACAAAAAACCCGCCCGGGCACCTGGCCCAATCTATTATGGCCTCGATCTAGGCGCAAGCACCTGTTGACAGCGTCACGATTGGGTGTCATGCTGCTGGCGTGGAGCCGAGGTGGAGGGCGAAGGCGTCCACGCAGCGCGAGAACCGGTAAACCCGTTGGGGCATGGTATCATTCAGTGTGAGTATCCAGCGTGAGCCGTCGCGGCTCGAGGGGCTGGATGACGGTTAGACGAGGTCTTGAAGTTGGCTGCTGGTTCTCCACTAGATTTAGAAGAAGCCACCAAGTTGGTGCGCGAAGCAGGGATTGAGCTCGTTCAGAGCGGGGGCGATCCCTGGGAAGAGCTCGAAAACCTCTCCGAAGATGGACCCAGCGCATTTGCTCCGACGCCGACACCACGGCAGGAGGAGTTGGCGCCGGATAGCCCTGCTGCCCTGTACCTCCGCGAGATCAGTCAGCGGCCCCTGCTTACGGCTGAGGAGGAGGTCGAGCTGGCGAAGCAGCGCGAGGCAGGCGATGAAGCCAAAGCGAGTATCGCCGCGGGCGTTGAGGATCCCGGAGAGCGGGAGCGCCTCGACGACGTGGTGCGCGTGGGCGACGCCGCCCGCAAGCGGCTCGTGGAGTCGAACCTGCGCCTCGTGGTATCGGTTGCGCGCAAGTACATGGGGCGTGGCCTGCTCTTCCTGGATTTGATCCAGGAGGGCAACATCGGTCTGCAGCGCGGAGTCGAGAAATACGACTGGCGCCGCGGCTTCCGCTTCTCCACCTATGCCTACTGGTGGATCCGCCAGGCGATCAGCCGAGCGGTCGCGGACCAGGCCCGCACGATTCGGCTGCCGGTGCATATCATCGAGCAGCTTACGCGGCTCTACAACACCGCGCGGGATCTTCACCAGGAGCTCGGGCGCGAGCCGACCCCGGCGGAGATCGCCGACCGCCTCGGCCTGGATCCCGAAAAGGTGCGTGAGGCCTTCCGCGCGGCGAAGGTGCCGATCTCGCTCGAGACGCCAATCGGCGTCGAGGAGGAGTCGACGCTTGCAGACCTGATCGCCGACGCCGCATCCCGCGCTCCAGCCGACGAGGCTGAAGAGGAAGTCCTCTCCGACATGCTCGACGAGGCGCTGCGGCGCCACCTGACCCCACGTGAAAGCCAGGTGCTCCGCATGCGGTTTGGGCTCGACGACGGCCAGGTGCGGACACTCGGCGAAGTGGGCGAGAAGCTCGACATCAGCCGGGAGCGCGCGCGCCAGATCGAGGCTGAAGCGATTCGCAAGCTGCGGACGGCAGTGCCGTTTATGCGTCAGTTCCGGGATTACGTCGAGTAGTCTGGGCTTCCCACAAAAGAAAATTCGTCAGCGTCCTCGGGGCGCTGACTTGGTTAGTGGCCAGGCGTCGGTGATGCCTGGTCACTACTCGTATTTCCGCCCGACCCACTATTCGGGCCTGCCGGCGGGACGGACAAGCTGTTCGCGCTCGTTCCCGGGCCAGAGCCGCCGCTCTGCGTAGCCCCCTGACTCACCGACTGGCCTCCACCCTGAACGATTCCGGCCTGGCTCGTCGCAGTAGCCGTCGGAGGCTTCGCGGTCGCGGTCGGAGTTGGTGTACGCGTCGGAGTTGGCGTCGCCTGGGGTCCTTGCGGCGCCATCGCCGCGGACGCGGGTGCAGCGGACACCGCGGCAAATGAGGTCGTTGGAATGGGCGCGGGCGTTATGCCGGCCCCAGCGGCGTACGCGGCGCCAGCGGTCGCCGCGGCCGGGAGGGTTACGCCAACAGCCGAGGATCCAGCCGCGGCTCCTGCAGTTCCCGTGCTCGGACCCGCGGGAGCGCCGAGCGCAGACGGTGGAAGCGCTGGGGGCAGTGCGGACCGTGGATTCACCGCAACGCTCGGACTCCGACCGGCGTCATCATCGTCCGGACGGAACGGAGTCGGCCGAACTTCGACCGAGCGCGATGGGTCTCCGCCGAAGACCGGGGGCCGCGCGGCGGTGACAGATCGGGGGTCTGAGGCGATTGCTGCCGGCGATGGATCCAGAGGCGCGCGCGTCGGCCCACCATTGCGGGCGGCGTCGTCTTCACGAATGGCGGGTGCCGTAGGCCCAGTGCGCGGGGGTACGGGCGGGCCGAGCACGCCGGACGCCGGGTCCGGTGCGGGAATGCCCGCGATGCCAATCAACGTTGGCGTCGCAGTCAGGCGCGCCCCGCCCGGCTCGCTAGCCGGCTGTTCTGCCGGACCGAGCGCGATCTCGCGTGGGTTCGTGGTGCCCCGCAGGGAGCCAGCCGTTGGCGTTGCCGAGCGGATCGCGGGCGTGGCCCCGCTCGCGGGCGCTTCGCCGGTCGCCGGCGTGGCCGACGCAACAGGAACGACGGCTGACCCTTCAGGGGTCGCGCTGACGCCTAGGTCGCTCGTCGGCGATGGTGACGCCTGGGCGATCACCGCTGCAGGTGTCGAGGCGCCCTGCGCAACGCGATCAATGTCAGTCGTCGCGGGCTGCATCTGGGGCGCGTACCGTTCGCGGGCGCGTTCGAGGGTTTCCGCGGTATCTGCGGCCCCGCGCCCCCGCGCCCGCGCCGACGCGATCTCTTGCCGGCGCAAATTGTTCTGGAGCGCCTGGCCCAGCTCGGGCACCGCCTCCGGCTTGACGTGGGCCTGCTCGATCTCCGCTTTGGCCCGTGCAAGCGCCTCCTCGTATCCCGCAGCCGCCCGTCGGGCCGTAGCGGTGTCGTCGTTGGATACGGCGCGCTCCACCTCGTTCAGCCGTTGATCGGCGATAGCGACCCGCGCGCGGGCCCGCGCCTCGGGCGCTCCCGCGGTGGCGACCTGGACGTCCTCGATGACCGTTCGCACAGGATAGAGGAAATCGCCAGGCTTGGCGTCCTGCGCGGCCATCGCCGCGGTGACGACCATGGTCGCGGTGATGAGCATGGCGAAGGCACTCGCGAGACCAAAGCGCAGCGCGCCGGAGCCCGGTCCCATCACCGAGAACACCTGCCGCCACCAGGGCGCCGGCGGCTCCGCGTGGATTGCTTCAATCAAGCGGTGCCGCGCGGCGAGCTTGCGCCGCGGATCGATTCGTACCGCTGGAGTGGCCATGGCGAGCGCAAGGGGCAGCAGCGCCTCCAGCTCGGCCCGGTGCTCCGGATAATCGGACAGGCACTGCTGGACCGTGCGGCGGCCCGCGCGGATCTCCGCAAGGCAGCTATCCAGAATTTCGGTAAGGTCGAGGTCCATCAGGTTTCCGATCGTTCGAGGTGGCGCCGGAGCTCGCGCAGGGCTCGATGCTGGATGACGCGGATATTCGCCTCGGTCTTCCCGAGCGCGGCGGCGATGTCGCGGTAGGGGAGATCTTCGAGGAACCGCATCGTGAGAACCTGCTGATAGTCCGGCTTCAGATGAACCATCACCTGCCGAACACGCTCGTGCTCGAGGCGGACCTCGGCGTTGCCCTCGAGATGCTCATCGGATGGCCAATCCCAATTCTCTTCGTCCAGCGACCGCGAGTTTCGCCGCCGGCGATAGAAGCTGACAACCGCGTTGTGCGCGATCGTCAGCAACCATGCAATAAACGGCGTTCCCGTCTGCTTATAACGACCAAGCGCGCGCCATGCCTGCACGAAGACCTGCTGCGCCAGGTCTTCCGCGTCCTGCGCCGCGCCCACACGATAGAAGACGTGGCGGTAGACACGGTCGTAGTAGCAGTCGTACAGCTCCGTGAAGGCCTTTTCATCGCCGCCAATCGCCTGGGCGACGAGCACGTCTTCCCGTTCCAGCGGGAGCGGGGGTCCCGACACGAGGCCTCCTCGCGATAGTTGTAACGCTCGTTGTGCCGTCCTCGTTACGGTCGAGACGCCCCAACGCGACTGATGCTCATTTTGTGCGACTTAAGGGTATCGAATCCGCCAGCCCGCCTGATGGCGATTCTGACGGCCATCGGCTGCCTGGTACACTGGCGCTTGCCTGTTCGAGCTTCCGATCGGCTGAGGAGACGGGCCTGCTATGACGCTCGATCTTGCAAAGGTAAGCTCCCAAATCGAGGAGATGGGCCAGCAGCTCCTCGCGGACCACGACGTCCGCCAACGCCAGCTCGCGGCCGCGCGCGCCTACTTTCAAGATCAGGCGCCCCATTGGGAGGCCCTCGCCACGATCGCCCACGCGCGGCCGGTCGGGTCCGCGGCACCAACCGAGCCGCTCGACGCGCGCCACGAGTGCCCGCCCCTGCCGGCCGCCTACGAGGTCGTTGCGAGCGACGGGTCAACCGTTGAGCCCGACCGTCACGGCCCCGCGCTCTGCGCACTCGTGAACGTCGGCCGAGTGCGGATCCGGTACGGCACAGGAGCCAGCGCCACGCTGGACAGCCAGCCCAGTCTGTACTTCCGGGAGCGCGACCTCTACGTCGATCAAGGTGGCCGGCGGGTGCTCCTCCGAGAGCGCTATCTGGACGCCTGGCGCAGCATCGCGGAGATGGCGGCCCTCGCGGAGCTCGCTGGGAACAAAGACCCGGACCTGCCACGCGTGGGCCTGGCAGACGGCCTGCTGCTGCTCTGGGGAGCCGACTGGAACGCGAGCGACGATGACATCCTGACACCCCGTTTCCGCGAGGCGTTGGACCGCATCGCGGAGCAGCGCCTGCCATTGGCGGCGTATGTGAGTCGGCCGACGAGCCATTGGATCGTCGACCTGCTGCGTGAAGCCGCGCTTTGTCGAAACGGAGCGGATAACTGTGGCCTCGCGTGCGGGGACCAGGGCTGCGCCTTCGCGCGCGTTGGTGACGCCGAGCTCTTCGACACACTCCAACCCAGCGAGCGCTCTGGCCTCTTCGAGATGACCGGGCCATCAGCGGACCGTTTCGGCGAGGCGCACCGGGCCCATTTCTTCTACCTGCAGGTTGGGCGCGAGCTCGCCCGCGTCGAGGTCCCCGCCTGGGTCGCGCAGGACTCGCAGGCCCTGGACCTGCTCCACGCCGTTATCTGCGACCAAGCGGAGCTCGGTCTCGGGTATCCGGTCGCACTCGCGCGCGCCCATGAGCAGGCAGTATTGAGCGGGTACGACCGCCGCATCCTGCAACAGCTCATCATCAGCGCCCTCACCCGCCGAGGGTTTGCTACCGCGCTCTCCGAGAAGCAGACGAGCAAAAACGTCAGAGCCATCTGAATTCGCCTCGCTCGGAGATGGAGCATGGCAGCCGGAGCGTGTGCCAGCCCGGCCGAGGCATTTATTAGAACAAACGCTCCATACGGCGGGGCGCTGCGGTAAGATAGAGCCATGGTGGAGCCAATCGGCCAATCGAACGCACGCCGGGCCTCGTTCAGGCGCTGCGGCGAGGTCGTCGCCGCGCAGGTCTCCGAGTTCGAGGCCCAGTGTGACCAGCTCCAAGAGGGGCCTCCCCTCGGCGCCCTGGTGCGTGTCAACGCCGCGCCGGACCTCACGATCTACGGCCTCGTGGCCGGTATTCGCACGGGCGGCGTCGACGCAGGCATGCGGCCCATTCCGCGGGGCCGCGACGGCTGCGAAGACTCCGCTATCTTTACCGCGCACCCGGACCTCGCCCATCTCCTTGCGACCAGCGTCCGCTGCCTCGTCGTCGGCTTTTGCCAGGCAAGCGCGATCTACCGCTATCTTCCTTCATCGCCAGCACCGATTCATTACTCGCTCGCCCTTTGTGCGCCGCCTGAGGTCGGGGCTTTTACTCTGGACTTCGGGTACTTTCCCATGATCATTTCCGTGCGAGACGTACCGATCGAGGAAGTTATCGCGGCCCACGTCCGCCACGCGGCTGAGGCGCGAGACCTCACCGCTGCCGGGGCGGAGCAGCCCTACGCCTTTTCGGTCCGCGCCGGCCGGACGTTGGCCCAGCTCCTTCGTGGCGAGCCGCAACGCCTGAGCACGATCCTGCAGCGAATTCGGCGCCAGGAGCCAACTGAGCCCACCTCGCCGGTGTGGGAGCCCGGCCGCGGCCTGCACCCCGTTGCCCAAGCCCTGGCCCCATGATCGAAGCGGTCGGACTTCGCAAGACGTTTGGCTCGCACGAAGCACTCGCCGGCGTCAGCTTCTCGGTCGAAGAGGGCGAAATCTACGGCCTGCTCGGCCCGAACGGCGCCGGGAAGACGACGACGACGCGCATCCTGGCCTGCCTGCTGAAGCCCAACTCGGGCAGCGCCCGGGTCGCCGGCTACGACGTCCTCGAGCAGCCAGAGCTCGTCCGGCAGTCGATCGGCATCCTCACCGAAGTACCGGGCCTCTACGAGCGGCTTCGCGCGCACGAATACCTCAACTTCTACGCCGAGATGTACGGACTCGATCGTCCCAGGCGCCGCGCCCGAGCCGAGCTCCTCATGCGGTTGCTTGGGGTCTGGGAGGTCCGCAACGAGCGAATCCTGGGCTTCTCCAAGGGAATGAAGCAGAAGCTCGCCATCGCGCGGGCGCTGATGCATGAGCCCCGCGTGCTCCTCTTCGATGAGCCGACCGCTGCCCTGGATCCGGAGGCCGCCAAAACCGTGCGCGACCACCTCGTCGACCTCATCCGCGACGAGCGGCGCACCGTATTGCTCTGCTCGCACAACCTGGCCGAGGTCGAGCAGATCTGCAGCCGTATCAGCATCATCTATGGGGGGCGCGCCCTGACCGAGGCGTCGCCCGCGGCGCTGAAGGCGGCCGTCGCCCGGTCCGTTGAGGTCCGCCTGGCGGCGGTCCAGCCAGGCTTCGTCGACGCCGTGCGGGGTGTGGCCGGGGCCGCCTCCGTTGAGGCGCACGACGGCATGATTCGCTTCCGGACCGAGGACGCCTGGCGGGTGAATCCCGCGGTCGTCCGCCAGCTCGTGGGCGCGGGCGCGGAGGTCATCGACGTCCAACTCGAGCCGGTGACCCTCGAGGACGCGTACCTGCACTACGTTCGACAAGCGGTCCACGAGCGTGAGCCCTCGGTTGCGAGTGGGTCCTCGGTTCCGAATGGGATGGTCCGATGAATCGGGCGCTCATCGTCACACGGCGCGAGGTGACCGAGGTGATGCGCGACGTCAATCTCGTCGCCCCGATGCTCATGCTGCCAACGTTGATGGCGGTCGTCTCCGGGTTGGCTGTGTTCAGCACGGCGACGACCCAGACCGGGACCGTGGGCGTGATCATGACCACGATCGCGACGGAGCAGGTCGGCACCCGGGTCGCGAACCAGTTCCTCGGCCTCTCCGCTGAAGCGCAGGAGGCGGCGGTCCAGAAGGTCATCAAGGCGCTGCTGATCCCGATGTTCTGGATCGTGACGGTGGGCCTAACCGCGACGGTCTCTGCGGATAGCTTTGTCGGCGAAAAGGAGCGCGGCACCCTGGAGCCGCTGCTGGCGACGCCAATTCGGGTGGGTGAGCTCCTGTTCGGCAAGATGCTGACCGCCGTGGTGCTGGCGGTCCTGGGAACGTGGTTCGGCGTGGCGATCTTCGCGACGCTGGTCTGGCAGTCGAATACGCCGTATCTCCCGAAATTTCTGCTCGCGGATCCAGACTGGGCCATCGCAATTCTCGTCATCGTTCCGCTGTGTGCGACGATGTCCGGCGCCATTTCGGCCATCATTTCGACGCGCGCATCGACGTATCGGAGTGCCTACCAGCTCAACGGCCTCGTCGTGCTGCCGATCGTCGCGATGTTGATCCCACAGACGATGTTGCTCTACTTCATGACCCCGCGGGCCCTGCCGATTCTGGCGATTGGATTCATCATGCTCGACGTCCTGTTGGTCCAGGCCGCGATGCACGTCTTCGACCGCGAGCGACTCATCGGCGGCGGACGTTAGTGGGGCAGTTCTTACGATGATGGCCATACCAAGAGCTGCCGGAAGCAGTCGGGGCGGGGGGAGCCCCCCCCCCCCCCCGCGACTACGGAGCGAGCTAGGCGAGCCTCGCCCCTACGGAACCGCCACGACGACGCATGGCAATGTCCATACGAACTGACCCAATCGGCGCCGGATCGGTCCGTGGATCCGGGGAACACGCGCGACACTGAGGAGGAGCGACGCCGTGCACGCACCAATCGAGACCCGGCTTGGCGTCATCACGGATGGCTCGCTCACCAAGGGGTTGACGGCGCGCCTGAACCAGTCGCAGACCGTGGAGGACGTGCGCGTCGGTCGCTTCGTCAAGATCCAGGGCGACAAGTGGGACTTCTTCTGTCTGGTCACGGACGTCGTCTTGAACGCGGCGAATCCCCAGGTCCTGGACGAGCCGCCGCCGCCCGACGACGCGTTCCTGCGCGACGTGCTTTCCGGCACCGCGACGTACGGCTCCGTCCTCCTCCAGCCGATGCTCATGCTCGCCAAGGACTCCGTCGACGGGTTCGCGGACCTCGGGCCACGGCCGGGAAACGGCAGCGGCCATCACGCAAGCTCGCTGGACGACGCCCTCTTCGGGCGGCCCCTGCCAGTCCGCACGATTCCGGTCCACTTCGCGCCCGTCGACATCGCGGATGAAGCCGACTTCAATCGGGTCTTCGCCCCCGAGGGCGAGAAGGCCTGGGAGGTCGGCACGCCGCTCGACATGGATATCCCGGTCCGCCTGGACCTTGAGCGGCTGGCCCAGCGCTCCAACGGCGTGTTCGGGAAGTCCGGAAGCGGCAAGAGCATGCTGACGCGGGTCCTGCTCTGCGGGCTCATCCGCGCGCGCTCCGCCGTGAACCTGATCTTCGACATGCACAGCGAGTACGCGTGGTCGAAGCGCGACGAGGGCAGCGGCACGCAGCTCAAACCGCTCAAAGAGCTGTTCGGGAGTCGGGTCGCCGTCTACACGATGCAATCAAAACGCTCCCGGCCCGCCGCGAACCGCGCCGACGGCGTCATCCACATCGGCCTCAATGAGATCGAGCTGGACGACATCGCGCTCCTGGCGGATCTGCTCAAGCTCAACGAGACGGCGATTGAGACGATCTACCTGTTACAGGACCGGTTCCAGGACCACTGGATCGCGAGCCTGCTAGAGATGGACACGGCGGCGATCAGGGCGTTCTCGGACGAGGCCGGCGCACACCCGGCTGCTGTCACCGCCCTGCGCCGCAAGCTCAACCAGCTCGATCAGCTCGACTTCGTCACCCGCGATCACGTACCACAGCAGTCGTCGAGCATCGAGTTCATCATCAAGAGCCTCGCGGACGGCCAGAACGTCGTGTTGGCGTTCGAGCAGTCGGGAACACTGCTCTCGTACATGCTCGTCGCGAACGTCATTACACGCCGCATCTACGAGCGCTGGCAGCACGACACGCAGGCCGCCGACGCGGGCGAAGGACCGAAGCCCCACCACCTGATCATCACAGTCGAGGAAGCCCACCGCTTCCTGAGCCCCGCCGCCGCGCGGCACACATCCTTCGGCACGATCGCGCGTGAGCTGCGCAAGTACAACGTCACGTTGCTCATCGTCGACCAGCGCCCATCCGCGATCGATCCGGAGGTACTTTCCCAAATCGGGACGCGCCTCACCTGCCAGCTCAACGACGAGAACGACATCGGTGCGATCCTTGCCGGCGTTAGCGGGGCGAGCCATCTCCGCTCGGTGCTCGCCGCGCTCGATTCCCAGCAGCAGGCGATGCTGCTCGGCCACGCGGTGCCGATGCCGATCTCGATCAAGGTCCGCACGATCGACGACCGTTTCTACGAGGATGTGACCGCCGGTGGCCACGGCTCCGTTTTCCCCGGCGGCGTCCGCCCCAGCCAGCTCCTCACCCTGCCGGAGGACTGACGTGAAGATCGTCCACACCGCGGACCTCCACATTGGCATGGAGCTCCACGGACCCACCAATCCGACCAGTGGCCTACCTCGCCGACTCGAGGATTTTCTCGCCGCGCTCGACGCCATCGTGGATGGGGCAATCGCCGAGCGGGCGGACCTGGTCATCATGGCGGGAGACATCTACAAAGGCCGCGACCCGACGCCAACTCACCAGCGCGAGTTTGCCCGCCGCGTGCTGAAGCTGACGCGGGAGAATATTCCGCTGCTGTTGCTGACGGGCAACCATGACATGCCGAACGCCCTGAGCCGAGCCTCCTCGATTGAGATCTTCCGCGCGCTCGACGTCGCGGGCGTGCGCGTCGCGCGGCAGGCGGAGGTCCTGCCAATGGAAACTCCGTCGGGTCCGGTGCTGCTCGCCACGCTGCCCTGGTTCCCGCGCAGCCTGCTCCTCACATCGGACCAGTATCGCGGCCTGCCAACCCAGGAGATCGAGCGGGAGTTCGTCGCCGCCATCGCGGGGCGGGTGGAAGAGCTCGCCGCCGGGGTCGCCGAGCTTCGCGCCGACCCGCGCTACACCCAGGCACCGGCGATCCTCGTCGCACACGTCCATGCCCAGGAGGCGAAGGACGGGGCGGAGCGCCTGCTCACCGTCGGCACCGATCCACTCGTTCCGGTCGAGCGGCTCGCCCTCCCAGCGTTCGATTACGTCGCGCTCGGCCACATTCATGCCCATCAGGTGCTCGCGCGCAAGCCCGCGGCGATCTACCCAGGTAGCATCGAGCGGGTCACGTTCGGGGAGGAGCGCGAGGCGAAGGGGTACATCGTCGCCGAGCTGGGCCGGGGCTCGTGCGAATGGCAGTTCGTCGAGTTGCCCGCGCGGAAGTTCGTCACCATCGAAGCCGAGTCGATGACCGACGATCCGACCGAGCACATCCTGCGACGCATCGAGCGCCGCCGCGATGAGCTGCCCGAGGCTGTGGTCCGTGTTCGGGCCCGCGTCAGCCTCCAGAACCAGGCGCTCTTCGACGAGACGCGCATTCGGCGGGCGCTGGTCGACGCCTTCTGGATCGCGGAGATCCGGCGCGACGTCGATCGTCCGGACCGAGCGCGGCTCGCGGGGACGAGCGTCGAGGGCAAGGTGCCGCTGGAGCTGCTCGAGGATTACTTCATTCAAAAGCAGGTGCCCGCGGACGAGCGGGTCCGCCTGAAAACGTATGCCGAGCAGCTCATGCACACCGTCGCGACGGAACCCGCCGCGCCATGATCCCCCTCAAGCTGGAGCTACGCAACTTCCTCTCGTATGGCGAGGACCACCCGCCCCTGTCGCTCGAAGGCATCCGCGTCGCATGCCTCACGGGTCCGAATGGCCACGGCAAGAGCGCGCTCCTCGACGCCATGGTCTGGGCGCTCTGGGGCGAGCCTCGCGGCGGCGCGCGCGCCGGCGATGACCTCGTCCGCCAGGGCGCCCGCGAGATGGAGGTCACGCTCGAGTTCGAGCTGCACAGCGTGCGCCATCGCGTTACCCGGCGTCGGACGCTTCGGGCAAAGACGGGGACGACCGACCTGCAACTCGAGACGTGGGACGGGAGCGAGTGGCACACCTACACCGGCGGCAGCCTGACCGAGACGCAGCGCGCCATCACCGGCCTGCTCCACATGACGCACGACACCTTTGTCCACGCATCGTTCATCGCCCAGGGCAAGGCCGACGCATTCATGGTGCTTGCCCCCCAGCAGCGCAAGCAGGTGCTGGGGGAGATCCTGGACCTCGGCCAGTACGACGAGCTGGCTACAGCGGCGCGCGAAGGTAGCCGGCGGGCGCGCGCGGAATCAGACCGCCTCGCCTCGCTCATCTCTGGGATCAACGCGGAGCTGGCGAACCGGGCAGAATACCAGCGCCAGGTCGACGAGGCGACCCAGACCGAGCGTGACGCGTCGACGCTGCACGATCGGCTCGCCGCCGAGCGCGGCAAGCTGCTGGAGGATGTGGAGCGGCTGCGCGCGGTGGAGCGCGAGGCGGTCGACAAGGAGCGCGCGTGGCGCCGAGCCAGCGAGCGGGCCGCCAGCCTGGATGGTCAGCTTCGCGAGCTTGGCGGCCGGGTCGACGACGCCAACCGGCTCCGCGCCCCCGCCCGGGCGGGATCGAAGCCGACTTGGCTCGCTCCTCCCAGCTCGAGGAGCACGAGCGCGCGCTGTCCGAGCGTTTCGAGCCGTGGCGGCTCACGCGGGAAGAGATGCAGACGGCCGAGGCGACGATCGAGCGACAGCGCATCCAGCTCACAGCCGAGCTCGACGGGCTCATGCGCCGGGCGAGCGACATCGAGCGGCGCCTCCGTGGCGCCGACGAGGCGCAGACGGCGTTCGAACGCCTCACCGTCCAGCTGGCGGCGTACGAGGAGATCGATCGGCAGCTTGTCGCGGCCCGCGGCGATTGCGAGACCGCGAATCGCAAACTCGCCGGGCTCCGCCAGGAAGGCGAGCGGCTGAAGGGCGAGGGCGCGCTGGTACAGCAGCGGGTCGACCTCCTCGGCGCCCACGAAGAGTGCCCGCTTTGCGGCCAGGTCCTCGGTGCCGACGGACTGACGGCGGCGCAGACTCGCCTCACCGGGGAGCGCAAGGGCATCGAAGCCAAACTGGAGCAAACCCGGAAAGAGTGGGCGCGGTGCCAGGCCGCGGTGAAGACGGGCGAGGAGCGGCAGCGCGGCCTCCAGGAGCAGCTCGCCGGGCGGGCAACGGTCGAACGCGCCCTCGGCGATGCCGATGGCCAGATCCGCGCGGCCGAGCAGGACCGCAAGGAGCTGGCCGAGGTTCAAACCCACCTGGACGCACTCCAGCAGCAGCTCGCGGCCAACGACTTCGCGGCCGAGGCCCGTGTCGCCCGCGAGCAAGCTGCCGCGCGGCTGGTGCAGATCGCGTACGACCCTGAGGAGCATCGCAAAGTCCGCGAAGCGAAGGATGCGGTACGCGGCGCGCCGGACGTCATGCGCAAGCTCGACGCAGCTCGGGTCGTCCTGACCACGGCGGCCAGCCACCGCGGCGACCTGCAGGCACAGCGAGAAACCGCACAGACCGAAGCGAGCGCGCTCGAGGCCGAGCACACAGAGCTACAGCAGCAACTTGCCCAGCTCCCTGCCGTGCGAGCGGAGCTGGCGGGCAAGGAGCGCGAGCTGCAGACCGCGGGCGCCGCGCTCCGCCAGGCGTCGCAGCTCCTCGGCGAGGCCCGGCAGATGGTCGCCTGGCTCGCCGGTCAGGAGCGCGAGCGCGAGACGCTTGCCCGCGCCCAGGTGATCGCGCGCCAGGAGGACAACGCATACCTCCAGCTCGCGGAAGCGTTCGGGAAGAACGGCATCCAGGAGATGCTCGTCGACCGGGCGCTCCCGGACATCCAGGACCAGGCGAACGAGCTGCTGGCCAAGCTCAGCGGCGGCCGCATGCGGATCGAGCTCAGCACCCAGCGCACGGGTCGAATGGGCGGCACGATCAGCACGCTCGACGTCAACGTTTCTGACGAGCTGGGCACGCGCCCCTACGAGCTCTTTTCCGGCGGGGAGCGCTTCCGCATCGACTTCGCCATCCGCATCGCGCTCTCGCGCTATCTTGCGACGCGGGCTGGCGCCCCGCTGCAGATGCTCGCGATCGACGAGGGCTTCGGGAGCCAGGACCGCGAGGGGTGCGATCGCATGATCGAGGCGATCCGCTCGATCGAGGACGACTTCGAGCGCATCCTGATCATCACCCACCTCGACGAGATGAAGGACGTCTTCCCCGTCCGCATCGAGGTCACCAAGACCGCGAAGGGCTCCACCTTCAGCATCACGTAGGCCCTTTTTATGTCATCACATAGGGGTCACAGTGCCCGGTTTGTGCCTTATCCAGGCACGAGAGCCCGTTGACGCCCGTCCTGGGGCGAGGCGTATCCTACCCAGGTTCTCCTGCGCCGACCCCGGCGCATGACAGTCTGACGGGCCTCGAACGGCGCGTCACCGCCAAGCCATCTCCGACTGAAGTTTTTCCATCGAGAGGCAGGCCCTTGGCGCGACTCGGAAACGCCCGCCTGGCCACCAGCCGGCGGATGCCACTCCCGCAAACCCCGGTTCGCCGCGATCCCGGTCTCCTGCTTGCCGTCGCCCTCATCATTGTCGTAGCGCCGATCGGCTGGATCAACGCGGTGAGCCAGCTCCTCCTTCCAACGGGGCTGCCGCCCCACCCCGCCCCGCCGACCTCGTCGGAGAGCCGCCGCGGCGGCGCGACGTTCGACATCGCAGCGAACGGCTCGACCGCGACCCCACCGACGATTCCCACGGCCACACGTGCCAGCCTGGTTTTCCCATCGCCGGTCAGGTCTGAGTCCGAAGCCACGTTCACACCTGGCCTCGCTAGCGAGACCGCAAGCTCGCCTACCCCTTTTGCGGCCAGCGAAGTCGCGACTCCGGCCCCATCGCCGACCGCCCTGGATGGGCCAACGTCCGTGCCAACGCCGGCACCTGCCGAGACCGCGACTGCCGTGCCCACGATTTCTACACCCGAGACAATAGCCCCCGCGCCGACGGTCGCACCGACCCGACGCGCGCCTGAGTCCGCGACGATGGCCCCAAGCTCAGCGGCCGCACCACAGGCCGCCCCGCAAACGTCTGCCCCAGCGGGCTCTGGAACAACGTACGTCGTGCAGGCGGGCGACACGCTCTGGTCCATTGCCAGCCGCTACGGAGTTGACGTCGCCCAACTTCGCATCGCCAACCGGATCGGCGAGGACAACGCCATTCGCGTCGGGCAGAGCCTGCTCATCTCCCGTGTAGATGGGGTGGGCGACCGGACCGTCGCGCCCGACCTGCTGAACGAGGTCGCGCACCAGTACGGTGTGGAGCCAGCGACCGTTGCCCAGGCGTCCGGCCGTCTCTCCACGGCGGCACCGATCCGGGGTCAGGCGGCGGTCATCCCTGGAGAGGCAGCTCCGCCGGCGGCGCGCGTTGCGACACCCGCCGCGGCGGTTTCCCAGAATCCCACCACGTCGTCCACCCAGCTCGAGCTCCGGAGCGCGTCTCGCCGACCCAACACGAGCGCCCGTCTCCAATGGCCCGCCCTCGGCGGAATCTCGACCTTTTTCGGAGAAGACGGTCACAGCGGGCTCGACATCATGGGCTACACGGGCCAGCCGGTCACCGCGGCTGCGTCAGGCGTCGTCACTGCGGTCAACCAGAGCGATGAAGCGTACGGCTGGCGTATCGACGTCGATCACGGCAGCGGCATCATGACGCTCTACGCGCACCTCAGCGAGTTCAACGTGAAGCTCGGCGACCAGGTAAGCGCCGGGCAGCGCATCGGCTCGGTCGGCAACACTGGCCTGAGCACCGGCCCCCACTTGCACTTCGAGGTCCGCGCCAGCGGCCTCACGGTCGATCCACTTGACTACCTGCGCTAATTCGATCAGCCGGGGGCTTCGCGCCAACCGACAATGCACTCAGGATACGAAGCAAGCGGGCGAAGGAAATAGGCCGGCCTTCGGCTCCTCAGTAGCGGTGGATACCGTCACTCGTGGTTGGGGCTCGATACCCGTAGCTCGGATCGGCGTGCCCGGGTGGCCCGGTTGCGGGTGCGGAGGATCCCGATCGCCTCGACCTCAATCTCGACAAGATCGCCGGGTTGGAGATAGCGGGCCGGTAGCCCGGCTCGGTTCGCCTCGCCTCGCCGACCGAGCCCCCGGTGACAGTGCCACTGCCGAACACATCGCCGGGCACGATTGGGCTATCCCGGGCCGCCGGCTCGAGCATGGCGCCCCACGAGTGATGCATGAGGCCGGCGCTGTTCTCCATCCACTGCTAGGGCTCCATGATGTTGATGACCTGGAAGAACTCCGGTTGGACGGTAATTTTCGCCTTTTCGAGCGTGGCTCCAAGCTTCTCCTTGAAAAAGCGATCCGCTGCTTCTTGCGATTCCCACACCTCCACCACGCACCAGCCACCCTCTTTCGGCCCGCCAGCGTGATAAAGCATCCCGGAAGGGAGCTTATTGCCCGGAGCCACCTCATTGCGCACCTGGTCGTATTGCGCCTTGGTCACACCTGCGCCGTTAAAGATCAGACCAACCGCCATCAGTTAAGCCTCCTCCGCGTTCTTGCATGTGCATTCTAGCCTCGAGTTCCGCCATTTTTTTGTCGCTAGGCCCTGACTGACTGTGATCGGATTGTGTGTTCGTGAGGCCTATAAAGCACATGGCTCCCTTGTAAACCTGGGGATTGGAAGCCTCCAGGGGATAAGGGAGCCATG
>ORMF011914528.1_pt1 | contig 32984 bp, 28 predicted proteins | sample 1779871 | NCBI WGS metagenome assembly ORMF01 (sample SAMEA104232316, study PRJEB22302) | groundwater metagenome | biome: forest; feature: aquifer; material: groundwater | place: USA | collected 2011-08-07 | depth 5.4 m | reverse complement strand
GAGCCCGTACGACGCGACCATTCCGACATTCGGCATGCCGAATTGCCACGCGCCCGCGGCCGTTCGATTGAACAATCCCGACGGCACGTAGCTCGTCGGCGGCCGCGTGCCACCGCCCGTTCCTCCGCCCGTCCCGCCACTCGTTCCGCCCGCCGGCGCCGGCGTCGTTCCGCTGCCCGTTCCCGCTCCCGTTCCCGTCCCCGACGTTCCGCTCCCGCTTCCGCTTCCCGGCGTCCCGCCGGCCGCCCCCGGTCGATCCGTTGCGCTTTCTTCCAGTGGCTCGTTCGCCGGCGCATTGTCGTCCGATCGGTTCGAGTCATCCGGTCGGTACGACGTCGCAGTCGCGTACATGATGATGCTCGGAATCACAAGGCCGAGACCCGCGATCATCAGTCCGGTCGAAATCTCAGCGGGGCCGTTGGTCATCGTGCGCATGGCGGGAGCCATCGGCTCGGGACCGTCGAGCGCTTGGTCGACGAAGTAGCCGCCGATGGCACCGCCAGCGATTCCGAGCAGCGGGAATACGATGTAGGCCCACCGCGCGCGCAAACCTGCGGCGCCTTGAATCATCACGACGAGTTCCCCGCCGAGCAGGCCCATTCCGATCATTCCCTGCGGAAACGCGGTCACCGGGCGCCGCGTCTGTGCCTCCGCTGCCCGCGGCATCGCCGTGACGGTCCCGACCGCCAAACTCGCGAGCGCAAGCACGACCACAAACCTCTTCATGAATCCTCCGCTGGGCCGTTGGGTGCACGAAGCCCCCTGCGGCGTTCGGGACGCTAGCATTCCCCCCCGTGCGTTCCAACCCCTGTGTCGCGTCCAAGCGTGAGATCGCCCGGCGATCACAACGAGGGCATTGCCAATTGATTCGCGTCGTATTATTTCGCATGCGAAACAAATGACGGGACTGTTGGCACTCTCGGACGACGCATCGAAGCGGGCGCTCGACCGAATCGTGGAGACGCTGATCTTTCTCTACACCGAGAGTCGACGGCTCACGAAGGATGCCGCGCGGGCACATGACCTTACCGGTCCACAACTCGCGGTGATCAAGCTGCTCGCGGGAATCGGCGACTTGTCGCTCACGGCGCTGTCGGATCGGATGTCTGCGAACAACAGCACCGTGACCGGCATCATCGACCGCATGGAGACCGCCGGGCTCGTCCGGCGCGAACGGAGCGACGTCGACCGTCGGGTGATCCTGATCCGACTGACGCCGCACGGTCGCGCGTTGGCCAAGAGCATCCCGATCGAGCCGATGCAGACGTTCCGCCACGCGCTCGAAGCCCTGCCGCACACGGAACAGAAAAGCTTGATGCGAATTCTTGGAAAGCTCGAACGTCACGTTCGAAGCGAACTCGACGGCCGAAAGGGGAATCCATGAGCACGAACGACAAGGTGATCATCACGTGTGCGCTCACCGGCGCCGTCACGACCCGCGCGCAGTGCGAGGCGATTCCGTACACAGTCGAGGACTACGCGCGCGAGTCCAAGCGCGCGTACGACGCGGGGGCCGCGGTCGTGCACATTCACGCGCGGGACGACGACGGATCGCCGACGTACTCGCCCGATCGCTTTCGCGCGATCGGCGACGCGATTCGTGCGGTGTGCCCGCTGATCCTGAATTTCTCCACGGGCACGATCGATCCCGAACAGAAGAAGGCCGAGCACGTGCGGCTGTACAAGCCCGAGATCGGCGCACTGAACATGGGCTCGATGAACTACGCCAAGTACAACCCGAAGCGGAAGAACTGGGTGTTCAACTTCGTGTTCCAGAACACGTTCGACGACATCCAATACCTGATCGAGATGATGAACACGGCCGGGGTGAAGCCGGAACTCGAGTGCTTCGACACGGGCCACGTCCACTCGACCGAGCCGCTGCTCGACATGGGGTTGCTGCGGGCGCCGCTCGACTTCTCGCTGATCTGCGGCGTCGTGGGAGGCTTGAAGGCCACGGCGCGGCATCTTGCGTTTCAGGCCGAGAATCTACCGCCGGGCAGCACGTGGAAGGTCATCGGCATCTCGCGCGAGCAGTGGATGCTGTGCGCGGCGGCGCTGTCGCTCGGCGGACACGTTCGCGTCGGCCTCGAAGACAACTTCTATCTCCCGAACGGCGAGATGGCGCGGTCGAACGGAGACTTGTGCGCGAAGGCGGTGCAGATGGCGCGGGACGTTGGACGCACGCCGGCCACGCCCGACGAAGCGCGGGCGATGCTGGGGCTCAAGTGAGTATCAAAGTCGCCCGGGCAGATCGCTTCGACCGCTGCACGGAGGGCTCGACGTGTTCAACACGCTGATCGTCTCGACGACAGGCTCGATCGCTCGCATCGCGCTGAACCGGCCGGAGCGCAAGAACGCCATCGGTCCGGAAATGATCAACGAGCTGCTGCACGCGCTCGATCGCGCGCAGGCCGATGCGAATGTGCGAGTCATCGTGCTCACCGGCGAAGGCAAGGCGTTCTGTGCCGGCGGAGACTTGGGACAGATGTCCGGCGATGCGACCACCGGGAGCGATCCGCTGTCGCTTCGCGGCGACTACGCGGATCTGCTGCTCGCCATGATTCGATGCACCCGGCCGATCATCGCGCGCGTACACGGCGCGGCAATGGGTGGCGGTCTGGGACTGGTCGCGTCGAGCGCGTTCGCGATCGCGGCGGGCGAAGCGCAACTCGGCACGCCGGAGATCAACGTGGGCCTGTTCCCGATGATGATCATGGCCGTGCTCGCTCGCACGATGCCGCGGCGACGACTGCTCGAGATGATGCTGCTCGGGCAGAAGATTCCCGCAGACGAAGCGCTACGGCTGGGGTTGCTCAATCGCGTCGTTCCGGCGAGCGAACTCGACGCCACCGTCGACTCGCTCGCGAACGATCTCGCGCAGAAGTCACCGACCGCGATCGCGCGCGGACTCTCCGCGTACGCCACCGTTGGCGATCTCGCGTTGGCCGAAGCGCTCCCGTGGCTGCGTGACCAGTTGTACGAACTGTTGCAGACCGACGATGCGCGCGAGGGACTCATGGCGTTCGCACAAAAACGCGCGCCGCAATGGACAGGCAGGTAGCGACGATGGCGACGATGCGTGAACGGGTTGCAGATCTGGAGGAACGCCGAACGAAAGCGCGCGCGATGGGCGGCGAGGACAAGATTCGCCGGCAGCACGACCGCGGCAAACTCACTGCGCGGGAGCGATTCGCAAAGTTCTTCGACGGCGGCGAGTATTTCGAAATCGGGCTTCACGGAACGCAGATGGGCCTGGCGGCCGGTCCCGAGGGAACCGACAAACCAGCGGCCGACGCGGTCGTGACGGCATTCGGCCGCGTCGACGGACGGATCACGTGCGCGGCGGCGTACGACTTCACGGTGAAAGGTGGGTCCATCGGCGAGACGGGCGAAGTGAAGGTCACGCGGCTTCGCGAGATGGCGCTCAAGGGGCGTCACCCGATCGTGTGGTTCATCGACTCGGGTGGCGCGCGGATCGATCCCGGGTCGCGTCACATGGATCTGATTTCACAGTTCGCAGGGACAGGGCACTTGTTTCGCGAGCAGGTGATCATGTCGGGCGTCGTTCCGCAGGTCGCGGCCATGGTGGGCCCGGGCGCGGCGGGGACGGCGTACATTCCCGGGCTCGCGGACTTCGTTCCGATGGTGAAGAACATCGGATCGATGGCGCTCGCGGGGCCGGCGCTCGTGAAGGCCGTCACGGGTCAGGAGATCGCCGAGCAGGATCTCGGCGGCTCGAAAGTGCACGCCGAACTCTCGGGCGTCGCCGACTGCGAAGTGGAGAGCGACGAAGCGTGTGTCGCGCTCGTGCGTCAGTACTTGTCGTATTTCCCTGCCAGTTGCGACGAGCCCGCGCCCGTGCGGCCGTGCACCGACCCCATCGATCGTCGCGAAGAGTCGCTGCTGGACATCGTTCCCGAAAGCACGCGACGTGCGTATGACGTGTACAAAGTCATTCGCGCCGTCGTCGATCACGGTGAGATTCTCGACGTCAAGCCGCGCTGGGCCCGCAACCTGGTCACGTGCCTCGCGCGCATCAACGGGCGCTCGGTCGGCATCGTCGCGAACAACCCGATGCACTTGGGCGGAATCGTCGACATCGACGCGGCCGACAAGGGCGCGCACTTCATCCAAGTGTGCGACGCGTTCAACATTCCGCTGATCTTCCTGCAAGACACGCCGGGATTCATGGTCGGCTCGAAAGTGGAGCACGCGGGAATCATCCGCCACGGCGCGAAGATGCTGCACGTGATGAGCAGCGCGACGGTGCCGAAGATCACGGTGGTACTGCGCAAGGCGTACGGCGCGGGGTACTACGTCATGTGCGGCCGGGCGTACGAGCCGGACCTGATCGTCGCGTGGCCGGGCGCCGAGATCAGCGTGATGGGCGCCGAGGGGATGGTTGGGATTGCAGCGCCGAAGCTATTCGGCGGTGTGGAACCGCCACCCGAAGTGAAGAAGCAGATCGTCGACATGCTGCAGGGCAACATCGACATCTACAAGGTCGCCGGCTGGGGCCTCGTCGACGAAGTGATCGACCCGCGCGACACGCGGCGCGCGCTGGCGTGGGGGTTGGATCTGTCGGAGCGGAAGGCCGTGTTGCGACCGCGCCGCAAGCACGGAGTCGTGCCCGTCTAGACTCGCTTCCGCGAAGTACGATGACGTTGACGTTCGTTGAAGTTGACGTCGACTTTGACGCTGACCTAGACGCTGACACTGACCTCAACCTCAACCTCAACCCCACCGTCGACCTCAACACCTCCCGCGGCCCCTTCACGCCGCCAGAACGCAACTCTCGTCGAGAACATCCGATACGTGAGCCATGCTGAGTTTCCAGCGGCTGCGCGTTTATCAGCGCTCGATCGAGTTCGTCGCCGCGACGATGGAAGTCATCGGCGAGTTGCGGAAGGGACACGCGGACATCGCGGATCAACTGCTTCGCGCCGCGCAGTCGCAGCCGCTCAACATCGCCGAGGGTGCTGGTCGCCGCACGCCCGCGGACCAGGCTCGATTTTACGCACAGGCGCGTGGATCGGCGATGGAGGCAGCCGCCGCACTGGACACAATGCACGTGATGAAGATTGTCGACGACGAGAAGTACGCGCGGGGGATCGACCTACTCGAGGGAATCGTTGCGATGCTCACGAAGATGATGTGAGCAGCGTTTGGGTTCAAGGTGGTGTTGAGGTTGTGGTTGAGGTCAGCGTCAACGTCAACTTCAAGGTCAACGTCGACGTCAACGTTTGTCGGTCACCGCGTCTCGCAAACGTCCGCAACGCCCGCGTCCCGCAGCGCCTCGAAGCGCTGCCATCCCTCACTGAGATCGGTGCGAATGGACAAGCGCCGGTCGGGCCACCGATCTCGCAGCCACTGCGCCGCAGAGACAGTGTCGTCCACGCGGCGTGCGACGATTTCCGTGCGCGCGCGACGTCCCAGGAACGCCGCGCGGGATCGAACCCAGACACCGGGGCCGACGTACTCCGCACCGGCGCCGTCGGAGGCTTCGACCACTCGTGCGACGCCGAAATGCAACGCGAGTCCTGCCGCGTCGTCGACGTCGATCGACAACCGCGTGAGTGACCCCCACGCGCGATTCACTTCCGCGCTGAGCGCTCGCTTTTCGAACATCGCGAGAATCGAGTCGGCACGGTGCGAGAGTTCTCCGAACTCCTCGTCCCAAAGGTAGACGGCCCCCGCGCGGTCGACCATGCCATCGTGATCGCCGCGCTCGTCCCACGCTGCGACCAGGCACAGCTCCACGCCGGCGCGGGCAATCCACGGCCACGCAGGAGACGCCACGTCTGGCGGCTCGACTCTTCCATGCCCCTTTTCTCGCAGCTCGCGCTCGTGCGCAAAGATCCACGACGGTCCGAGGCCAACCTGCCTCGCGGTACGCGACAGGAGTCCTCCCCAGTCGCGTTCGATCGATGCAAGAACGTCCCAGTCTGTCACTCGGCGCGTGGCCAACGTTTCGACCATCGCGTCGGGCGACCACCACTCGGCGTCTTGGTGAAATCCGAGGTCGCGGAGGTACGCCTGCATCCGTGTCGTACCGCGGACCTGCGCCAGGGCCGGAAGATCCGCGGAAGTCGATGTGCCGTCTCGAAGCGTCATGCGTGGCCTGCGGCGGAGAGTGGGCGGCAGGGATCGTACACCGCGGGCTGCGCAGGTACACCGCGCTCTGCGCATTGGGACACGAACCACGGGACCAACCACCGCCGAACGTACGCCGACTTGAGTGTCGGCCGGCACTTCAATCGCCCCCGGATTCGTGCAAGAACCGCCCGCACATGACCTCCGATCCCCTCCCCCCGGCCCCCGGGTCGGACGCCGGGCCCGAGCCCGCGGTCGATCCGGCTTCCGACGCTGCTCCCTCGATCGACGCTGCGGTCGAGTTTCCATCACCGCCCGAGGATCCGCGCAAGCTGCTCGCGGCGGTCTGGCGCGCGAGTTCGGACGCAGACGCGCCCACGCTGTTCCAACTCGCGCCGGCGAGAGTGACTCACGTCGACGTCGATCCACAATCGGGGTACGCCGCGGTCTCAACGAAGGACGACACGCATCGCGCGCTCGCCGTGCGCCCTGAGTTTCTCGGGCGGCTCGTGGCGGAACTCACGGGGCGCTCGGTGGCCGAAGTGACTCGCTTGATGGCGGGCGGACCCGTGCGGATCGAGTCGGCCGGCCGGCGCCGCGCAGACGACGAGCGCGACGCGTAGCCCGCGCTTTACAGTCACCGTGGGCGGGCTCACACTCCGCGCGCGCATGGAATCGCTGAACGTCGACGAACTTCTCGATCGGATCGCGACATCGATTCGGCGAACGTCGTGGCGGCTCGAACTGGGCGATGTACCGCCCGAGACGGTCGCGCGCGTGTGCGCCTCACGGTCGCTTCCCGCCGACTATCGCCGATTCCTATCGCGCGTCGTCGCACTGGAAAACCGCGAAGGCGACGTAGTGTTCGTGACTGCACGGGATCTGGCCGATGCCAGCGGCGAAGTGTCGGAGCGGTTTCTCGCGTGGCGCCATGCGGAGGACGAAAGCGTTCACGACGACGCTGGCGAACGCGCAAAGGTTGGTGCGTTCTGGGATCGCGTGACGCCCGTGGTCGCTTCGCTGATCAACGGCGACGACATGATTGCGCTCGATCCGACGGCGGGCGCAGGGACGATCATCGAGGCGTTCGAAGACGGCGGCTGGTCCTCGACCGCGCGATCGGTTTCGTCGACTTTCACAGATTTTCTTCGCGCGTTCACGATCATCCTGGCCGCCGGGCCCGCCGCGTTCGAGTACGGCTGGAGGCTGAAGCGAGAGCTGCTCGCGGAATTCCGGCTTCTCGATCCGAAATCCCACGCGACGAGCGTACCGTTGCTGGGCGACAGCGATTTTGACCTCAAGGCGCCGCCCCGCAAGCCGACGCGTCCGTCGATGCGTGAGATCCGCTGAAACGCTGAGTTTCCGCGCGTCAGCGGGAGTCCGGACCGGCTAGAATCGACGCCATCGTGGCGAAGCCTCGGCACTCGCGACCTCCTCCGGGGACTGCTTCCGTTCACCGTTCGCCGTCTGCGCCGCGGGCGATCATGCAGGTCGTCGACTCGCCGAACTCATTCGTGGGGCGCGAGCGTGATCTGGACACACTCGCAGGGCTCGTCGCCAGCGGAGAGCGCCTCGTGACCGTCACGGGACCCGGCGGGATCGGCAAGACACGGATCGTCCAACGCCTCGCGTCGACACGCGAGTCCGCGTCGCACGATCTGTCGTCGCGGGTTTTCGCGTTCTGCGACTTGACCGAAGCGCAAGACGCAGGCGACATCTGCGCCGCGGTCGGACGCGCGCTCGGTGTCGCGCTCGGGATGAGCCGCACGCGGATCGACGCATCCAGGCAGATCGGGGACGCGCTCGCGGGCCGCGGCCCGCTCGTCGTCGTGCTCGACAACTTCGAACAGATCGTCGAGCACGCCGCGGCAACCCTCGGCGCATGGATCGATCGTGCGCCCGCGGCCCAGTTCGTCGTCACGTCTCGCGAACGACTGCGTTTGACCGGTGAGTACGTGTTCGAACTCGCTCCGCTCTCGCTTCCGCACCACGGGGCGCCCGCAGACGAAAGCGACGCGGTGCGCTTGCTGCTCTCTCGCGTCCAGCGAACGCGGCGAACGTTCGACGCAACGCCGGAGACGATCGTGGCGCTCGCCGAAATCGCCGAGCGTCTGGACGGCATCCCCCTCGCGATCGAGCTCGCGGCCGCGAGGCTGGGCACCATTTCAGCAACCGAGTTGCTGCAACGCATGGGCGACCGGTTCGCGCTGCTCGGGCACGGTCCTCGAAACGTCCAAGCCCGCCAGTCGACACTTCGCGGAAGCATCGATTGGTCGTGGAACCTCCTCGAGCCGTTCGAGCAGGAAGCACTCGCCCAGTGCTCCATGTTCCGTGGCGGGTTCGAGATCGGCGATGCCGAGCGGGTGATCGACTTGTCGAGACACACGACCGCACCGCCGCTTTTCGATGTCCTGCAGGCGCTACGAGAGAAGTCCCTCGTCAACGTGTCGCACGCGGAGGCTGCGTCCGAACCGCAGCGCCTCGCGCTCCTTCAGACGATTCGCGAATACGCGCTCGACAAACTGACGCGCGGAGGCAACGCCGCCGCCGCTGCCCTCCGTCACGCGCGTCACTTCGTCGCGCACGCCGAGCAACTCGCGGCGCGACTCGAGAGCCCGGACGGGAACGCCGCGCTCGCGTCGCTTTCCCGTGAGCGCGAGAACCTGCTCGGCGTGGTCGATCGGGCCATTGCGGCGCAGCCGCCGTCCAAAGAGATCACCGATCTGGGGTTGCGGGCGCTCCTCGCACTCGACGAATTGATCCTCACGCAGGGGCCGATGCACTCGTACATGGACCGCCTGGATCGGCTGCTCGCGCTCGAAACGTCGCCTGCGGTCGATTCGATCTTGCGGGCGCGCGGTCTGGTCCAACGCGGGGATCTGCACCGCAGTGCCGGCAACATCACCGCGTGCTTTTCCGACTTCGACGAAGCGCTCGCCGTCGCGCAGCGTGAGGGCAACCGAGCGCTCGAAGGGCGCGTGTTGCGACACCGAACGATTCCGCTGCTGTATCGCAGTCAGGCCGTGGAAGCGTGGGACTCTGGAACCCGCGCGCTCGCGATCGCGCGCGAAGTCGGAAACCGCGTCGAAGAAGTGCTGACGCTGTGGCAGTTGTCTTGGGTCGCCGGTGAGCGCGGCGCGACGCAACAGGCGCGGGCGTTTCTCTTGGACGCGCTCGACATCTGTCACTCAACCGGAAACGTCCGACGCGAGGGTCGCATCCAGGCGTTTCTCGCGATGCTGCTGCTCGACGAGGACCGTGTCGAAGACGCGTTCGCGTGCGCCGAGCGGGCCCTCGGAATCCATCGGTCGACCGGTGACCTTCGGTCGGAGAGCTACGTCACCTGGCTGCTCGGCCTTCTCGAACACTCACGCGGCCGCTGGACGGAGTCCGAGACGCACTATGAAGGGGCACGGTTGCTCGCACGCCAGATGGGTCACGCGCGCCACGAGGCATTGTGTCTCGGCTATCGCGCGCTGCTCGAGTTCGAGACGGGACGTCTCGCCGCCGCGACGGATGATCTTCGACAATCGGTGACGGATCTTCGGAATCTCGGAGACCAGCGCAATGCCGCGAGACTCGGCGCGTCGCTCGCGGCGGCGGAAGCATCGGCGGACCACCTCGACGAGGCAGAACGCACGTGGAAGGCGGCAGAGCACGTGCTGGCCGAGTCACACGATCCGTTCGATGGCGTCGTGCGGCTCGAGCGGGCGCACATTCTCCTGGCCCGCGCGCGGCGAGCACTGCGCAGCGGCGATCGCGACGGAGCGGTGCGAGAACGCAAGGCCGCGGAGGAATGCCTCGCGCAAGCCAACGCGGTCGAGGCCCCGCGGGATGCGAGCGAGCCCGCGCGCTCACTGCTCGCAGGATCCGTCGATGCGCGCATCGCGTACCGGTGGTTGAAAACCGTTCTGCGCGATCAGCCCGCCGTCGATGGCTGGGACGTTCGCAGCGCGCCCGGCGCGGAAGGACACGATTCGAGCCGGCCGGGACTCCTGGTGCACTCCCGCGGCGACTGGGCAGATCTTCCTTCGGGAAAGCGTGTTCGGTTCACGAAGCGCCCCGTCGCGCGGCTGCTGTTGATGCGCCTCGTTCGAGAACGCGTCGATGCACCGGGACGATGTCTGAAGCCCGACGACCTGCTCGCCGCAGGTTGGCCCGGCGAGAAGATCCTGCCTCACGCTGCAAAAAACCGACTCTATGTTGCGCTGACATCGCTGCGAAACATGGGCTTTCGTGAACTGATGCGCGCAAACGACGAGGGCTACTGTCTCGATCCCGACGTGCCCGTGCGCATCGCCGAAGAACGGGCGTAGGGGTCGCGCGCGGAGCGGACGCCCGAGGTTGGATCGCCATCGAACTAATCAACGTCTAAGCATCCTCTAAGCGGACGGGGTCCGTCGTCCGCGGCAACGTCGCCGCATCGACTGCACGCAACGCAGTCGCTCGACGCTGACGGAGGCTCAAGAATCATGATGACCGCGACGAATCGGATGCTGCGCTGCACGACCGCCTTGCTCGCTCTCTCCGGGGCGGCAGGCTGCGCGATGGGAGAACTCGGTTGGCCCGACACGGGCGGGACACCGCGCGACAGTGCGACACCCGCGCGGGACTCGGGTCCGTCCGTCTCTCGCGACGGCGGAGCGTCAGACACGCGCGCTCCGCCCCGAGACGCCGCGATCACGCCCGGGCGCGACAGCGCCGTACCTCCCATGACCGAGTGCACCACGGGCGCGACCCGCGAATGCTACTCGGGTGCCGGCGTGACGCGGAGTGTTGGACGCTGCCGCCCGGGAGCGCAGTCGTGCGATGCCAGTGGGCGCTGGCCTACGGCGTGCGCAGGCGAAGTCCTGCCAGCCACGAGCGAGCAGTGCGCCAATTCGATCGACGACGACTGCAATGGAATGGTCGACGAGGCGTGTTCGCCCGAAGTGCCATCGGACGTTCAGCGCAGTTGCGGCTCGATGCCCGTCGCCGGATGTGGGTTGGTCGAGGTCGCAGGCGGCGCGTTTCAAATGGGGGACACGATGGCGCTGTTCTCCGCTCCGGTGCTCACGTCCGTCCGAGTTTCCGGCGCGATGCGCGTGGATGCGTACGAAGTGACCGTCGCTCGCTTCCGTCGCTTCTGGGCCGCCGGCCACCCGGTTCCGCGCGACGCCATCCGGTATCCGTCCACGATGCTCCCCGCACCCGTAGCGGCGCCTGAGCCCGAGACGACCGCCAGTCAGTCGCAATGCAATTGGACCGCGACACCGGGCTCGCGCGAGAGCCACCCGATCAACTGCCTCGAGTGGCAGACCGCACAATCGTTCTGCGCGTGGGACGGGGGGCGGCTTCCCACGGAGGCCGAATGGGAGTGGGTCGCTCGGGGTCGAACGGTGCCGGGCGTCGCAGCCGGGCGTTCGTTCCCGTGGGGCGACGAAGAACCCGCATCGACGCCGGCGTGTGACCGTGCGCAGTTTGCGCTGTGCGCGGGCGAAGACGGCGCGCCCACGCGCCACGTGGGCAGCTTCGCCGCGACGGGCAGCATCTACGACCTCGCAGGAAACGTCGGCGAATTCACGGCCGACGTGCACAGGATGTACGACGACACGTCCTGCTGGGGAACGATCGCGCGCACGGATCCGCTCTGCGTCGCGCTGCCGGCGGGGTTCCGCGCCGTGCGCGGCGGCGATTGGACCGAATTCGCACCCGTGCTCATTCGCTCGGCGTCGCGGAGCATCGGCGTGACCGGTCAGGCGAGCGTCGGATTCCGCTGCGTGCGGGCTCGGTGACGTCTGTCGGTCAAGTGCACACGCCTGTCGACGTGTTGCACGTGTGCCCGGTCCCGCACCCCTCGTTCGATGCGCAACCGCAACGCGACGTCGTCGAGATGCACGTTCGGTTTGCGCCACAATTGGTCATCGGAGTGCACTGGCACTGGCCCGTCGCAACGTTGCACGTGCTATTCGCGGCGCAGTCGGTGGCCGCGGTGCATGGTCGCACGATGCACTGTTCGTTGAACGCATCGCAACGATTTGCGCCGCAGAGCAGCGCAGGGTTGCTCGTGCAGCGCGGCGTGCACACACGGAAACTGCCTTGCAGCACGCACGTGTAACCCGATCGGCAATCGAAGTCGCTGCCGCACGCGCGAAGGCACCGCGACACGGTTCCCAGAAATGCACATGTGCCACTCATCGGGCACGTGCCCATCATTCCGCACGGATAGGTGCAATATCCGCCGGGCCATCCCGTGGCGGCGGGGACACACGTGCCCATCATTCCGCCGCAGGCCGCGTCACTTCCGCAGGCGCGACCGGTCTCGACGAACGACGTCGTGCACACGCCGCCGCTGCAGATCTCGCCCATGGCGCATGCGCGGCCGCACATCCCGCAGTTGGCCAGGTCGCTGGAAACGTCGAGGCACTCGTCGCTGCACACCTGGCGCGGCGCCGCGCAGCTGCCGCCAAGGCACATGCTCGCGCGGCACAGCTCTCCGGCCGCGCAGCTCGTGCCGCACGCGCCACAGTTTGCAGAACTGCGCGACGTGTCGACGCACACGGCGCCGCACGCCGTCATCGGCGGCGCACACGTCACCTCGCATCGACTCGCGCTACAACGTTGGCCCATCGGGCACGCGTTTTCACACGCGCCGCAGTGGGCGCTGCTCGTCGTCACGTCGATGCACGTGCCGCCACACTGTCGCTGCGGCGGGGGGCAACTGGAAACATCGACGACGTCGCCGGACACCACGGCATCGGGGCCGGCGTCTTCGTCGGCGGGCATCGGGCGGCCCGCGCACGCGGGCGTCGAAGCGAGAAAGCCGGTGACGAGGGCGGCCCGTAGCATCGCGCGGAACATGGCGCGGAGCTTAACCGAAGAGCCGTGCGATCGGAAACTTCAGGTGCAGCCCGCGTTTGCGCGCTCGGCCCTTGTGCCGAGAGCACGCCCCGCGACATGATCCGAAGCGATGTCGCAGCGCCCGATGGAGGTGACGAGTCAGCTCGCACGCACGGAGCATCAGCGAACGGCGCTGATTCAACTCCTGGCGCTCGAAGAGGCGGACTTCGACCGGCGGCTGCGTCAGCTTCTCGAAGTCGACGCGGCGACGCTCGACACGACGCGGGTCGGATTCTGGTCGTTCCAACGGGATCCGACGAGGATCCATTGCGAGATCTTGTTCCAGCACGGCGCCGGGATCGTCCCAGCGGGCAGCGAGCTGTTCGCTGCGGAGTACCCGAGGTATTTCGCGGCATTGACCGAAGGCGGACCGATCGCCGCCAGCGACGCCGTCCACGACCACAGAACGTCCGAGTTTGCCGTCGGATACCTCGATGCCAACGGCATTGGCGCGATGATGGACATCCCCGTGTACGTGCACGGAATGCTCGTCGGCGTCGTGTGTCACGAGCAAGTCGGCGGCCCGCGGCGATGGACAGCGGAAGAACTTCAGTTCGCGATGTCCATTGGACAGATGGTGTCGCTCGCGATCGAGACGCGCGAGCTGCAGCGCGCGCAGGCAGCGCTCCGTGCGAGCGAAGCGCAGTTTCGCGCGATCGTAGAGTCCGCGCCGGCCCCGATGCTCGTCATTTCGTATCCGGCGGGAGTTTGTCTTTACGCGAACGCCGCGGCGAGCGAGATCAGCGGCGCGGCGCTTCATCAACTGGTGGGGCGGAACGTCGAGGCGCTGTACGCCGATCCCGAAGACCGAGCGACGGACTTCGCCGAGGTCGAGCGACGAGGCCGTGTGCGCGCGCGCGAGGTGCGGTTCAAACGGCAAGACGGCACGCCGTTTTGGGCCAGCGTTTCCATCGAACCGCTGTCGTTCGGTGGCGAGCCCGCGATCTCGATGTCGCTGATGGATCTCACGGAGCGCAAGCGCATCGAAGACGTGCTGAGACACTCGGCCTACCACGATGGACTCACGGGATTGCCCAACCGAGTGATGCTGCACGAATCCGTGCTGCGAGAGTTGGGTCGCGTGCGGCGGAACGAATCGTATCGGTTCGGGCTTCTGTATCTCGATCTGGACGGATTCAAAGGCGTGAACGACACGCTTGGACACGAGATCGGCGACGCGCTGCTGATCAGTGTATCGAACCGTCTGCGTGCGTGTCTGCGTTCGTCGGACGTTGCCGCGCGCCTTGCCGGCGACGAGTTCGTCGTACTCGCCGTGGACATGAAGGACCCGAGCGAAGTCGCGACGCTCGCGGCGCGCATCGTGGAAGAGATCGCGGCGCCCCATCACCTCGACGGCCACGAGGTCACGACATCGTGCAGCGTGGGAATCGTCCTGAGCGACCCGACCTACGAAAACCCCGACAAGATGTTGAGCGACGCGGATCAAGCGATGTACCGCGCCAAGGAGCACGGCAAGTCGCGCTTCGAAGTGTTCGACCAGGCGATGCATGGCTCGATGCTCGAACGCCTCGCGCAGGAACAGGAACTCCTCGGGGCGATGGATCGGGCGGAGATGCTGGTGCACTACCAGCCCATCGTCCGTCTCGCCGACGGCGAGATCGTCGGCTTCGAGGCCCTGATGCGCTGGCGACGCTGGGGCGGAGACCCGATCGCGGCGGCAGAGTTCGTCGAAGCGGCGGAGCAGTCGAAACTGATCGTGCCGATCGGCCGCTGGGTGGTCGAAGAGGCGTGCCGTCAACTGGCGACGTGGACGCGCACGTTCGCAGCGCGCTCTCTCACGATGGCAGTCAACCTGTCCGAAGCGCAATTTTCGCAGCCGGACCTGCCGACGCGGATCGCTTCCGCCATCGAGGCCGCGGGAGTGAGTCCGAGTCAGCTGCGTTTGGAACTGACCGAGCGGCTCATCGCCAAGGACTCGCGGCGCGTGAACGAACTGCTGGAGTCGATGCCGGCACCGATCTGCGTCGAGGACTTCGGCACAGGCGCGACGTCGATCGGGCGGTTGCGCAAGCTCCGGGTCCGACAGATTCGCATCGACCGACGTTTCATCTCGCACGGTCAAGAAGACGCCGAGATCGTGCGCGCCGTCGTGGCATTGGGGCACGGGCTGGGTCTCGAGACGATCGCACACGCGGTCGAGACCGAGGCCCAGCGCGAACTTGTGCGCGCGCAGGGATGCGATCTCGCACAGGGCTATGCGTTCGCACCGGCAATGGATGCAGAACAAGCAACGGCGCTGCTCGCGAGCGGCCGGCGGTACTGAGCGCCGCGAGCCCGGAAGGTTGAACAGGGAGGGCGGGGAGGGAGGGAGATTTGGTGGTTGGTCGGAGCGGCGGGGCGCTATTCGTCCCGCTCTGCGAAAATGTCCGCGACGAGATCGCCGTCGGCACCACACCGACCCGGCGGATCGTCCGGCCGTACGGGGGTGATGTGAACGAAGAACTCCGTCACGTGGGGTCGCGACGCGTTGCCCCACGCATCGCGCGCCAACCAGCGCAGGGCATAACGAACGCGTGACAGACTCTCGCCGACAGTCGCAAACCCGTTGAGTCGCTCGATGCACGTGGGCTGGACGACTTCCCGAAGCAGCTCACCTGTGAAGTCGTCAAAGGCACTCACGGAGAGCACCTGGTACTCGATGCTCGCGGAGCAGCGATCCGTGGCGTGTCCCGTCAGTCGTAGGCAAGCCGGCGGATTCGTCGGATGGAGAATCCAGTTGCAAGGCACGTCGATCGTTGCGCCATCGATGATGGGAGGAACGGTGTCGACGACCTGAATCGGCGCCTCGGCGGTCGCCGAGCGATTGCCGTCGAAGACGGTGAAGGACGCAACGTGATTGCCGGACTCCAGCGAAGGGAGCAGCGGGACCGTGAACGTTGCCGACAGCGTATTGTTGATCGAAGTGATGCCGTCCGGCGTTCGGAGGAGCCACGCATACGCCGGAGGCTCGGTGCCGCTCGTGGAAGCAGACGCTTGGAGTGTGACAGTCGCACCTTCGGGGCCGCTGCACTCGGGTCGTCCATTGGACAGACTCGCAATCGTGGCGACCGGTGGTGCGAGCCCATCGACCAATTCGACGTGTAGATTCACGTCGCGACTGCCGGGTTCCATCACGAAGTGAGCGTCCACCGTCATTCGCCCGGCGGTTCGAGCCCCCGTCGGCGCTCGGTCCGCCTGCATCGGAAATGGACCCGCAACCGTCCGACCGTGCCGCCGGCGCTCGCGCGTGCGGCGGTGTCGCCGAACACCATCGCGCCCGTGTCGGGATTGCGCCGTCCCGTCCACGGGATCTCGATCCGCGCGAAACCGTCTCGAACGGCACTCCCGTCGACGACGGCCGTTCCCGTTTGGTGCAGGTCGAGGTCGGTGATCACCGTGCCGCCGCCCACTTCGAACGTCACGCTCGCGGTGCCGACCATGCCGAGTCTCGACGTCGGGCCACTTCCGCCCATCGGCCCGATCGAGAGTGACGACCGCGGTCCGTCGACCGTGAACAGAAGTCCCGCGGGCGATGTCCCCGGATCCGACGGTCCGACGCAGCCGTTGTGCTGAAGACGCACGGCGGCTGGGTCGCCGGACGCGAAACAGATCCACGCGGGGCGTTGGCCCGCGCCGGGCACGGCGACGATTCCAGTGGGGACCGCTGGCGTTGGGCGGCTTGGCAGGACTCCCTCCGTGCCGAGCGCACAGAACGCCGCGATCAGCCGGGTGCCCTGCGTTCGCGCGCTCGCGTCGTCCGTTGCGGAGACGCACACGTTCGGGTTGCAGAGGTCCGCGGTCTTGGGACACAGCAGGTCTTGTGCCCATGGCATCGTTCCGTTGTAGTTGCAGGTGTAGCTGAGCGGCCTCACGTCGCCGCAGGCCCGCGCTCGGGACGCGACCAGAGTGTTGTTGCCGAAGCGTGCACCTTCGATTTCGCCTGCACCCGGACGCCCGTTCATCCTGCTCGCCGGATCATCCGTCCAGAAGCAGCCGTTGACGAACTGACAACCGAGGAATCCGCCGCCAAAGTTGCACCGTGGCTGCCCGAGCGAGCAGCGCGTCGAATTGTTCACGGCCGCGACGCCGCCAGTGCAGTAGTACGTCTGCGGACGACCCTCGCGGTCGATTACGGAGGAGGGACCTACTTCGTTTTCACCCGCTCCAAAGTCACATCCCGCGAGCGGAATGTCCCGAGTGAAGCGTCCCTGCTGGTCCGCACACCACGGTGCACTCCGACAGTTTCCACACTGACAGACGGTCGCGACGTTCCAGGGGGTTGCCACGTCGGTCGGCCTCGACGCGTCCACTTCCGTCACGATGAGCCCCGTTCGCGCTCCGCAGTGGGCTGCGGCTAGCGCGAGCAACCCTGCCACGATATGCTCGCAGCCACTACGCGGAAGGCCATGCCACCTGCGACCTGCGACCTGCGACCTGCGACCTGCTCATGTTGTCCTCCCCGCGCGGCTCGGAACGCCGCGAATCACGGACGATGGCAGTTTCACGCCGTTCGGCTTGGGCGTCAAGCACGCTGTGGCGCTGGGGTCCAATCCGTCATCGTGTGGGTCGAACGATCGCCGCGGCGCCGAGCAGCCTGACGGTCGCGTCGCTCACTGTCCGCTTTCGGTGCAGATCGCATTGTGCATCGTGATTGCCAGTTGCGGTGCTCGGACCGGACTGCGAGTCGCATGCGCTGTGGCGCTTCAGCCCGCCCTCCCTCGTGTTGTGCTCGTCGTGGACAACTCCGGTTCTATGGCCGAGTCGCTACCCGATGGCAGGCAGAAGCGCATGGCCGTCATCGACGCTGTGCGCGCTGCGCTTCCGGGCGTCGACACCTATGTACTATCCGGCTTGATGGTGACCGGCCTCCGCGTGGGACGGTCGCGCGAGTTCGAATGCCGCAGCCCGACATCGCTCGACGTTCCACCGCGACGCACCAACGCAGGATCGATATCGACATCTCTCGATACGCCGTTTGGCAGCAGCGATATGCAGGGTTTCGGAGCCCTCCACGTCGCGGCTGATGCGCTGTCCAACGCGGGGCCGGCCGATGGCGAGCCATTCATCGTGTTCATCACCGATGGCGGTGCTGTGTGCAACCCGTCGATTCCCCCGAGTGAATGCCTTTGCCTCGCCGGAACCGCCGATCGTTGCTACTTCGACGGTCGCTCGTTAGGCTGTATCGACACCCGCCGCGTCGCCGCCTACCTCTCCGACCTTCACTCTCACGGCATCGACACACTCCTCGTCGGCTTCACCCCGAACATTCCGCGCGACGAACCGCTGCGCGCCGAACTCGACGCCATGGCCCTCGCCGGCGGACGCCCCGCACCGCCCGGCGGACCACGCTACTACGACGGTGCTCAGCCCGAGCAGATCGCGCGCGTCTTTGAGTCCGTGTTCGGCGAGGCAGCATTCTGCCGACTGCACGCCGAGAGCGTTCCGCGCAACGTGCCAGTCGGACACTGGAGACTCACCGCGGGTGATGGCGGGACTCTGCCCTACGACGCGACCGGACGCGAAGGCTGGACCTGGCGAGATCCCACGCGACTCACGATCTCCGTTCATGGCGAAGCGTGCAGGCAGCTCATCGCGACGCGGCCGACGCTATCCCTGCACACCGCCGAGGCTGAGTGCAGCGAATAGGTGGGCAGTTCAACGGCGGAGGCCCCACGCATCCACGCGACCGCGCTGCTTGCCGAGGGAACGCGGTAATGAGGGTCCGCGCGCGCGGAATGTTGAACAGGGAGGGCGGGGAGGGAGGGAGAATTTTGGTTGGTCGGAGCGGAGCTTGGCAGCGAGGCGGACGCTAGCGGCTTGCTGCAAACCGGTCGATTCACATCGACTTCGCAGCGAGCGAATTCAAACAACCTCCCGCCCTCCCGTTCTCCCTGTAGATCTTCTGGCGGGTCTAAGGCGGCGCGGCCGCCGCGGAAGCGTCGGCACTCGCGTCTGTTGCACCAGCGTCGGAATTGGCACCCCCCGCGATGACGAGGTCCGTCAATGACACGCCGCCGCCATGCGACGTGACCGGGAATCCGTGGCCGGGGCCGAGAATGCGCGGGAGGTAGCGCTCGTAGTTGAAGTGATCCGAGTGCTCGGGCGTGTGGCACTGCGTTGCACACAGGCTGCGCTCCGGTGCGCGAATGATCGTCGCGCGCCGTCGAGCGTCCGTCCGCGCTGCCGCGTGAAGGCTCCCGGGCCCGTGGCACGTCTCGCACTGCACATCCTGCAGTCCCGCGTTCTGAACGACTTCGGACCCGCCCGGGCGCTGGTATCCCGTCACGTGGCAGCCAACGCAGGACAGATTGAAGTTCTTCGAGATCGCGTCGAGCGTGTGATACGCGCGCGAGTGCGGCGTGCGCGTCCAGATGTCGTACGCCTCTTCGTGACAGTTCCGACACTCCTCGATGCCGATGTAGCGCGCGGTTCCCGGCGGGGCTGCCGGCGCGTGCAGGTCCGCGTACGCCGTGTGATTGTGATCGTTCACGGTGCGAAAGTACGACGCGATCGACGTCTCGACATCGTGTCGCTTGGGAACATCGGGATCGATCTCGAGCAACCGCGCGCGGAAGAACGAACGCCCCGCGGGCGGCGCCGTTCCCACGGAGAGCGCAGCGCGTTCGCGCTCCATCTCCGCGAGTCGCGACTGCTGTTGTGCAACTGCGGCGCGGTCCACCGTGGCTTCGGCCAGCCACGCCGTGATTCGCGTGCGCAACTCCGCGATGCGCGCGTCGAGGCGTGTGCGGGCCGCCGTCGTCGTCGCCTCGCTTGCGTCGACCCACGCGCGCGCTCCGGGCCGCACGAACACATCGACGATGCCCAGCATCTTGCCCTGACTCACGGCGGTGACGAGAAACCCCTGTCCAATGCGCTCGGGAGGCGGCGCGCTCTCGCCTTCGTTTCGCGAGGCCACGACGAAGTCGACGCCGGCCACGTCCCCCGCGATGGTCCGTGCCATGCGCCGCGGAACCGACGCGAGAACGATGACGACCGATGCTCCATCACGGCGAGCGTGCGCGACGGCGGCGCGCGCCGCTTCGACGGGATCGGCGGTCGTCGGTGCCCCCGCGGGAACTGCCGCGTCGGGCGTCGGTCGAAAATCACTCACGCCTACGATTGCGATGCGCGTCCCGCCGACCTCGCGCATGACATACTCGCGCATGCCGAGTGTCGCGGCAGGCGCCACGTTCGCGGCGAGCGGCGTGAAGTGCGCCGTGCGAGTGATCCGCGTCCATTCGTCCGCACCGCGCGCGAAATCCGACGGACCGGGAGCAAAAGCATCCAAGCGCAGCTGGTTGAGAATGCCAACGAGGGACTCGGCCTTCGCCGTTTCCTGAAAGACCATTCTTGTGTCGACCGTGGGACTCTCGAACAACAGGTTCCCCGTTGCTACGAAAACGGAGTTCGGCGCGGCCGCGTGCTCGCGTCGCATGACTTCGGCGATGCGATCGATCCCGCCCAAGGGACGGGTTTGGCAGCCGCATGGCTCGAGATAGCCGTCCAAGTCCGCGAGAAAATAGATCCGCAGGGTTGGGATGTTCGGATCGACGGCGGGAACGGCGCGGGGCGTCGGCTGAACCGGTGGACCGTGAACTCGCCCATTGCAAGCGGCGCCCAGGCCCACGGCCGCGGCGGCGACGAAGAGCAGCAGCATACCGAGACGTGACAGAGCGGGAGCCATGGAGAGTGGGGAGGTTATTCGAGGGGAAGGAGCGGGCGTCAAGGGTGAGTGCGTGGAACGGTGGCGTTGAGGTTGAGGTTGAGGTTCAGGTCAAGGTCGACGTCGAGGTCAGGGTCAAGGTCAAGGTCAGGGTCAAGGTCGAGGTCGAGGTCGAGGTCGACGTCAAGGCTCAGTGCCGTCGCGGGGCCGCCTGCGCACTCGCGCGCTGCAAGTCCGCGAGCCGCTGTCGCGCACGTTCGACGAGCGCGGCGTCGCCACCGGCTTGAACGACGCGGCGCATTTCCGCCGTCGCTTCGGCGAGCTGCCCCTGGTCGGCGAGCATCAGTCCGCGGACGTAGTGCAGCCCGCCATTCGCGGCGTCGAGCGCGACGGCCTCGGCGATGCGCTGCAGTGCAACCGGACGGTTGCCCGACGCCCAGAGCGCTTGCGCGAGTTCGCCGAGCAGTGCCGCCGTGGGCGTCCCGGCCGCGCGCGCACGTTCCAAAACTTGCGCCGCGAGCGCATGTTCACCGACCGCGCGCAACGCCGGCCCCGCGTTCGCGAGAACGGCGCGGTCGTTGTTGGCATTCCGAACGGCGGCCTGCAGCATCCGAAACGCCTCGGCACGCGCCTGCGTTCCCGCCGCGGGATGCGTGTTCGCGAGGAGGATGCCCAGATTGAGCGCGGGCATCGGACTCGTGGGCGCAAGCGCAACCGCGCGGCGATACTCGGCGATCGCGCGGTCCGTTTGCCCCGCGTCCTCAAGGGACATGGCCATGCCGGCGTGCGCCTCAGACAGCGTCGGATCGAGTTGCAGCGCTGCTTGGAACTCGGCCACTGCCTCGGCCGAACGGTGCAGCTCGCGCAGAACCGTTCCCAAGTCCGCGTGCGCTTCGGCCATCCGTGGATTCAGACGGATGGCGTTGCGCAGGTGCGCCTCCGCCTGCGCGTACTGGCCTTGGCGAATCAGCGTCTCGCCGATGTAGAACGATGGCCGCGCGTCCGTCGCATTGAGCGTCCTGGCTTGTTGAAACTGCAGCATCGCTTCCGAGTATTGCCCGCGCCGAAGGGCCTGATCGCCGCGGCCGATCGCGAGATCGAACGGCGTGGCTTGACGGTTCTGGCCGGGAAGCGGAATGGGAATGCGGCCCATCTGCGCGCTCGCGGTGAGCGAAAGCAGCGAGAGCGCGAGCGCAACGAGGGACGACGGGGTGCGCGGCTTCACGGTGGGAGCGTAGCGCGTTCGGGGGATGGACGCGTGGGGCGCGGTGGGGGGAAGGAGAGAACAGGAAGAAGGGAAGACGGGAAGGGCGGAGGGAGTGGGATGGGAATGGTTCGGAGGGGATGTTCCACGGCGTCGCCGCCCGTATGCAGTCCGGTGCACAGTTGCGCATCGACGTGTCTTCTGCGAAGAAGTGTTTCGCGCATTGCGCGCTGCGGCGCGGGCATCGGGAATCGAGGGACGGCTGGAGTGTGGCGCGGTGACGCTCGTGCAGCGATTCGGGTCGATGAACTTGAATGTGCACTTGCACGTGCTCGTGCTCGACGGTGTGTTCACGCTTGCCGACGGTGCCGAGCGCGCGGAGTTTCACGCGGGCGAGCGCCCGGATCGGGCGAATCTGGACGAGGTCGCACGCAAGTGTGAGAAACGCATGAAGCGTTGGCTCCGCCGGCACGGATACGCACCGAGGGAAGACGACGACGACGCGTGCGACAACACCGCGGACGAGCCGAATGCACTCGACGCGTGCACCGACGCCGGCATCGCGCGGGGCAAGTTCGTCTCGCTCGCGGCGAACGACACTGGCGTAACGGACGAAGATGATGATGCGGACTTCGATCATCGTCGGAGGGACTCGCGTGCTGGCGAATCGGGTGGGTTCAACGTGCACGCAGATGTCGTCTCGCCGTGCTGGCCGGGGGGACGTCTGCGCGGCTCCAGCTGCGCTGGACCGTGCATGCGAAAAACCTCGCGATGTCTCAGTCGGGGCGACTCCGCATCGAGGTCGGGGAGTGAGTTCGGCGCTGGCGTCGTCGAGCACGACGCACTGCCGCGGTCACAGCCCCAATGCCCGCACCGGCGTCGTGCGGTCGGTCGTTGAGCGATCGCCGAGCTGGCCGTGGCTGTTGTCGCCCCAGCAGTACACGTTGGTGTCGCGCAGCCTCGCGCAATTGTGTGTGTAGCCCGCCGCGATCTCGATCGCAGGCGCCAGCATCGAGACTCGAACTGGAACGGTGCTCATGCCCGTCGATCCATTGCCGAGCTGGCCGATCGCGTTCTGGCCCCAGCACTGAACGGTGCCATCCGCGATTCGAGCACACGTGTGCTGCTCACCTGCGGCGATCTGCACGACGCCGGTCAGCCCCGTCACCGCGACCGGTGCGCGTCGAAGGACGAGCGTTCGGTCGCCGAGTTGGCCCGAGTCGTTTCGTCCCCAACACTGGACCGAGCCATTCATCAGTCGGACGCACGTGTGGTGCACCCCGAGTGCGACTTCGACTGCGCCCGTGACTCCGGCGACCGCGAGAGGAACGTTGCTCGTGAGAGTGCTCGTGGGGCTGCCGAGTTCGCCGAATTCGTTCCCGCCCCAGCACTGCAATGTTCCTGCGACTTCCCGTGCGCACGAGTGAAACCCCCCGGCGGCGATCTGCGCGACCGTGGTGCCGATCATCACCGGCGCGCGCGGGGGCCTACCGCCGGTCGTTCCGATCCCAAGCTCGCTGTACCCGTTGTTTCCCCAACATTGGACGGTCCCGTCAATCAGCCGCGCGCACGCGTGGTACCCGCCGGCCGCTACCCCGAGTGCCGTCGTGAGTCCCGGCGTAACGACCGCCACCGGGTTGCTACTGGGAGGCGGGTACATGCCGAGTTGACCCGCGTTGTTGAGTCCCCAACAGCGAACGATCCCGCCCCTCGTTCGCGCGCACGTGAGTTCGTCGCCGGCGGTTAGCTCCAGGATGTCCGCGACGCCGAACACGTCGAGCGACGCAGTCGTGGAACCCATCATCGTTCCGTCCCCGAGTTCGCCCTCGGTGTTTCTGCCCCAACACCGCGCCGTACCGTCGGGCCGTCGGGCGCACGAGTGCCCGTTGCCTGCGGCGATCGTCGCGGCGTTCTGCCCGCCCATCGGGCCGGCGTCGGGCATCGCGGGCGAATCGGCAGCGGTCATCCCGTCGCCGGTGTCGTGTGCGTCAACGGTCGCGTCGATCAGGGCATCCGGCGAGGGCGGTGCATCGGATTGCGTCACGATGTCGGTCGAATCGGGCCCGGTCGACGAATCGAGGAACGAATCCGGTGCGGCGCAGGCGGTGAGAAGGACTGCGACGAGCAACTGGGCGGTCAGGGGTCGCTCGCGACGGCGCTCGTGCCCCGCGCCGATGCGCGAAATCGATGCGGGCTCGTTCAGTCCGAGGCGGTGGAGCATCGCAGCGGCGAGCGTATCACGCGAGGGCGCCGAGGCGCGCAAGGCGGCTGCGTGTCGAATACGTGTCGGTGAGCGGGGCGAACCGCAGCCGCCGCGAACCGCCGGTGGTGCGTCCATGTGCGACGCGCCCCGACGAAAATGCGACGTGGCCCTATCGGACGAGCCCCGACTTGGCGGAACATCGAGGGTCACATCTGGAGGGTCGAAATGGGGAACGTGCGTCTGCGTCCGCGCGGCTCGGTAGCACTCCTGGCGCTCGTCGTCGTCGTCGGTTGCGGCACTCCGCACGACTCGCGACCGAGGACGCCGATCCCTTCCGGGGAGCGCGAACGCGTCGCGGCGGCAACGACGACGCGGCCGACAGAACCGACGCCGCCGTCACGAAGTGTCAGTGTAGCTCTCGGCTTTGAAATTCTGTAGCGTGTTCCACGAGGATGATGGGCGAAGTGTACATAATGAATAGCGCTTTGGCGTAGCGCCATGAAAATGGATCCGCGCAGTACTGCGGCGACGGTTCAAGGCGCTTCGTCAATGCGCGGTTGAACGAAGCCGCGGAGCCGCGAGGACTTCAGCGGCAAGTCGGATATGGGTAAAGAGCGCAGTGCGGCTGTTGTGACCGAGGCGCTCTGGCAGGCGTGCAGACCGAGCGTGAGGCGTCCGGTGAGCGAGGCGTCCCTCCGAGGGCGGCAATGCTGACCCGTGGACTCTGCGTCCGGTGGTTCCGCGACCGCGATGCGCGTGCGGACGGGGTGAAGACGCGAGCCGGCGCATCGCGCACGATCCGTTCGGAATCGGCGCCAGCGCAAGGCTCGGCACGATCGCGGTCGTCGATTGCACTCACGAGGTATCGGCGATCTGGGGTGACGATCGAACGGGCTCCGTCAACGGGTGACGGTCGACCGCCTGGCAACCGCAGCGAGTGCAGACACGGACGTCGACGTCGCACAATGCCAGCAGCATCTCGGGCCAGGATGCTTGCATCGTCGTCGCGGTGGGACGAGCGTCGTTCGGCCTCGGCACGATCAACGCGCGCGCGACAGCGAGTTTCGTCTGGACGTTTCCCGCGGCATACAGGCCGTAGTGTCGAATCTTCACGAAACCTCGCGGGAGGACGTGTTGTACAAATCGTCCGAGGAAGTCCGCGGCGGGGAGCGTGCAGCGATCACCGTTCTTCGTGCGAAACGTCACGCGGCCATCGGCATCGAGGGACTCGATGCGATGATTCGAAATGCCGACACGATGGGTGTATCGACCGAGGTACGCGTACACCTGCTCGGCGCCCGCGAAGGGTTTCTTTGCGTACACGAGCCAACGCGTTCGGTGGAGCTTGTCGCGCACGCGAGTGAAAGTGTCGGCTGCGTCGGGGGGACGACGCAGAGTGCCGTCGTGCAGTCCACGATCGATCGCATCGAGCGTGCTCGCTTCGCTCGCGAGAGATGGTGCGCGCCGAGCACTCGAATCGGAAAGAGATAGTCGGCACGACGCGACCGCACCCACGATGTGCCATCGGCGGAGAGGCCGCCCGCGCTCACGATGCAGTGCAAGTGGACGTGGTACGACAGGTCGCGACTCCACGTGTGCAGTACCGTCGTGATCGCGGGCTGCGCGCCGAGGTGTCTCGGTGTCGCCGCGACCTCGAGCAGCGTCGCGGCGCCGAGCCGCGCGAGCAACGCATAGATTGCACCGGAGTTGCAGCGTGCGATCGCTCGCAGCTCGGACGGCAGCGTGAAGACCACGTGGAAGTACGACGCGTCCGTCGCCGACTGGGGCGCGACGCCAACGCTCATCGCGGGAACGTCGGCGACCGACGCACTCGAGTCCGGCTGGAACCACGAGTGCGTCGTGATGAACGGCAACCGCGACGTCGCGTGTTGGGGGAACAACGACACGGGAGCGCTCGGCGGAACGCCGGCAGCGGGCGAGACGATCGTGCGCGTGGTGCTGCCACCGTAGCGGGTTGCGCTACACGAGTTCGGGCGGTGGCAGCGGTCCGGGGACGCAGCCGGACCACAATTCACTCCGTCCGCAGAATCGTTCTTCGGTGGGACGTCCGCACGTCGTGTCCGCGTACGTGCAGACAAGCCCGTAGTCTTCGGCGGCGCATGGCTCTCCGATGTAAGGCTCGCGCGCGGGGCAGCGTGAATCGCATCCGGTCCATACATCGAACGGGCACGCGCGGTCCTCGGTGGTGTGGCCGCACGTGTGATCGACGTACGTGCAGCGGGATGGATCGGTCGGTCCGCGGCACGGTGCGCCGACGGGTGGCTCCGTCGGCGGGCAGCGCGGATCGGCGTCGGCCACGAGCGGCCGCGCGTCCGCGGCGGAGTCGGTCGCGACCTCGGTAGTCGCATCGCTCGCCGCCGCGTCGGTTGCGTCGCCGCGGCCACACGACGTGAGACCGAGTGGCGGGAGCAGCGCGATCGATCGCGCGATACGAAGCAAGCGGGAGCGTAGGCCGCACATCGAGTGAAGGATCGCACGATTGTGGGGTCGGTGCTCGACCGGCCCGACGCGACCCGAGCGTTCGCAGACCGGCCGCGCTGACACTACAGCCCGATCACGACCACCGGAATCGACCGATCAATCGTCGTTCCGTCGCCGAGCTGCGACTGATGGTTGCGCCCCCAGCATGGCGCGGAACCGTCGGCGAACAACGCGCATGTGTGATTCTGACCCTGCCGCGGGATGCTCCGGACAGCGCTCAGTGTAGCTCTCGGTTTTGAAATTCTGCAGTATGTTCCACGAGGATGATGGGCGAAGTGTACATAATCCGACTGAATGCGAAGTGCTCGCGCGGACCCGTTTCGACCGGAACCCGTTTGCGTGTCTTCACCCCAACTCGCGCCTTGCATCCCGGTCGCTCAACGAAATTGCCGCACTCGACGCGGACACTCGCGCCTTGCTCTCGACGGCGTCCGATCGACTCGGCCTCTCTGCGCGGGCCGCCACCCGCGTCTTGCGCGTTGCGCGCACCATCGCGGACATCGATGGCGTCGACGCCGTCGTCAGTGCGCATGTCGCGGAGGCGATCGGCTATCGAACACCCGACGGACAGTAGGGGCGACTCACGGATGGGCCGAGGCGAGCGGCATCAAGCTTCGAGCGGACGAAACCCTCGTCGGACCGCTGTGATCGCTCAGTCGTCGCGCGGCGCGTCGTCGGAGACATCCGGGCACGGGCGGCCAGGGTCGCCGTCTACTGCGTCGCCGTCGGGCGGCGCGGCGTCCGCTTCGCCACCGTCGAGGCCCCGTCCCGAGTCGACGACCGCGGTATCCGCACTGGCGTCCACTGCGGCGTCCCCTCCGGCATCGCCGCTTCCCGCGCGCTCGCAGAATCCGTGCGGCGGTACGCTCCTCGGTTGCAACGCGCACTGCATGCCGCAGGGGCACACAGCCGACCCGTCGGCGCAGTCGATCGGATAGCACGCGCCCGTCGAGTACTCCCCGGTGGGGAACGCTGCGGACCGAACTCGGTTGCAGGTGTATCCGATCCGACAGTCGCCGTCGGTCGTGCACTCGCGGTAGCACGCAACGGGATCGCCTTCGGACGAGTTTGCGGTCGGAAGCACCACGCTGCCGGGCGGGCAGGAGCCACGCGGCAGTGGCATGCCCGACACGAAGTCGCGCGCCGCCGGACGTCGAGCGACCGAGAAGCAGTACCCGCCCGGGAATCCCGGATACGACCCATCGAGGGGGCTCGCTTCGTGGAAGCACCTTCCCCCGCGGCATTCGGCGAAGTCCAAGCACGGCGACCCATTGTCCGCGCCCGCGCTCGGCGAGGCCACACAGCGGCCGGACCAAAGGTCGCACATGCGCGGTGCCACGCACGTGGGCACTCCGGCGCCGGGCTCAGTCATGCACGACGGAAAACACCCGTGCCGCGTCACGTCGGACCCGTCGAAGCTGAAACAGAGTCCGAACCAGGGCGCGCAGTCGTCGTGGCCGGGCGCGCCCTCCGGCCTGCAACCGTACATTCCCGCGCAGACCTGTGCGGGTCCGCACTGTGAATCGCGGCTGCACCGTGTCCGTCGGCACATCCCGCCCGCGTAGGCGAGATCACACTGCAGTCCGAGCGCACAATCGGTGTCCGCCCGACACGGCAGCGCCGAGAAGGACATCGAAGCATCGAGTGGTCGTCCCGGCCAGTCCTCGGGCCAGACGATGTCGGGGGCGACGTCCCTCCCGACGTCGCGCCACGTCGTGACGTCTACGGTTCCAGCGTCGTAGGAGGGGAAGTCACAGCCGGAGGCGGCCGGCGTGTAACAGGACGGGTACACCGTGAAGCACGAACACGAACCGGATCCCGGACTCGTTCCGCACGAACACGCGACCATGAGTACGGTCGCGCCGACGGCGCGCGACAACGATCGATTGGGACGCACGGTAGTCTCCGCCGCAAGAAGGAGCCCTGAGACTATCACCCAGCAGCTCGGCTCACCAACCAACCGCCGCGCGCGATCTTTTGCAACGCACGAGCCCCGCCGCGTCCCGCTCACCCCAAGAACACGCCGTCGACCGTCGACGCGGTCATGCTCCCCACCACCCAGCGATCGCGCGTCGCGGACCGCTCGGTAGACGGCGGACCGCATTCGTGGCACTCAGATCGAATGCATCGACTTTGTCGCGCCCAGCGCGCAGCCTTCCACAGGGTCACGCGATCGTCGACGAAGCCCACCAACGCCGACTGTGCCTCGAATTCCGTCGCCCTGTGCCGGCGCCTCGGGCGCGATCGAAGCGCGGTATTCGCGCTCGCGTGCGCCGTCGCCGGCTCCTGCTCGCCATCTGCGCGATCGGACGGCGGAAGCGACATCGCGAATTCCACGGAATGCCCGCCCAGATCGACAGTTCGTCAGGGCGCTCCGTGCGCGGTACCAGGAGGCCCGTATTGTTGGGGGGATGTTGTCTGCCAGCGATGCAGTGGGTACCAGTACGCACTCAATCCACAGTCTTGCGTGTGTGCTCGCGCTGGAGTGTGGGAGTGCAACCATGCGGACTGTGACTACAATGGCGGATCGTGCTTTGCGTTCGATGATAGCCGCTGCGAACACCTGCACAACTGCGACGGCGATGCAGGCCCGGATCGGTGAGCAACGTGGAAGCCCTCACCCCGGGCTGATTGCAGCGACGCGACGAATGTAGTCCGCGAACGCGGCCATGCCGCCGCGGGCCTGGCCCCAGTCGTAGCATTCGTTGGGTGCGTGGTAGCCGTGCTCCGGAAGTGACAACCCGAGAATCTCGAACGATCGCATCGAGTCGCTCGACGCCGAAGGTCGCGTCACGTTCCGAACCAAGAACGGAGATCACTGCACGCTGCCTGGGGCCGAGTTCCTCGGACGATGCGCGCAGCATGTCCTCCCGCGCGGTTTCGTGAAGATCCGGCACTACGGACTGTACGCCCCGGGAAATGTCCGAACGAAGCTGTCCGTCGCGCGTGCGTTGGCCGCGCCGCGATCGCCGGAATCTCGCCCCACCGTGACGGGATCACCCGAGACCTGGCCCGAGATGCTCGTGTCCCTCTGCAATGTCGACGATTGCGTCTGCACGCGGTGCGGTCGCAAAGCGGTCGTGCGCCGGCCGCTGCCCGAACCGTGGGCGTCTCGGTCATCCACACCGGACACGTCGTGAGCCTCGTCGACGACATCGCAATCACCGTCGCCTCTGTTCGCGTTGCGCCTGAAGTTCGCGCACGCAATGGGCCGCTCCGTCTCGTCGCCATTCGCTCGACCTTCTGCCGGCAGTGCACGTCGGTCTCACCGCCGATTCGAGCACGCAATACACGGCATCGACGGCCGCCTCGCCCACCGGATGCCTCGCGTCTCGACTGGAAACGAAGCAGAACGCATCGGCCGCCGCACCCGCGCTTCGCTCTTTCCCCGCATCCGGCCTGCTGCTGAACTCGTGGCGGCTCCGCGGCTTCGTTCAACCGCGCTTTGGCGGAGCGCCCTGGACGGTTGCGGGAGACTTGTGCCGATCCCTCTTCGCGGCGCTACGCCAAGCCGCGATTTCGCATGCGAAGTGCTCGCGCGGACCCGTTTCGACCGGAACCCGTTTGCGTGTCTTCACCCCTTGCACGCGTCCTGGAGCGGAGGGCCTTAGTCGAGGAGGCCGAAAGGATCGCGAACTGGCACAAGGTCGGAAAGCTGGATCATCTCGCGTCCGGGATTGCCCATCGGTGCCTCTCACTCATATGCCATGATGCCGGCGCCCAGCGATCCGCGCGCCTGGCATCCCGAGATCGTCGTCCGCCGCGCGTCGCTGACATTGTCGGGCGAACCCCAGAACACTTCGACGGCTCCCGAGCTCGCCGTTGGACCGATCGTCATGTCGCCCGTCGACAATGTCCCGGGCGACGCGATCGCAATGTCGTCGAACCCATCTCCGTTCAAGTCCGCCGTCGACGACGAGTACCCGAACTCCCATCCGACCCGCGTGCCCGACAACCTCAGAATCGGCGAGACGACAGCGCCGGGTGTCGAACCGATCGACGAGTAGACGTACACACGACCGACGCCACACCCCAGTGGCTGGCCTGGGCTCGGCGGAACCCTCGGCGCGCAAGCTGCGGCCACCAGGATTTCCGTACGTCCATCGGCGTTGAGATCGGCGACCGCGTTCGTCTGTTGCCATCCCCAGCGGCCGTTTCCGCCAAAGTCGGCAGGCGCCGTCGCCGCCTCCGCTGGTCGTTCCAGCGACGCGAGAGCAGTGGGCGCACCGAGCCCACCTGTGGCGTAGACTCGAATCTGAGCAGTGCCGCCGTACCTCACATCCGGCTCCCCGTCGCCGTCGAAGTCGCCGCCGGAGCCGACTCCCGCGAGGCGCTCGAGCAGCGGGCCAGGATCGTGAACTTCCCAGGCTGCCGTCAGCGCCGAAATCGAGAACGCGTATCCTCCAACGAAGTCGAGCGGCCCGCCGAAAGGCATGTGCGTCCCGATGACGAGAAGCAGCGCGCCGCCATGGTTGCTCCGCTGCGTGGTTGCTGCGCTCCACACCCATCCAGCGTCGCCGCCCGGCGCATACACTGGGGCATCGTCCGCTTCGGTCAGCGCGTAGGCGCGATCCAGGGAAATTCGCCCGCTGAGGACGAACGCACGGTCCACGCCAAAAACCAGGTCGGTGATGCCGTCGCCGTCCAGATCGTTGGCCGAGCCCGAGCGCCCCCAAGTCGCTCGTCGTCCCAGGAATCCGAGATCGACCGCAACCATGCGCGAGACGTCCAATCCGGTCGGGCTGCCGAGCGCGATTCTCCAGCGGTCAGTGTCGTACGGAGGGGGACGACCCGCCCACACGAGCAGATCGGCGAATCCATCGCCGTTCACGTCGCCAGCGTACCTCACGAGGTTCGGGACCAGCTGTCGGCTCCTGAGCACTCCCGGCGGCCTCTCGTCGATCCCACACGGCCCACCGTAGTACACGTACACCGCCCCGATGGAGATCGGAGAAGATTCTCCATCGACTCCCACGTCCAGAGCCGCCGGAATCGCCACGTCTTCGTACCCGTCGCCGTTGAAGTCCCGGTACACGCCCCACGGCGCATCGGACGGCGTGTCGCGCCGACGCACCCAGAACTCCCATATCGCACTTACGTTCGTCGACACGCCGCGGGCATCTCGCGCGTACGCTCGCCAGAAGACCACGCCCGGTGGGATGGGGTCGGGCGGACGCGATTCGTTTCCGTCGGCTTCGAACCGCATGATCGGCCGCGTGCAGTTTCGGTCACGGCAGAGGTCCACGACGGCGCCGGTGGCGCCGGCCGGCAGCTCCCAGTGCAGCCGCGGGCGCCAGCTCGCGACACCGAGCGGCGATACGGGGCCGGTCAACCTTGGAGCAGGCAGGGACGCGCCCGCGTCGGGAACCGGCTGTAGCGACGCGTCCGTCCGCATCGTCGGCACATCGGGTGGCGGTGGACAGTAGCGCCCAGTGATTCGTGGGAGGCAGTCGAAGTCCGGAGCGTCCGCTTCGGCGACCTCGATCGGCACGACGTCCCTCGCGCCGACGTCGGGCGCACGCGCAATGTCGCTCTCCGGAACGTCGGCAAATGATGGCACCGACGAACACGCAGCGAGCACGACGCCTACGCCGATGGCCGCATGGTGGGTCCTCAACTGTGCGTCACGACCGCGCATCAAGCACTCCGGTCGCGGACGGGCGACTCCCACACGGTGCTGTCGGCCTCGACGTGACTGGAATCGGCGTCGACGCGGACCGTCATGGCGACCGTGTACCGCCGCGGCTCGCGGATCGTCACCGGTCCCGTTGCGCTTGCAATGTTCTGGATCGGCCACTCACCGGAGCCGGCGAGGACTCGAATGGAGCAACCGACGAGGTCGAGCGGCCCTGCGTCACCCCAGAACACGGACGGCGGTCGCGAGCGGATCGGCGTCGCATCCGGCACCGGGCGGTAGAAGTTCCCACGCCTGCACGCCAGGAGAAGCGACCGGCGTCGGATCCGGTCATCGACGTGGGACGAGAACGTTCCCACGAACTGATGGCTGCGCGACGAGCACTGTGCCGCGCGAACACTGGATGCGACGGCCGGCAACACCATCCCGTCGGCCTTCTGTTCGAGGACGGGAGCGCCGATAAAGATGTCCACGCCGTTCGCGATCGTACCCTGCTCGACGGACTCGTCGGGCGCCTGACCGTTGTCGAAGGAGCACTGTAGCACGTCGAATTGCCCGGACCACGCAAGGATCATCGCTGCTGCTCGCCCGTCGAAACGACAGCCGTCGAACGTAATCGCCGCGGAGCGCGGGGCTCGCAGGTCGACGCCCACGACTCGTGCGGGTGTCGCGTTGAAGTCGACTCGAACGTGACACTGCTCGAACGTCAACTGCGAGACGTCGAATGCGCCACCGTCGAACTGCTCCTGCGCTCCCGGACTCAATCGGTCGGACGTCAACGGACTCTGACTGGGCAGCATCG
>ORMF011613932.1_pt1 | contig 33034 bp, 32 predicted proteins | sample 1779871 | NCBI WGS metagenome assembly ORMF01 (sample SAMEA104232316, study PRJEB22302) | groundwater metagenome | biome: forest; feature: aquifer; material: groundwater | place: USA | collected 2011-08-07 | depth 5.4 m | reverse complement strand
TCTCCTAAAAAAGTCATATAGCCTGAGATTTTATACAAACGCAAAATTGCAGCCAAAGCCAAAATCGCCATTAAAATTATGAACAAATATTTTTGATCTTTTAATTTCCACCAAAGCCTAACCAAATCAAGATAGGATTTAATAATTACCCTGACTGATGCACCTGTTGGTTTCCCTGAAAGTCGGGGATAGTGATTAACCCCAACCTCTGTTACTTTAAAACCAAATTTTTTGGCTTTGATCGCAAGTTCTGCATTAATCATTGCCCCTCTTTGGGATTCTAAATGAGGGATAGTTTGTAAAACCTTGCGTTTGACCATCTTAAATCCACAGTCAACATCTTTTAAAGTTAACTGAAAAAAAGTCCAAATAGACAACCGCCAACCCTTACCAAATACTTTACGCAAAAACGGATCCTGTCTTTTGATACGGTACCCAATGACCACATCATTTTCATCTATTTTCTCCAAAAGCCTAGTAATTTCTGAAAAGTCGAATTGACCATCACCATCTGCATAAACAATGATGTCATATTTGGCATTGTAAAAACCTGATTTTAAAGCTTCACCGTATCCTAAGTTTTGCGGATGATTAATTACCCTAATATTGGGATTTTTGGAAGCTAAATCCTCTGAGACTTTTAAAGTGTTGTCTCTTGAGCCGTCATTTATGATTAAAATTTCATACTTTAATCCTAAATTCTTTAAAACCTCAACCGCTTTTTGAACTGTGTTTGAAATATTGCCTTCTTCATTAAATGTGGGGAAAAAAACAGAAATTTCCTTCGTTTTCATTTGTTTTAGTGTAGCATAGGAGACAATTAATCTGCTAGAATCATCATATGAGTAAAACAATGAGGGATCTTTTAACTTTAACATCACTCACTCTTTTTTTTACTTTTCTTGTATGGTTACCCCATTTTTTAAATCTACCCAATTTTTGGGGATTATCTTTTAATGAAGGTTTTTCCACAATTTATCGGAATTTTGATGGGTTGGAATATATTGTAATTGCCAAGACTTTTTATAATCCAAGTTTAATTGCCGGCATGCCTTTGTCATTGCCTGCAAATTATTATGCCGCCCACTTCCCCGGATTTGCTTTGGCATTATTGCCTTTTGCCCTAATTTTAGGATTTTTAAAATCAATGCTTTTTGTGTCTTTACTGTTTACTGTTTTTTCATCTTGGGTATTTTATTTTTTAATTAAAGATTTTAAATTAACCAATCATCCACTGCTTTTATCAATTATTTTTCTAATTTTGCCGGGAAGATGGGTAATTGTACATTCTGTTGGATCAGCTGAACCTTTGTTTATATTTTTTGTACTTTTGAGCATTTACTTTTTTATGAAATATGAATTAATAAACAAAAGTAAATGGCTCTGGTATGCAGCTTTGGCAGGAATGGGAGCCCAAATAACGAGACCCCCAGGCATACTTTTGGCAATTGCCTACTTTTTGTATATTCTCTACATTGCTTATTTAAATACCAAAACAGGAAATAAAAATTTTGTAAATATCTTTAAATATTTCCCCCTTTTACTTATCCCCTTAACTTTGTTTGCAGTTTTTTATATGTTCCAAATCTCCTATGGTGATTTTTGGGCATACTTTCACTCAGGAGATAATATTCATTTAACTTTCCCGCCATTTCAGGTATTTAATAAAAACCAAGCTTGGGTAGGGGAGATTTGGTTGGAAGATATTATTTATATTTTTACCCTAAGCTTTTTTGGAGCCTCTTTACTTTTCAAACAAAAACTTTATCCTATGGCATTTTTTGCTCTAACATACCTTACTGCCTCAACATTTGTGGCACACCGGGACATTAGCCGTTATGTACTGCCAATCTTTCCTTTTTTACTAATTAGCTTTGAGAGGTTTTTAACTTCAAAGGAGTTTAAAATTATTTTGCCAATTGTCGCTTTGGCAATTTATTTATATAGCCAAAATTTTCTGCTTGCCAATACTGCCCCAATCCCTGATTTAAAGCCTTTTAATTAGTCCTCTTGATGACGCCAGGTTATAAAGTGATTAACTGTAAAATTCCAAATCATCACCGGAGGGATGGTTGCAAAAAAGTAGAAGTTATTAAAAGCAATTCTTTTTGCTCCAATCCAGACAAATCCATCTCCATATACATTGTGTAAAAACTTAACAACGAGCACTGCAATCACCAAACCCCCTAAAGACACTAGATTAAAGATAGCTAACTTTTGCCAAAGGTTGGTTTTAGTTTTTCTGTATTTAAATGTCCAAAAATTATTCAGGAAAAAATTATTCATGATGGCAATTTCTGCTGAAAATCCTTTGGCTGTAGCTGGAGGTAAAGCCAGCATATTAATAAACATTTTATAAAAAAAGAAATCAACAACAGTCCCCACCACTCCAACCAAACTAAATTTAACCAAAGTTTTAGCTTTTCTACTATACCTATATAAAGGCAGTTTAATTCCAAAACTATGCAACCTAGCATCCAAACAATAGCTTATAACGTCGTATGTATAGTTAAAAACCTTATTTTTAGAATAGCCTTCCAATCTATTTTTAAATACTAAAGGCACTTCTTTATATTTGGCTCCGGCTAAAATTGCCTCGTGTAAAAAAGCCGGCTGAACAATAAAAGTCCGTTCTTTCCAGGGAAGTCTTTGCAGATTAATTCTTGCAAATAACTCAGGAGTAAAAGCCCGGGCAGAATTGGTAACTTCAGCAACATCCCAAGGACCAACCATTATTCTAAAAAACATAGAAGCACCTGTTGTAAAAAGTCTTCTGGTAAAAGACAGTTGGTTTTTACCCCCTTTGACAAACCTTGACCCAATTGCCAAATTGTAACCCTCTTCAATAGCCTTAACCATCCGGACTACTACATCTGCCTCTACTTGGCCATCTGCATCAAGTTGGGCCAGTATATCAGGCTTTAAATTTTTTAAAGCAAATTTGTGACCTTCAATTAAGCCAACCCCTAACCCTGGTTCTACTTCTATATAGTAAATATTTTTCCTGGCTGCCAGCTTTTTACCTAATTCTTTTGTACCGTCTGATGAACGGACATCATTGGCAATAATAACCGATATTTCAAAGCCGGGTAAGGATTTTTGTTGGTCTAAGACCTTTTGGGTAGTTTTTTCAACATTGGCTACTTCATTATATGTCGGAAGGACAACTGATACTTTTTTCATACCTTCCGATTGTAGGGAAAAATAAGGGTTTTTACAATAAACAAATTAAGAGAACTTTGCCAAATCTGCATGAACCATAATTTTGACCAAATCCTTAAACTTGGTTTTTGGCTCCCATCCTAAAACCTTTTTGGCTTTTGAAGCATCTCCGCAGAGAGGTCCTGTTGAAACAGGCGGCACAAAATGAGGATCTGTTATAACATAATCTTTGTAATTTAATCCAACAACATTAAATGCTTCCTCCGCAAACTCACCAACTGTGTGTATTTCCCCTGTAGCTGCCACAAAATCATCAGCCTTATCATGTTGCAAGATCATCCACATCATTTCCACAAAATCAGGGGCATATCCCCAATCTCTTTTTGACGTCAAATCCCCTAATTTTAATTTACCATTCACGACAATTGGCTCACCTATTTCATTCAAAGGAATTCCCTCTTTTTTGTTGTTTTTAATACAAGCAACTGCTGAGGTAATTTTTCTGGTAACAAAATTTAAACCGCGTCTGGGGGATTCGTGATTAAACAAAATTCCACAGGAGATAAATTGAGGGTTTTTTTTATCATGCCTTGAGATAGCGGCCATTCTGTGGGCAAGTTCTTTAGCAGCTGCATAGGGGTTTGCTGGATTTAATGGGGTGTCTTCGTTTTGAGGAACTTGAGTTGGGGCACCAAACATTTCAGAAGTTGAAGCTTGGTAGATTTTGGCATCAGGTACAACTTGTTTGGCTCTTTCAAAAACATTTACTGCTCCAATCCCTGTTACCATCATGGTGGCAAATTTATCGGAAAATGAGGCCAAAGGTGATGAAAGAGAACCTAAGTTATAAACTTCGTCAGGTTTAAAATCAAAAAGGGCTAAGGCAACTGATTCAGGCGACTGCAAATCTCCATAATAAATTTTAACTTCATCTTTTAGATGATTTATATTTCCCAAATCCAAAACTGCATTTCTTCTGATAAGTCCTGCAACTTCATATCCTTTATCTAAAAGAAATTCTGTAAGGTATGAACCATCCTGTCCTGAAATTCCGGTTATAAAAGCTCTCTTTGACATATTTGTAAACAACTATAACTAATTTATTAGTTTGGGTCAACCTCTTGTTTAAAGATAACCAAGGCCTCTTCAACAGTATGTAAAGTTTGATCTCCAAATTCTTTTTCAAATTTTGTTGGATTTAACCATGAATATTTTAAAAGTTTCCCCTTTTTAGTTTTATTATATTCATCCAAATTAACTTCTGAAATTAAAGAGTAATCAAGATTAAAAACCTCTGCCATGGTTTTTACAAACTCTGAGGGGCTGACAGAATCTTTTGATGAAACATGATAAATACCCAAAGAATTATTTTGGACTAATATCTCTAAAGCATTGGCAATATCATTGACCAAAGTCGGAGTTATTCTTTGATCACCAATTGCTTTAATCTGATTACCTGACTTAAGCTCTCCCAAAAAGAATCTGGCTACATCTTTCTTCAATTCATAGTGAGATGAAAAAGGCATGGAAATTCTGACTATGCAAACTTTTGCGTTACTTTCTAAAACATATTTCTCTCCAAATAATTTAGTTGCGCCATACCAATTAATAGGATTCGGGGTATCATCTTCTGTGTAAGGACTTTCACTTTTTGTACCGTCAAAAACATATTCTGTGGAGATATGAATTAAATGAGTATCAAAACTTTTAGCAATTTCGGCAATATTTTTGGCGCCAATTGCATTAACTTGAAAACATATCCCATCTTTGTTATCTTTTTGATTTTCTGCTTCCTCAACAGCTGTAAAAGCGGCAAAATTAATTATGGAATCAGGTTTAAATTCCTCAACTGCTTGTTGGACTTGGTCTTTTTTTAAAATATCAACAATAGTTGCATCAGGAAATTTTATTTCAAAATTATTTTTATTAACTTGGATAAATTTGGAACCCACCAAACCTGCACCACCAAAAACTAAAACTTTTTTCATTGGAACTTTTCAGGGAATAAATCCCTTAACTTTGGATTGCTTTTATCCCTCTGGGAAATAATAGGATCTTTGATAGGCCAATCAATTGCCAAATTTGGGTCATCAAAAGCAATAGCCCTTTGGTCTGATCCATCATAATATGCATCCACCAAATAAATATAGTCAACCGAAGTTTCCGAGGTAATACAATAAGAATTTGCCAAACCCTTGGAAACAAAAAGGGCAACCCTATTTTGATCATTTATTACAAAAGTTTCAACTTTTGAAAAAGTAGGGGACTCGGGTCTAATATCAACAATTGCCACAAATACTTCTCCGTTTACAGGTGTGATAATTTTATTCCAATTTTCAGCATGAATTCCTCTTAAAACTTTGGGGGCAGAATGCGCATGATTCATTTGCAAACCTTTAAACTCAATTCCCAAGGTCTCCTCTATCTCGTTAATATGAAAAACTTCTCTAAAAAAGCCTCTATCATCAACATGCGGAGGTCTTTTTAAAACCAGCAATCCTTCTATTGAAGTTTTTACAACTTTTTCATCCATAATTAATAACTCTTTTGGGCAGTTCTATCTACATTAGGTCTGCCAGTCTTTAAAGGTTTCCACCACCACTCGTTTGTTTTAAACCATTCAACTGTTTTTTCCAAAGCCTCATCAACAGTGTTATCAGGTACAAACCCTAAACCCTTTAATTTTGAGTCATCTATAGCATACCTGAAATCATGACCTAATCTGTGTTCTACATATTCTATAGAGTCCTCGCTTTTGTTTAAAATTTGAAGCAATTTTTTGGTAATTTCCAGATTAGTTTTTTCCTCTCCCCCAATACAATATGTCTCCCCCACCACCCCTTTTTGTAAAACCAAATCTACTGCTTTATTGTGATCATCAACATAAATCCAAGACCTAATATTTTCACCCTTTCCCATTAAGGGAACTTTTTGATCCTCTAAAAGATTTGTAATAAATCTCGGGATTAATTTTTCCGGATCATGATAGGGACCAAAATTATTAGCACAATTGGTAATTGTGATCGGTAAATTATAAGTTTCAAAATAAGCTCTGACCAAATGATCAGATCCTGCTTTTGACGCAGCATAAGGAGTACGGGGAGCGTACTTAGTATCTTCCTTAAATGGAGGATCATTTAACTCTAAGTGCCCAAATACTTCATCTGTGGAGATATGATGAAACCTTTTTACCTTAGCTTTTAATGCTGCATCTAGCAAAATACCTGTTCCCAAAACATTTGTTTTAACAAAAGCTAAAGGGTCTAGCACTGATCTATCAACATGAGATTCTGCTGCAAAATGCACCACAATATCTACACTTTGCATAGCTTTTTCCACATCTTCAGGGTTTGTAATATCTCCTTTAATGAATTGATAATTTGGATTGCCTTCAAGGTCTTTTAAGGATTCTAGGTGCCCTGCATAAGTTAGGGCATCAAAATTTATAACATTATCTTCAGGATGATTTTTTAACCAGTAGTGAATAAAATTTGAGCCGATAAAGCCGGCTCCGCCTGTGACAAGAATTTTCATCTTAGAGTTGTATTTTACACTTTTCACCAACAAATAAAGAAGTTACTGCTCCCCTACCTCCGCCAGCTGGCGGATTGCCTTTTACTTCAGAATCTGTTCCTATCAAACTATTCTCAACAGGATGACTTTTAACATTCAAAAGCTTCACACCTTTCATTAAAACACTGTTTGAAACAGCAGACCCTAATATTTCGCAGCCATCAGCCACCGAAGTTAAAGGTCCAACCTGCGAATCTGTAATTGTCACATTATCTCCAATCACTGAAGGACCAACAATTTTAGAATTAATAATCATACAGTCCTGTCCTATGGAAACCTTACCCTCTATTTTTGAACTTGGATCAACTTTGGATGATGAAACTTCCTTTAACTTATTTTCCAAAATATATTGATTTGCCAAAATCCAATCATCAAATTTACCAGGATCCAACCATTTACCCTTATATTCCATAACATCAACTCTAAAACCATTATCTATCAGCCATTGAAAAGCTGTAGGTATCTCATACTCCCCCCGCTCTGATGGTTTAATCCTGTTTGGACCTTTAAAACATTTGTAAAAGTTAGAGTCACCAAAATAAACCCCGGGTACTGCAAAATCATGAGGAGGATTTTCTGGCTTTTCTACATATTTAATAAGTCTACCTTCATCATTAAAGTATGGTACTCCCATTCTTCTGTTTTCTTTATGATGAATCATAGTTACCAACCCATTAGGTTTTTCTTTTTGAAAATATTCAACTTGCTCCTTAATCCCATCAACAAACATGTTATCTCCAAGATGAAAAACAAATGAATCTCCTCCAACAAATTCTTCACATACCTCAACAATATTAGCCAAGCCTGCTGGTTTTTCCTGCAAAATATATGTAATTTTTAACCCCCAAGCAGATCCATCACCTAAATATGATTTAGCTTCATCCAATCCTTCAGGATTGTAGGTAATACCCACTTCTTTAATTCCAGCATCAGCTATTGTTTCAATTGGATAGAAAATTAAAGGTTTGTTGGCAACAGGAATAAAGTGCTTGTTAGTAGAAAATGTTAAGGGACGCATTCTGGTGCCGCGTCCACCTGTTGGTATTATAGCTTTCAAAATATAACTCCTGTTAAAAGAATCACTGTGAGCAGAGCAGTTAAAAGATACTCCATAAAAAGAGCAAAAGTCAAACTTTTCTTACGTTTGTGATAAATTGCTGCCCAAATTAAGTAAATTATTATACCTACTGCCAATATATTTAATGGTGTCATCATAAAACGTTTCCTGGACTAGCTAAAAATATACTCCCGGCTGCCAAACCAAGTAAAGCCATATGAGCTACATGATGGGAAGAAAGTCTAAACACTCCTCTTCTTTTAAGAACTAAGATATCCAAAGAGAGTAGTGCGAACATAAACAATATTATTGAATATCCTGCAACTTTGGAAAATTTAAATGGGTCAATCAAGGTTTTATTACTTGCAAGAGCAGGGGTTGTGGCCTCACCTAACTGAGGTGCATTTGCCAAATCTTTTTCAGGAATTGGGATTTCTTTACCTTGTGCTTGAAGTTGAGGTTTTTTGGCTAAAAGTTCGGTTGTACCAAATTCTTGGACAATTAGGGTAGTTTTTTGACCGTTTAAAGTACCTTCCACAACAGCAATACCTATATCTTTATAATTTGAATTAAGCAAATTATCTCTATGTGTTGGAGATTCCATCCAAGCTTTGATTACCTCCTCAGGTGTATAAAAGTTTTTGGCTAAATTTTCTCCGGCAAAGGTAAATTTGTAGCCTGAGCCCAAAATAAAATCCCAAGGGGTTTTGCCTGAAGGAGCAAAGTGAGCCCAATAATTTTCTGCAAACATATTTTCAGCTTTAAGCCTTGCAGCTTTATCCAAAGCATCATTTTCTACAACTTTTCCCAAACCCTTTTTCTCACGTTCAATATTAGTAAGCTCAATAACCTTTTTTTGATCAATGTTTGAGGAAATTCCTAAAACCCCGGGTTTTGTATAGTTGGTTATAGAAAACCCAACTTGGATAAGCATAAAAACCAGGATATAAATTACCATGCCTTCCCAGGAAATTAGATGAGCTTTTTGATGAGTATCTTTATGAGGGATAAACCACTTATGTAAAGACATGAATATTAGTATACCAGCTCTGTTTCCAACTTTTTACCATTCACAGGAATACCTAAAGAAAATCCTAGGGAATTTGCCACAGCAGCTCCCACCTTTAACCCGGTAAAAGACCCTGGACCCTTTTCAAGTTCCACCCCCTTTAAGTCCTTGTACTCCAAATTTTCCATTTTTAATATCTTACCTATTAAAGGAAGTAGCACTTGGGAGCCATATTTATTTTCCTCACTCAAACTGGCAATAACTTTATCGTTTTCTTTTAAAGAAACTACAACCTTTTTTTGATCCTTGGTATCAATACATAAAATCATGAACAAATTTTAGCATATAGGATATAATCGCGTTATGGAAGAAATACAGGAAAAACTGAAAGGTTTAAAAAAAAGACTTGAACAGGTTTCTCAATCTATTGATAGAGATAAGCTACAAACTGAAATTCGAGAGCTTGAAGCTCAGACTATGAAAGAGGGGTTTTGGAATGATCCCCAGGAGTCATCTGTCATAAGTCGCAAACTTTCAGATAAACAAAAAACCTTAACTACGCTTGAGGAACTTGAATCCAGAATAAATAATGCTTTAGAGATGTCTGAGGAACCCTCCATGTTGGATGATTTAGGTAAAGAGATTAAGGAGCTTGAAACAGTTCTAGATAAGTTGGAACTGAAATTATTTTTATCAAACCCCCATGATGATAGTTCAGCTATTTTATCTGTTCATTCAGGAGCAGGAGGAGTTGAGGCTATGGATTGGGCTTCTATGCTTGTAAGGATGTATCAAAGATATTTTGATAGAGTTGGTTGGAAATATGAAGTTTCAGATGAAAACCCAGGTGAGGAAGCAGGAATTAAAACAGTTTCCATGATTATTCATGAACCATTTGCTTTTGGGTATTTAAAAGGTGAGGCAGGCACTCACAGACTTGTAAGACAATCCCCTTTTAATGCAGATAAATTAAGGCAAACCTCTTTTGCTTTGGTTGAAGCTTTACCTGTTATTAGCCCATCTGAAGTCCAGATAAATGAAGGTGATATTGAATTTGATGCATTTAGAAGTGGCGGAGCAGGAGGACAAAATGTTAACAAAGTATCAACTGCAGTCAGGTTAAAACATATTCCTTCAGGGATTGTTGTAACTTGCCAGACAGAAAGATCTCAGCTGCAAAATAGGGAAAATGCCATGAAGCTACTTTTATCCAAACTTTGGCAGAAACAGCAGGAGGAAAGAAAGGATTTGAACAAACAACTCAAAGGCTCCTCCACCCAGGGTTCTTGGGGAACCCAAATCCGTTCTTATGTTTTACACCCCTATCACATGGTTAAAGATTTAAGGACAAATGTCGAAACTTCAGATACTGAAGCTGTTTTAGGAGGAGATTTACAGGAATTTATAGAGGCAGAGCTTAAAACCCTCTCGACATAAAAATCGGGGTAGACAAATTACTCAATTTGTTGTTAATATAGTCTATACACATGGATGATGTCTTAAAAAATAATAAAATAACCAAAAGTTTTATTGAGACAGAAAACCCCTCTAGATTATTGTTAATCGTAGTTGGTGTTTCAGTTGTTTTAGGAATCCTCACAGGCTTTATTATTTCCAGCAAAAAAAGCAATGGTTTGGCAGGCTCAGGGTTAACAGTTACAACTGCTAAAAATGCTCAATCAGATTCACGCACTTTTAAAGACTTTGCTGAAGGAGTTATTAAAGCAAGACCAGAAGCCCAAGACCCATCTGAATATGTAGAAGGAACCCATGTTTTAATCCGCCAAGGTTCAGTACCTGTTGCCCTAACTTCATCTGTGGTTGATCTTTCAAAGTACGAAGGTAAAAAGGTTAAGGTTTTTGGTGAAACCCAAAAAGCCTTAAAAGAAGGCTGGCTGATGGATGTTGGCAAGGTTGAAGAAGTAAAATAATCCTCAGTCCTCACTAGCTATGATTTTATTTGATTCCGTTTCTAAAAAATTTGGCCCAAATTTTGCTTTGGAAGATATTTCCTTAGAAGTAAAAAGCGGCGAATTTGTCTTTATTGTCGGCCCTTCAGGTGCCGGTAAATCCACACTGCTTAGAGTTCTCACAAAAGAAGTCCAACCAAGCTCAGGCAAAGTTATGGTAGGAGGAATTGATATTACCAAAATGAAAGACAAGGATGTTCCTAATCTGCGCAGAAAAGTGGGGGTAGTTTTTCAGGATTTTAAATTGTTGGACGAAAGAACTGTTTTTGAAAATGTAGCTTTAACTTTGGAAGTTTTAGGCAAAAAAGAGGAAGAAATAGCCAAACTTGTGGAACATATCTTAAAGTTGGTTGAAATTTGGGATAAAAGAAACCTCTTCCCAAGACAATTATCAGGGGGTGAGGCTCAAAGAACAGCCATTGCCCGAGCCGTTGTGGGCAAACCTGATGTGCTTTTGGCAGATGAACCAACAGGGGATTTAGACCCAAAAACCGCCTGGGGAGTGATTCAACTTTTGAATGAAATTAATTCCTGGGGTACCACCATAATGATGGCCACTCATAACCAAGAGGTAGTAAATACTTTAAAAAGAAGAGTTATTGCCTTAAAAAACGGTAAAGTTGTCAAAGACACCAAAGAAGGAAAATATGAATAGAGCCATACTTTACACTAAAAGAAATATCAGAAGAACTCCATTCCAAGCAATTGCTGCTGTTATGGTCATGTTTTTAACTTTTTTGGCACTTCTTACTTTTATTTTACTTGCTGCCGGTTCACAAACTGCTTTAAAGTATTTTGAAAGCAAACCTCAAGTAATTGCCTTTTTTAAAGAAGGTACAACCAATCAGGATATTTCCACAATAGAAAATGCTTTGCACCAGGAAACCAGAGTAACAAGCATTAAATACATTTCCAAGGATGATGCCTTACAAATTTACAAACAAAAGAATAAAAAAGATCCTGCACTTTTAGAATTGGTGACAGCCAATATCCTCCCTGCTTCTTTAGAGATTTCTACCCAAAACCCGGAAGATTTAACACCAATTGCTGAAATTTTGAAAAAAGAACCTGTTATTTCAGAGGTTATTGTTCCTGAAGACGTTGTACAAACATTAACTTCTTTGACCAAAATTATCAGGGTTGTTGGAGCTTCGACTGTTGGATTTTTGATGGTCTTTGCCACTTTGGTTATTGTGATGATTATCGGGTTTAAAATTAGACTGCGAAGAGGAGAAATAGAAATTATGCGTCTTTTGGGAGCTTCACCTTCATTTATCAGAAATCCTTTTATTTTTGAAGGGATATTCTACGGACTGGCTGGTGGAACTTTGGCTTGGGCTACTAGTTGGGCATTGCTTTGGTACTTTACTCCATTTTTACAAGGGTATTTGGGGGAAGTTAAATTATTACCTGTTGACCCTATATTAATGTTAATTCTTTTAGGATGTGTTGTACTTGTTTCTGTGGTGATCGGCGGACTTGGATCTATGAGCGCAGTCAGACGATATTTGAAAATATAATGAATAATGAGGAAGTTATTACTATTTCTTTTAATATTTAGCGCACTCTTCTTTCTTTACCCTAATTCCTATTCCCCAGTCCCCGCCTTCGCTCAATCAAATGATGAACTAGCCAAACAACTGGATGATAAACAGGCAGAAATAAAAAAACTTGAGTCTCATTTACAAGATGCCAAAAATCAGGAAAAAACCTTAAAGTCTCAGTTGGACTTGATAGACGGACAAACCGCTATCACAACTTTGAAAATCGAAGAAACAACTTTAAGAACTGAGAAATTAAAAAGGGAGATTACCGATTTATCAGGGAGGATTGAAAGAATTTCCATATCCTTGGATTCACTCTCTGAGATTCTTTTGCACAGAATAGTTCAAACATATAAATATGGGAATGCCGTTACAACTTTTGATTTGATTTTCTCCTCCCATGGGTTTGCCGAACTTTTGGAAAGATTAAAATACATCCAAGTTGCCCAATCTTATGACAAGAAAAAATTATATGAACTACAAGCAACCAAACTTTCTTACAACGAACAAAAACAGGACAAAGAAACAAGACAAGCAGAGGCCGAAAAATTAAGTAAAGATTTGGAAATCTACAAAACTCAATTGGCAGACCAAAAAAAAGCCAAGGATGAGTTATTGCGTATTACTAAAAATGATGAAGCACGTTACCAATCCTTGATTGCTCAACTCCGGGCAGATACTGATTCTATTAGACGTGCTTTAAGTGGCGGGGGAGTTAAAAAAGGACCTGTTAAAAGAGGTGACGTTATTGCCTCTGTTGGAAATTCAGGTTGTTCAACTGGAGCCCATTTACATTTTGAGGTCATGACCAATGCCAAAGTTGAAGATAATAATGTATCAGGGCGGGAAAATAAAGTAGATCCAAAACCCTATATTGATTCAGGTCAAATCGGCAAACCAGTTGATAATTATTCCGGCAATAAATGCAGTTTTACCAATTCATGTTATGGGGATATAACCACCATGTTCGGCGCCTCAGGGGCAGACTATATACCCGGATGGCCGCCACACACTGGTTTGGATATTGCCAATCCTTCCGGATATCCAATTAGAGCTGTTGCTGATGGGGTGGTTTATGAATTTTCAGATTCCAGTGCATGCTACTTAACAGGCAGTGTAGGTAGGGGAGTTGTACTGGATCATGATAACAGCGATATAGTCACTTTATATTGGCATATCCCTTAGGTGCTATAATTTTTGTTAGTGAGGTTAAAACTATTAATTCTTACTCTCTTGCTGCCCCTTTTTGGGGCCAGAGCAGTTTTTGCAGATTCCCTTTTAATAAATGAATTCATGGCACACCCCACTACTGGAAATGATGAGTGGGTAGAATTTTATAATCCTAGTAGTATTGACCTCACTACTTATTGGTTAGACGATGACACATCATTTACAGATGACACTGGAAGTAGTACTAAAAAACCGCTTTCTACAATAAACACAACAAATAGCACATATCCATACTTAGAATTCGGCTCATTTTTAAATAATAGCGGGGATTATGTAGTTTTATTTTCCAGTGATGGAACAATAGTTGATCAATATCAATATACATCGGATCCTGGTACAGACGCATCTACAGGCCGAAGTCCGGATGGTGAAATATGGACAATATTATCATCCGCATCAAAGGGGAACACTAACGGCAGTCCACCTCCTACTCCTTCACCTACCCCAGCTGCAACTACTGCCCCGGCGTCTTCCTCTACCCCAACTCCCACCCCTTCATCTGAATCTTCAAGTTCCTCTTCCTCATTTACTATTTCCAATATTCCTTCCTCCATTGATTCCACAGAAGAATTTAAAACATCTGTTAATTTGTCTGTACCTAAAAATCCAAATACTGTTTTTTATTTAAAGGGAGCTTTTAAAAAAGTAGATGAAAGTAATTACTTTGGTTTTACCCAAGTTGGGAGCTCTTGGGTCAGAAACAACCAAGGTTATGAGGATCAATTTAAAATAACCACCAACGGCGACGGTAATTGGTCAGGAGATTTACAAATCCAACCGGATGTTTTAGATTCCGGATATGATGGAGCAGGTGAATATATTTTTAAAGTTGGCAGATATACTACTTCTGGATCTTTAACTTGGAGCAATGAAGCTAAAATTTCCATAAAAGCTCAGGCGATTGTAATGGATGATGATAATAAAGTCTTAGGTATTACAAAGCAGGATGAAACAACCACTACTAAATCTTCATACAAAGACGACTATTCATTGGAAAAGTATATTAAAATATCTACCCCTTCTTCTAAAGCCACGTCTTCAGCAAATCCAAAAGCTCAGGTAAAAGGAACACAAATCAATTATCTGATCACGATAGGTAGTCTTCTTGTTATAATTGGGGGTAGTTTACCTGCTTATGGAATATATAACAAATTCAGAAAAAGAAACTAAAAAATTGGCCCAAGATCTTGCAAAAAGGATTCAGCAAGAAAACCTAGGTAATGTGGTTGCCTTAAATGGTGATTTAGGGGCAGGCAAAACAACTTTTGTCCAAGGTTTTGCACAAGGCTTGGGTATTAAAGAGAAAATTATCTCCCCTACTTTTGTGTTAATAAGACAACATCTAATTCCTGGTGGAAATTTGCTTTATCACATTGATTTATACCGGCTGAATAATGAAAAAGGATTTGAAGAATTGGGACTTAAAGAATTGTTAGATAATCCAAACAACTTGCTGTTGATAGAGTGGGCAGAAAAAATTGAGAAGTATTTACCAAAAAATACAGTAAAAATTAGAATTGAAAAAATGAATCCAAAACAAAGAAAATTCACTGTTCTTTCATGACTTCAACTTCTAAAGGCCCAACCTTAGTTTTTTCAATTGATTGAAGATTTATAAAATTTCCTTCCCAGCCAAAAAGAGTATAGTTATGATTAGGTTCTTTAATTAAAAAAACCAGCTTTGAATCTTGTCTATTTTTTAGCTCAGCTTCTTTTGCTGAGAAACTTTCTTTACTAGGGATATATTGAGGTTTGTTGGGTAAATAAGCATAGTCTAACGGAAGATAGCCAAAGTTTTTCCTCCCATACCACCAAATTAAATATTGATAAGGATAATCATAAACTGAAGGCAAATATGTATACACTTTAAAGTTTTGTCCGTTGGCATATTTGTATACATAATCTATTGCTTTTATCTCATTGCTAAATTCCGAAGGATCCATATTGGGTTTTACAAAATCAACTGTAAAAAAATGAATAATATTAAATATTGAATATAAAATTAACGCACCAGATAAAATTAATGCGCTAAACTTACCTAACAAGTTAAGTCTCCAGACAGAAGAAATTATAAATGCAGTTATTATCAAAGAGGCGGCAGCAAATCCTCCTAAATGCCAAGGGTTAACTGATACGGGAATTACCAAATACCCTAAAAAGGGAATTAAGATAAAAATTGAAGATACTAGTGCTGTAACATTTTTTTCTTTATTCAAAAGTAATCTTTTAAAAAAAGGTATTGTTAAAATTAGCAATGAATATGATAAAAACTTTTGATTCATCATGGTTGCTTCAAACACGTTGTAATAACTTTTTGAAAGTGATTGTATTCTTAAAACTAAATCAAATTTTCCTTTATCTTCTGCTATAAAATAAGCTATACCTTTGCTCATAATAAATTGGTGTTTTAAATCAAATAAAATTTGGGGGAGTAAAAAACTAATAAATAAACCTACACCAATCCAAAAATATTTGTCTTTAAATAATTTTTTGTTTGTTAAAAACACACTTACCAAGATTACCAAAGGTATAAAAACTCCTGCATTCATTTCAAAATTAAAAAATGCTCCTGCCAAAAACCATGTAACAATTATCCACATCCCTTTTTTATATTCTAAATATTCCACCAAACTATAAATAAGCAGAGGGGTTAAGAGCGGAACAGGATTGGGGTTAAAAGAATATGCATTTGTTAAAACAATATAATTTGAAGCCACCCAAACAAGTCCAATGGGAATAACTAACCATTTTTTAATCCTTCCAACCAATTTTAAAAGGAAAAATCCTCCAATCACCCAAAGAACTATTTCCATAATAATTGCCCCATACGGATTGCCACCTGTTAAAAGATAGGGGATTGCCAAAAGATAATACCAAAGAGGGCCATTATATAATCCTTGGATTGCAGAATTTGGACCGGTCAATCTTATTTTTCCAAGTTCAACCATTTCTCTCACATCCACAAAATCCCTGGCATTATCCATATTAAAGATAAAGTTACCATTACCGGTCAAAAACAAGCGGAAAATTACACCAATCACTAAAACAGCAACAATTATAAGTGTATTTTTATTCATGAATATTGTAGTGTTATCATAGCATGCATATAGGACAAAAAAAGCCCATTATCTTACTTGTAATAATCCTGCTAATATCTGCCTTCTTAAGATTTTATAAGCTGCCTGAGATGGCTAATTTTGATTTTGATCAAGAGTATGCCTCCAATTTTGCCTATTCTGTTTTAAAAGAATACCCAATCCAATTAATCGGCCAAGGACTTTCAATTCAAGGGCTTTTTATGGGTCCTATTTATTTTTATTACTTAGTCCCCTTCTATGCTTTTTCAAACCTTCACCCAATTGGCGGATATATTGGTTCTGTAGTATTGGGTCTTATTACAGTATTTACATATTTTTGGGTTGGTAAAAAAATGTTTGGTACCACAGCTGGTTTGATTGCTGCTTTTTTTAGGGGGATTCTTTTTTCTTTTATTGATATTGATTGGAGCATGACTCCTGCTTTTTCATCAGATATTGTTGTAATCGCTACAACATACTTTTTTTATAGATATTGGCATAATGATTTAAAATCTCAAATTCCCTTAGCATTTTGTCTTGGCTTGTTTACAAGTTTACACCCAATTCTTTTTCCCTTTTATTTAGTTTTTGTAATTTTCTTAATTTTAAAAAGGAAAATTCCATCTTTAAAGATTACAACTTTCAGTATTTTTGCTTTTTTAATACCAATTTTCCCGCTTATCCGTTTTGAGTTTTTACATAGTTTTTTGGAAGTTAAACAATTATTTTCTTTGTTTGGAGGTCAACTGACCGGATATAAAGACTACATTAGCTCGCTACAAGAATATCTATTGGTTAATATATATGAGCCTTACCGAATATTTGGCATTTTGAATATTCCTAAAACTTATTTTTCCGTTGCCCTGTTTGGAATATTAATATTTATAAGTTTTAAAAAGATCGGATTTTGGAAAGATAATTTCCATAAAGTTTTTTTACTTACTACCTTTATTATTTTTCTTTCATACTACACCTTTTTTCCAGGACATGTTTCTGAATATTATTTTTCAGCAATTGGAACCTTGGTTGTTTTATATTCTGCGGCATCAGCAAGTCTACTTGCTAAAAAGCACTTACCAATACTCTTTTTGATAATAATAATCCTTTCTTTTTTCAGCTTAAAAACTCTATCTGCCAGGTGGAATAATCCGGCTTTGATAACTTTGGTACACAAAGATTTTATTGTCAAAGAAATATTAAAAAGGCAGCCAAAAAATCAGGAATTTTTTGTATCTTATATTAAAAATCCTGGTTGGAATTTCGGATTTGACTACTTGTTTAAACTATACGGACATACCCCCCAAACCAGAGAAGTTAAACCACCAATTTATACTATTGTTCTGCCAAAAGCTTTATCAGAAGGACCAGATAGAATCACTTCCGGAAATATTCATCTTATTCTGCCACCCACCAAATAAATCTGTATGTTAAAATTATAATCATTATGAAGATACTAGTAACTGGAGGAGCAGGTTTCATCGGATCCCATGTAGTAAGATTGCTACTGGATCAGAACCATGAAGTTACTGTTGTTGATAATCTTTATAACAGCCTTCAGGATTCTGTTGATAAAAGAGCAACTTTTCATAAACTTGATTTAAATGACCAGGAAAATCTAGAAAAGATTCTCCCCAACCATGATGCTGTTATCCATATGGCCTCTCTAATTGAGGTAGGAGAATCAGTAAAACACCCCGTTGAATTTACTCAAAGCAATATTGTGGGAACCATCAAACTTTTGGAAGCAATGAGAAAAACAAATGTTAAAAAAATTATTTTTTCTTCAAGTGCCTGTGTATATGGAACACCTCAAAAAACTCCTATCACTGAGGAAGATCCGTTTGGACCACAGGAAAATCCTTATGGCTTAACAAAGGTTGCTATGGAACAATATTGCATGCTTTATCAAAAATTGCACGGCTTTGATGTAACAATCCTACGTTATTTTAACCCTTATGGCCCTGGTGAATTACATAACCCTGAAACTCATGCTATTCCCAATTTGATAAAAGCAGCTTTGCAAAAAACTCCTATCCCTCTTTATTGGAAAGGTGAACAGGTACGGGATTTTATTTATATTGATGATTTGGCTGTTGCCCACATCTTACCTTTATCTGAAAAGGGACTGCATATATATAATGTAGGTACTCAAGCAGGGTTTAGGATTATTGATGTTGTTGGAAAAATATTTGCTATATTAGGATATGAAGTTCCTATTGATGATAAAGGAGAAAGAAAAGGAGACGTTGCACAGCTTATTGCATCTTCAGAAAAAATTAAAAAAGAATTAGGTTGGGAGCCAAAAGTAGAACTTGAGGAAGGTCTTAAAAAAACAATAGAATTTTTCAAAAATAATCTTTAACTTTTGCCTGACTTACCCTTTTTCCAATCTACGTTGGATAAAAAAGGATAAAACATATCTTCTTTTTCAGGAATCTCAAAAGCATCATCCATAGTTTTTGGTTTAAATTCTTTATCAATAAATTCTATATTAGGAATATCCGAAATTATGACAATTGGTTTTCCTTCTGAACCCTCTCCCATTTCCAAAACAGCAGTAGTAGCTAGGCTATCCGGCATATTTGAGGTTTCCATTTTAAAGTTTCTGCCAAATAAGTCTTTCTTTCCTCTATAGTCTTTAATCGGTTTAAATCCAAAGTAAGAAATTGCAATTCCTACTACTCCTCTTCTTAGAGGTACTAGTCTTGAATCAGTAATAATTATTCCCAGATTTTTTAGTTTGAATTTTTTTTGTAAAACTTGCCAAATTCTTTTTGCTGAAAAGTTGGGATCTTTTGGCCAAAGAATATAATAATTAGCTCCATTGCTTTCATCAACTCCCGAAGATGCAATCATCATATTATTTTTTATGGTATGCAAAACCCAACCACCTGGTGAATCCTCTCTGGAAAGATATTTGTCTGCCTCTTTCATTGCTATTTCATCCTTGGTTATATTTTCGCTAAACGGGATACATCTGCCTTCACAGATTGATACAACCTTAGAAGTTATTGCCACAACTGAATTTTCTTTTAATGATTTAATGTTTGCTAAAAGCTCGTCTAAATTATCTTTTGGGGGAAGGAACTTTCTGGTTTTTATGGCTTTAACAATCATAGGCACATAGTCTATCAATATCTAATTGCACATTCAATCCTACGCTGTTACTATCAGAGGGTGCCTCAAATTATCTTATATTTTAAGAAAAGACCTCACCTTGTAATACTTGGGTCAATAGTACTCATTGCAATATTTCTAAGAACTTACCAAATCGTTGAAAGATTTGAATTCTCACATGACGCAGACCTTTATTCCTGGATTGTAAAAGACATTACGGTCAATCATCATTTCCGTCTGCTTGGCCAACTTACTTCTGCCCCAGGAATATTTATTGGTCCTATTTTTTATTATTTATTAATCCCCTTTTTTTGGCTTTCAGGCATGGATCCAATTGGAGCAAGTATTTTAGGTGTATTTATTGGCGTTTTTACAATTTTAAGCTACTACTTTGTATTAAGCAAACTATTTAATAAACAAGTTGGACTTATTGCAGCTTTTTTGCATGCTGTTTTGCTAACAACAATCAGCTTTGACCGTTGGATTGTACCCACAATACCAACCAAGCTTTGGGCAATTTGGTTTTTATATTGTCTTCTAATGATTTGTCGGGGTAAACTTTTCATTCTACCTTTACTTGGAATATTGATCGGATTGATTTGGCATATCCATATTGCCCTTATCCCTTCTTTACTTGCTCTGCCAGCAGCCTTTTTTGTTTCAAAAAAATTACCTAATAAAAAACAATTAATTGGCTTTTTACTGACACTTGTAGTTACATCTTTACCCTTGGCTATCTTTGAATTAAGACATAACTTTCAACAAACTTTCGGATTAATTGAAAATTTTTCTATAAAAAATGAAGGGGCTGATGGGTTTTATAAAGTTAAATTAGTCTTTGAAATGATTACCAAAAATATTAATAACTTATTTTTCATGCCTCATAATTTTAAGCTAACCAATAACTTTTTGTTTATTCCAGCTATATTACTGTCTGGACTTTTATTGATAAAAATAAAGTTAATACAGACTAAAGAATTAATTCCCTTATATGCTTGGTTCTTTGGAGTATTTTTGTTTTTTGCTTTATCCTCATCCCCTATTTCTGAATATTACTTTTATAATGTTGAGATAATTTTTATAACTTTGGCATCTTTGCTTTTCTACTTTATATTTAAATCATCAACATTCGGAAAAGTATTTATTATTATTCTTTTTGGAATAGTTTTAGTAAAAAACAGCTACTATCTAATTAATCAGGATATTTATCATAAGGGTTATTTAGAAAAAAAATTATTGGTGGACTACATTAACAATGACGCCAAAGAAAAGGGTTTCCCGTGTATTGGAATTAGTTATATTACAAGCCCTGGGGAAAATGTCGGATTCAGATATTTTATCTATATGAACAAAATGCACTTAGTTCATCCATCAACTGAGGTGCCTGTATACAATATCGTTTTACCTGAAGAATTATCCGGGGAAGAAGGAAAAATAAAATTTGGCCATATTGGGCTTATTCCCCCTAAAAATATTCCTCTAAAAGAAACTATTGATAGAAGCTGTCAAACGCCTGATACTAATGTAACTGATTCTATGTTTGGATATGTTGAATAATTATTAGGATTTAATTATTTTGTATTTATCTGCAATTTGCATGAGGTAGGTTTTAATCAGTTCAACATAGCTTCTGTCCTTACAAAAATCCTCTAAAGCTTTCTTATCATCTATAGTTGGGATTATTGTTTGGTTTGTTTTGAAATACATAATCGCTTTTGGGTTATCACTGTGATCTAACCCCAACGCATGACCAAATTCATGAGCCGATGTATGGATCAATTCGTTTTTGCTAATATAAAAATAAATCTCAATCCTGTTTTCCCCACCTTTGAATATTCCCTCTTCCGGCCTTTGCTCTATGGCACTGTTAAAAGTTGAGATTGTTTGGTTTAATTTTCCAACTTGGGAGTTAAATTCACGGGTTGAAAGATTTAAACTTTGGGCCATAGCATTTAATCTATTTCCTTCTTCCTGTAGGGATTTCTGCTCTTCCACTATTTTTTTATATTCATCCTCAGGAGCTCCGCCTTTGTTGTTCCATTCTTCAATTTTTTTATTTAGATTATCAACCTTTTGTTTAAACTCTTTGGATAATTTTTCATATTCTGAAACTTTAGGATTTAAAGACTGCTTATCTAAGTTAACAGTATCCTCCATTTGGTTAATTTGAGTTGATAACGATTGTCTTTCATCATAAATTAAATTAACGCTTAACTGCCCGTTTGGATCATATACAAACAAATTTTTATTTATTGAGTTATTCCAAATTTGGGCAGATTGATTTACGTCTGCTAAAAATTCATCTTTAGGTAATTCAAATTTAGGATCAACAGTATCAACCTTGTATCTAATTGGTTCTTCACATAAAGAATAGGAGAGAAGGTTATTTAAAAATGGGATATTAACACGGTTTAATTGGGTAATTCCAACTGCCAAAAAAATAATAGTTGCTGTAAGGATTAATATCTTTTTCATCATTCAATTCTAATTAGGATAATGACACTTTTTGTACTTTTTACCGCTCCCACACCAACAAGGATCGTTTCTGCCAATTTTTCCATGAGTTTTATTTACTTGACCCTGAGATCCATAAACTTGTTCTGTTATAAGTCCATCTTTCTCAATTTTTACTTTTGTACCGTCAAATGGCAAATCAGAAATTACCGGTTCTTCTGTTATTGATAATCCTTCAGTTCTTTCTATTTGAACTTTAGCCCCTTTTAGTTCTTTGGCCTCTGTTTCTACGCCAATCTCAATTTCAGGATGTTTTTCTTCCATCTGTATTTGCGGAGTAATTGCAATTGGGGCCTGACCTTGGGCAGCTACTTTATAAATTCTGTGAACTATCTCATAATCCACCTCAACCATTAATTTTTCAAATAACTCAAATCCTTCCCGTTTATATTCAATTAAGGGGTCTCTTTGGGCATATCCTCTCAGTCCAATACCTGAACGCAAATCATCCATCGTATCTAAATGTTCAATCCATAAAGTATCTATGGTATTTAAATAAACAAATACTTCCATTTGCCTTGCCACATCCTCACCAACTTGTTTCTCTTTTTCTTCATAAAAATGATTCGAAAGATGAGTCAGGAAGTTTGAAACTTCATCTGAGGTTGAAAGTCCTGAAATTTGAGTTTGCAAATCTTTCCTGCTTTTTTCATCAACAGGGACAATCGTTGTGTACTCTTCGATAATTTTTTCTACATTTATTCCATCTTCGGAATGAATAATTACTAGATTGGAAATCTCTCTGGCAATTTTTTCCAGAATCTCTTCCTTTAAAGAAGTACCTTTGTTTTCAGCAGTTTCCAAAACTTTTTTTCTTACTTCATAAATAATTTGTCTTTGCTGATTCATCACATCATCATATTCAACAGTGTGTTTTCTGATATCAAAGTTATGACCTTCAACTTTTTTCTGTGCTCCCTCTATTGCCTTGGAAACCAAACCATGTTCAATTGGAGTATCTTCAGGCATTTTCAAAAAATCCATAACTTTAGACACTTGCTCACCACCAAAAATCCTCATTAAATCATCTTCCAAAGAAACAAAAAACCTAGTTTCTCCAGGATCTCCTTGCCTACCGGATCTTCCCCGAAGTTGATTATCAATTCTTCTTGATTCATGTCTCTCAGTTCCTATAACATACAGTCCCGAATCCTTTATCCCCTTATCCAAAACAATATCTACCCCTCTTCCGGCCATGTTTGTAGCAACAGTTACCGCCCCTTTTTGTCCTGCTTTTGAAATAATTTCTGCTTCTTTTTCGTGATTTTTAGCATTAAGTAGGGCGTGAGAAATACCTTTTCTTTTTAGAAGCTCTGATAAAAATTCATTTTTATCAATTGAGGTTGTGCCAACCAAAACCGGTTGTCCTTTTTGATGAAGTTCTTCAACTAAATTGGCTACCGCTGTATATTTTCCGGCTTGGGTTTTATAAATAGTATCAGGATGATCAATCCTAACCATTGGATTATTGGTGGGGATAATAACCACTTCCAATTTATAAATTTTATTCAACTCTTCTGCCTCAGTTGCAGCAGTTCCTGTCATTCCGGCCAATTTTTGGTACATCCTAAAATAATTTTGGAAAGAAATTGTGGCGAGTGTCTGAGATTCTTGTTGAATGGCAACCCCTTCTTTGGCTTCAATTGCCTGGTGTAACCCTTCCGAATAACGTCTACCCATCATAAGTCTTCCTGTAAATTCATCCACAATTATTACTTCACCATCCCTAACCACATAATCTTTATCTTTTTGAAAAAGTGTTTTCGCCTTCAGGGATTCTTCCAAATGATGCAGAGTGGAAAAATCTTTTTCATATAAATTTTCTACTCCTAATGTTTTTTCTATTTTTAGAGTACCGTTTTCAGTTAAATGAGCAGTCTTGGCTTTTTCATCAATCACATAATCAGAAGGGGATAGAGTGTCAATTATTTTGGCAAATTGGTAATACTTCTCTGTTGCTTCTTGAGCTGGCTGGGAAATAATTAAGGGGGTTCTTGCTTCATCAATCAAAATAGAATCTACCTCATCAACAACTGCAAAAAAGTGTCCTCTTTGGCTTTGATCCCCTAAACGGAAGGCCATGTTATCCCGCAAATAATCAAAACCAAATTCATTATTGGTACCATAGGTAACATCCGCCTGGTAGGCTTCCTTTCGGGAAACGGGTTTTAAATGCTGAAGTCTTTTATCATCATGTTCTGTTGATTTATATTTTGGGTCATAGATATAGGCGGCATCATGAATAATGGTTGCAACCGTTGCACCAAGAGCATGAAAAACAGGTCCCATCCAACCTGCATCCCTCATAGCCAAATAATCATTAACAGTTACAAGATGTACACCTTTACCCGCCACAGCATTTAAAAACAATGCAGGAGTAGCAGATAATGTTTTTCCCTCTCCAGTTTTTTGTTCAGCAATTTTTCCTTGATGCAAAGTAATGGAAGCCATCAGTTGTACATCAAAATGGCGTTGTTTTAAATTTCTTTTGGCTGATTCACGAACTACTGCAAACACCTCAGGCAATAACTCCTCCAAAGTTTTTCCCCTCGCGTGTTGTAACCTAAATTCAGCTAGTTTTCCTTTTAACTGTTTATCTGTGAATTTTGAGGTTTTTTTCTCTAAATTATTGATTACCTCAACTGTGGGTTTAAGTTTGTTAATTTCTCTTTCATTTGAATCAAGCAGCCTCCCAAAAATACCTAACATAGTTTGTCTATTATAAAGGATTAAAGAGTGTTTAGAAAGCCTAAAATCTCATTGACAATTTATCCGTTCATGACTTACACTAACAATAATTAAAAGGCTGCCCAATGGATAATCAGAACAACCCAAATTCGTCCAATTCCAATCCAATCAGTTCCGGTAACCCTCCTGGTTTTATTCAACCTCCACCTATTCCTCCTGATCCTCTTTCCCAACAAGACCAGAATTTAAATGCACCTTCAGCATTTAATCCAACTCCTATTCCATCAATGCCTGTTGATCCTACTCCTCCAATTTCCGCGGAGCAGTCAAATTCAGCACCTACTTCTCCCTGGTCTTCTCCATCCCCTTCAACTCCACCATCTGATCTCCCAACACCTACATTACCTGAGTCCAATAACCCATGGGCTCCTCCCCAATCGGAACCATCTTTTCCTAATTCAACTCCTGACCCTAATTTTCCTCCCACAGGCACACCGTTGCCTTCCTCACCAGACCCTTTATCTTCTTTAAATAATCCTCCTACCTCCTCTCCTGCCCTAGATTCTATTGTTGATCATAATCATACATTTTCTCCTCCTACACCTGCATCATTACCTTCAGATCCTATTCAACCAACCTCAACTTTTACCCCTCCTGTAGAGCCTATTGCAAATAATTTATCTACAGCTCCCAGCACCCCACCTTTGGATAATCCTTGGGGCGCACCTGCTCAGTCAACTGATTTAAATATTTCTACTCAATCACCCCCGCCATGGAACCCCCCACCTCCAACCAGTACCCCAACTCTGGATAATCCTACTTTCTCAAACCCTCCAGCTGCTGACCCTGTTTCATCAACAATTGACAGCGCTCTACCTACCTCAGATTCTGTTCAGCCAGATTCAACTCCACCTGAACAACCCCCAACTCCTACCCCAGATACTAGTTCTGCCCCCACAGATTTATCACATCTTTTAGGCAATAGCTCTCCTGAAGAAAATAATCCTAATAACCCAACTTCTGAAAATATGGTTGTACCGCCTCAATCAACTGTTACTCCTGATGTTCCAACCCTTCCTGGCCAAGATCATAAAGGAATACCAAAATGGCTAATTGGGGTAGGAATTGGATTGCTAATTATTGTAGCTGGTGCTTCAGCCTACTTTATATTGGGCATAGGCCAACCTGCAAAAACTCCTACATCTGTTCCTGCAGAAGTCACTAAAACAACTGTCAAAACTCCTCCTCCTGTTGCAACACCTGCTCCTCAACAATCTGCCCCAGTTGCATCAGGATCTGCTAACTTTGGTGAACTACAAGGGGGTGGAACTCCACAAGCAACTTCAGCTGCAGATCTGCTTAAACAAAGACAACAAGGAAGATAAGTCTATCCTTTGTGGATGTTTTTTAGCCAAAATCTTTTTACAAAAGGTCCTGATAAATTAGAGAGTATGAAGGCGATCGAAGGAACCACTGCGTTTTCCAAAGGATCAGGAGTACCAAGAAAAACAAATATCACAGCCATCACAGCATAAGTAAATACAACAACCATTATTTTTCTGGTCCAACTGGTTTCCCAAGATTTTTCTGTTTCTACTCTTCTATTCCTATCTTTGATTTTATTTACTTCTTGCTCAAGTTCTAACAAAGTTGCCATGTTATTTGGGTTTGATTTCCGAGAAGCCTGTATATTTTTGTAAAACTTCAGGAATTTTTATACTACCATCCTCTTGTTGAAAATTTTCTAGCAAAGGAATTAAAATTCGGGGTGAGGCAATGGCAGTATTATTTAAAGCATGACAAAACTTTATATTTCCATCTTCATCTTTATACTTAATTTTTAATCTTCTGGTTTGAAAATCCAAAACAATAGAATTTGAATGAGTTTCACCATAACCATCCCTACCACTCATCCAAGTCTCTATATCATAAGTTAAAGCTGCTTTTTTACCCATATCCTCAGAGGATAAAATAACTACCTGGAAGGGGAGACCTAGCTGCTGCAAAATATCTTCACTATTTTTCTGTAGTTCTTCAAAAAATCTTAAAGACTCTTTTTCATCTGCCTCACTTAAGATTACCTGTTCAACTTTATAAAACTCGTGTACCCTATATAAACCTTTTGTGTCCTTACCATAAGAACCAATTTCTGTCCGAAAACAGCTGGACATTCCAACATATTTTTTAGGTAAATCTTTCAAATCAAAAGTTTCATCTGAGTGCATTGCCATTAAGGGGATTTCCGCAGTTCCAACCAAAAAGTCTTCCTCCCCTACTTTGTATGTATCTTCCTCACCCCAAGGAAATTGTCCTCCCCCAACTAAAGCAAATCTTCTGTTTATTATTGGGGGAACAACAGGATTAAAACCTTTTTGAATTAAATGGTCAAAAGCAAATTGCAAAATTGCCCAATGTAATTTTGCTCCTTCATTTTTTAAAAAATATCCCCTAAACCCCCCCACCTTTACTCCTCTTTCAAAATCTATAATATCCAAAAGTTTCCCCAATTCCATATGATCTTTTGGAGTGAATGAAAATTTTGGTATATCCCCCTCTTTTTTTAATATTTTGTTTTGGGTGATATCTCCTCTTGGAACATCAGAAAGTAATATGTTTGGTACCTGAAACATTAATAAATTCCATTCTTTTTCTATTTCATTTAATTCTTTTTCTAAACCATCCAACTCCCCTTTAATTTTCTTACCTGATTCTATGTCCTTGTTTTTTGCCGCCTCATTTCTTTGGGCACGTATACCATCTACTTTTTGGATTAATTCTCTTCTTGCATCATCAAGTTTTAGCAGTTTATCCAAATCAACATTGGATTTTCTATCTAAAACATTTTTTTTGAATTCTTCAATATTTTCTCTAATATAACTTATGTCCAACATATTACTTATCCTGCCATTCTCTAGTTGGTTCTATTTGTCCTTCCAAAATTAAATCAACTGCTTTTTTATGCCAATCAAATTTTGTTAGATGATATACGCTCTTAAAATATTTTAACGCATCTTTGGCTCCAGGTACACCTTTAGCTTGGGCCAAAGCATCCAAATTATCTGCAGCCTTTACAACTCTTGCTTCCAAAGTCTTTCGATCCGAGTATTCTGAAACCAAATCAATAATTTCATCTTTAAAATCCAACCCTTCAACCAAGGCTTTTACTCCTTCTTTTTCTATATCTTTAAAAACTCCTCCAGCCATACCTTTTACAAAAGTCCCAACATCACCAACAATTGTTTCACCAACATCATGAAGCAGCCCCATCTTTAAGGCTTTTTCAGCATCAATTTTTACACCTTCTTTTTGTAGCTGTTTTGCTAAAAAATATGAAAGTAGGGAAGTTGTAAAGGAATGGGCAGCAACTGAATCTGCTTCATTTCTTTTAAAGCCTAGGGCAATAAAACCCTGTCTTGGTAATTCTTTAGCCCACTGCAAAGTTAAAAAGACTTTTAGTATTTTTCTAAGATCAGTTATTTTCACTTATTTTTCTTTTCCGGCCCGCCTGCATCGCGTTGCGAAGCATTGCGGGCAGGGCGGAGCATTGGGAATGGAATAACATCCGCAATTGACGGGGAATCTGTCATCACCATAACCCATCTATCAATACCTGGCCCAATTCCAGATGTCGGCGGCATTCCATATTCTAAACTTTCCAAAAAATCATCATCTGTTTGCTGGGCCTCCTCATCACCCTTCTTTCTTTTTACTTTTTCTTTATCCCAAGCTTCCCTTAGAATTTGGGGGTCATTTTGTTCTGACCAATTTGTTCCCATTTCCATACCTGCCACATAAATATCAAAACTCTCCACTAATTTTTTATTATCTGCTTTTCTTTTGGCTAAAGGGTAAAAATCAGCCGGGTAATCATAAACAAATGTTGGTTGGATTAATTGATCAACACACTTTTTTTCGAATATTTCTAAAAGTATTTCTCCGTCAGTCATATAATCTTTCACTTGAACTCCCAATTTTTTTGCCAAAGCAATTGCTTTTTCCAAAGTGTCAATTTCGTGAAACGGCACCCCTGTATATTTCTTAAAAAGTTCTGACAAACTAATCCTTACCCAAGGTTTTTTATAATCAATTATTTTTCCTTGAAAAGTTATTTTAGTGGTTTTGAAAACATCTTTGGCAACATATTCAAACATTTCTTCAATTAAATTCATATTATCCGTATAATCTGCATAAGCTTCCATTGTTTCAAGCATTGTAAATTCAGGATTATGATTTTTATCCATTCCTTCGTTTCTAAATGTGTGACCCATTTCAAAAACTTTTTCCAACCCCCCCACAATTAATCTTTTTAAATAAAGTTCATTTGAAATACGCAAATAAAAATCTGTGTCTAGAGTATTATGATGAGTTTTAAAAGGCCTAGCTCTACCTCCTCCATAAATTGGCTGCAATATAGGATTTTCTATCTCTATGTATTCTTTTTCTTCAATTAAAAATTTTCTAATTGCAAAAGTAATTCTGGAACGGGCTTTAATAATTTCTTTAACAGCAGGATTCATTAAAAGATCCAAATATCTTTTTCTGTATCTTTCTTCAACATCTTTTAATCCATACCATGCAGAGGGTAAGGGTCTTACACTTTTGGTAAGTAATTTAAAATCTGAAACTTTGACCGAAATTTCTCCTGATTGGGTTTTGAAAATTTCACCTGAAGCTTCCAAGAAATCTCCCAAGTCCAGATTATTGATAAATTCATACTTATCGCCTTTTAATTGATTCTCTGCAAAAAATAATTGGATTTTGGCAGTTACATCTTCTATATCTGCGAAGGCAATTTTGCCCATTTTCCTAAAAGATCTTAAACGTCCAGTAACTTTGACTTTCTTACCCATTAACTTCCGTGCCCGATCAATGCCAATTCTAAAGGGCTTGCCCTCCGAAGCTTTAGCGTAGGAGGGATAAGGATCAATTCCTAAACTTTGGATATTTTTTAATTTTTTAAGCCGTTCTTTTTGTAGATCTTGCAGAGCCATGAGGAAAGTATAACTGAAGCTAAGTGTTTTTAAAAGAAGAAATTAATTGTTTTATGCAGCTGCAAGATAACGCTCAGGCAACCAAAAATGATAATATATAACATCTCCATCTTTTGCAATCATTCCTGCGCCATTCGGCGGACGCCGAACCATACTTTGATCAATCTCATCACCTCTGGTACCCCTCTTAGGCGATTCTACTGTCTCATTTTCTCCGACTTCGCTCAATTCTCCACGACTTAATCCAGTTTCATCTATCGCTTCCGAATTCACCCATACCTGAGAGTGAACACCAAACAATATATCTTTTCCTAAGCGGTCATAAGGTTCATCTAAAGGTTGTATTTTCTCAATAGACCCTGTTTCTTTTAGATGTTCCAATGATCTAACAGATTTCCAACTCTGAGTCATTAACATTCCATGACGTAATGGTTTATGAAATCTTAGACTGTCTCTTTGTTGTAAGGATATGGCTCTCTCTAATACATGAGTACCCACACCCTCATGTTCATGAGCTTTTATAATCGCCCTCGAGGAATATAAAACCGGCTCCCTATACGCACCTACCTCTAACCTTGGAAATATCCCAAATCCTACTGGAAGTTCACCAAACATGATCAATGTTAAGATCGTATTTGGATAACTTAAACCTTTTAATATTCTTTCTGTTGTTAATTCAGGATTTTTCTCCGCTCTTTCAGGGTATACACTTCTATATAATCTATCAATCACAACTGCCAAATCCTTATTTCCCGGAACTACCAATAAACCACTCTTAGTTCGTTCTACAAAGCCATGCTTGGGACCACTTCGAAATGTGTAAATTCCATATTCGTTAGTTCTACCCTGAAAAGGACTAGCTGCCCCTCTATCTAAAAGAGCTTTTATATCTGCAGGCCTTGAAGGATCAAAACTCTCATGTCTTTGTCCATTTGATTCTGAAGCTCCAGCTATTCTAGATAGTCCGCCTATTGATTTGTCACGCCCAGATTTAAGTAAGTCTACCATGTTTAATAATTTTCCACTTTAAGGAGGAATTATATCTTTTATTGAAGAAATATTCAAACTAATTGGATAAGGATGTTAAGAAGAAAGTTCAGTTTTGCCGTATTTTTTAATAAAGGCCTCTGCGTTTTTTCTGGTTCCTGAAGAGAGCAGATATTCCAAAGCATAAGAAAGATCTTGTATTGATAGGAAAATTTTTGTGAAGTTAGTAATTATCAATCCTTTATATTGTTTTAAAGCCCCGCTTTGGAGCATAAAATTAATAAAAATAGTTCCACCAGTACCATAATTAACAAAGGCTGTGTTTTGTTTGCTTTTTTCTATCAAATAAAAACACCTACACATAAAAGCTATAATCATTGATTCAAGTTCTTTGTTGGCAATAATATCTTTTAAAAGCAATGAGCCTGCCATTCGTAACCCCAAAACATTAGCATTTAATTCATAAATAGGCGAAAGTAAGTCACCTAAATTTTTGGCTGCATTTTTATAATATAAATCATTGTGAGCTAACTCATGAAGAGCAACATAACCTATGCTTCCCTTTCTTAAATCCTCTAGATTGAATCCTGCTCTAAATGGGGAAGAGAAGAATTTATTAAAGGTTGGAAGTATTTGTTCTTTTAACCTTAAATCATTCATTTGATTAAAAAGAGTTACTTCTGTACCATATTTTTCAACCCAATCCAAATTCATAGGCATATTTACCCCCACAAATTGAGTCCGAGCCATATGTCCTGAGAAAATAAGTACATTGTCTACTTTTGTTTTAACATCATGGAAATTTTCTAACCTTTCACTAGGCAAAAGCGCTTTTCTTCTTGCTGATAAAACTATCTGTTTATAAAATTCCAATAATTTAGTGGCTTTGGGATCTACTACCCCAACCCAAGCTTGGTAAGAAGCTTTAGAATGGAATAAACGGTCATCATGATGTTCAAAAGGACCAATTGTAATATCCAAAATATAGGGTTTCATTTTCATCCAATAAGCAATAGGTTCTTCATATTTTCCTTCAAGCATAGCTTGTACTTTTAATTTCAAAAATTTACCGAATTGCTTATTCTCAGTAATCTCAGCTGCTTTATTTAATTTGTCTGCAATAGGTTTTATTTGTTCTTTATATTTTATATGGTAGGGTGTAGATATTATTTTTCCATTAATTTTTTCAACCAATGTATAGGGTGACCTAATTTCAGGATTATTCTTGATTTCCTTTTCAACAATTGTTTTATTTGTTTTATTATGAAAGAAATCACTAAGTTTTCTCATCTGATCTTCTTGTTCAAGATAGATTGGGCTGATTAATTCTGCAGCTTCAATCAACAGCTTTAACACCTTTTGTTGGGTTATTGTTAAATTTGGCAGTTTGGGATTAAATTTAATTATTGCTTTATCCATTATGCTATCTCCAATATCTTACATTTATACCTAACAATTGGTGTTGCTACCTCAACCACTTCACCTTTTTTGGCACCCAAAAGGGCTGTGCCCAAAGGAGATTCATTTGAGATTCTTTTTTTAGCAGGATCTGCCTCAACTCTACCAACAATTTTAAACTCATCAATCTCGCCATCCATATCAATTTTGACTGTAGAACCAATCACCACAAAATCATCCGCTTGCGCTTCAGCAATAACCTTAACGTTTTTTAAAACATTCTCCAATTCTGAAATTCTATTTTCTATTAATGACTGCTCTTCCATGGCGCTGTCATATTCAGAATTTTCAGCCAAATCGCCATATTCTCTGGCTTGGTGAATTTTGTCTGCGATTTCTACTCTTTTGGTAATTCTTAAAAATTCCAGTTCAGATTTGGCATCTGCCAATCCTTTGGGGGTAAGATAGGTAATTTTTGAGCCCTTTTTAGAAACAGTTGTTGTTTTTATCATGTCACTTGGGCAAGTTGATCAAGTTGGGAAAATTCTATTCTAAATAATATCCAAAGTCAATTATGTGTGTGGGCAGGCCACATAGGTAACACTTTGTTAAAGAAGATTTTGTCAGCATACTCTAAGGGTGTATCTAAATCAAGGGATTCATGAGGTCTGTAGGAGTTGTATTTAATTAACCAAGTAGTAAGGTCCAAATTAGCCT
>ORMF010375991.1_pt1 | contig 33056 bp, 31 predicted proteins | sample 1779871 | NCBI WGS metagenome assembly ORMF01 (sample SAMEA104232316, study PRJEB22302) | groundwater metagenome | biome: forest; feature: aquifer; material: groundwater | place: USA | collected 2011-08-07 | depth 5.4 m | reverse complement strand
CCCACGAAGGTGAAAGTCCCGGAAGCGGAGTTCGCCGCCCTGCAGCTGACCCCGCACCAGTTCCATGGGGAATGGAACTACACCATCGCGCCATCTCCCACAACCCTTTCTACCGCCAATGTTATTTCTTGACGTGCTCTCAGCCCTTACAGCTCGGCAAACGTTGCGTCGACAGGCATGCCCGGCTTGAGGGCCAGGTCGGGATTCGAGACACGCACCTGGACGCCGAAGACGAGATTCAGGCGGTCTCGCTGCGTCTGGACGTTGCGCGGCGTGAACTCGGCGCGAGGATTCGTCGAGGTAACGACACCGGGAAAAACCCGCCCATCGTACGGATCGGCCGTAATAGCAACACGTTGACCGATCTGGATCTTACCGAGCTCCCGCTCGAGCACATACACGGTGAGTTTGAGATTGGTGAGATCACTGATCGCCAGGAGCGTCTGACCCGGCGACGCGACCTCGCCGACGTGCGCCGGGACGCGGCTCACTATCCCATCGCTCGGGGCGCGAAGCTGGTAACGGTCTGCCTGGAGGGTCAAAAGCTGGTACTGGGTCGGGTTCTCCGCGGCCTGACGAAGCTGGAGTTGCAGGAGCGAGTCGTCGAGGCGGGCGACCACGTCCCTTGATCTGACGTATCCCCCCTCTGGGGCTAGCTCGACGATCCTCCCCATCACCTCTGACGCGATCAGCACGTCATCAGCCTCGACGGTGCCGGACGCTGTCAATGCTGCGAGCGGCCGCGCGAATGGCGCCGCCGTCAAGGCAACCCAGACGAGTGCTACGAATGCCGCCAACAGCGGAACTATGAGCCAGGGGCTGGGCCGAGCCCGTGGCGTCGGCGGCCGTTGACCAAGGAGAGACCGCTGCTCGGCCGAGGGAGGCGCCGGAGTCGCACGCGGCGCGCCCTCGGCCGGGGCGCTAGGCGCTTCAGGGACGCGGATGTTCTGGAGCATCAGATCGAGGCCCGAGTTCCCGGCACCCGATCTGGCACCCGCTCGAATTCACGATTCAAATACTGCGCCTCGGCTCGCAGACTGGTAACGGGCGTGCGGAGCTCGTCCGTCGCCACCGACAGAAACTCCGCGCGCGCGATGGGCAGCATGTCCGGACGGACAAAGTCCAGGACGGACTTGCTCAGCACAAGATCCGGGTTTTCGGCGCCAAGGAAGTGAGCGCCAGCCGGGTTGAGGTAGACCATATGGCCACCGTGGTGGATGGCGATTGAGTCCGGCGATTGCTCGGCGAGCTGGCGGTAGCGCTCTTCAAGCTCGGGGGCCGCGGCGTTGTCTGGCCCGGACTGCGCCGGATCGTCGGTCATCACACGCCCTATGGGCAGACGGTTGCCTTCAGCATATATGATCCCAGAGCAAAGCACGCCAGAGGAGGAATGCGCCGTTGGCCGAACAGCAAGCGCCCGCGGGCGAGCAGGAACCGCGGAGCCGGCTGGAGCAACGACTACTCGCCGGGCATTTCGTTGTCACTGCGGAGGTCAACCCGCCCCGCGATGCGGACGCCGAGGCGGTCCGTGCGGAGGCGCGAACCCTGCGGGGAATGGTTGACGCCGTCAACTTGACCGATTGCACCCGCGGCATCGTACGCATGAGCAGCGTTGCCGCCGCGCTGCTCGTCCGCGACGAGGGCATCGAGCCGATCGTCCAGATGACCTGCCGCGATCGCAACAAGATCGCGCTTCAATCCGAGCTTCTGGGACTGCCGTCGCTCGGCATCCACAACGTCCTGCTGCTGACGGGCGACAACCCGGCCGAAGGCGACCATCCAGACACGAAACCGGTGTTCGAGCTGAACGGCACCTCGCTGCTGGCCGCGGCCCATCAGCTCCGCAGCGGCAACCTGCTTTCCGGCCGCAAATTGGCGACCGCCCCTGAACTCTTCCTGGGAGCCGCGGGCGATCCGGAGCGCGACCTGGCACAGAGCGACCCAGCCAAGATGCCGTTCAGCGAGAAGGCCGCGGCGGGTGTGGACTTCCTCCAGACCCAGCCGGTCTTCGACCTGAAGCGGTTCTCGCAGTGGCTCGACGTGCTGCGCGAGCATGGCCTGCTCGAGAATCACCACGTCCTCGCGGGCATCTTCTTCCTCGACTCGGCCAAGCGAGCGGAGTTCCTGGCGAAGATCCCGGGCGTGGTGATGCCCGAGAGCATCGCAAGTCGCATCGGCGCCGCGACCGACGAGCGGGCCGAAGGCGTCCGGATCGGCATCGAGCTCGTCAACCAGCTCATGGAGATCGACGGGGTCCGTGGCGTCCACATGATGGGCATCAACGCATCCGATTCATTCCGAGAGATCGTCACGGGCTCACGCCTGGCGGAAGCGGTCGCCCAGGATAGCTAGCTCGCGCGCGCTTGAGTCACAACCAATCAAGATCGGGGGAAGATCGTGGCAGAGAACCAACCAAGCACCGGCATCCGGCCATCGGCGATCACCGCGGGGACCAGCTCCCCGTACCTGGAATGGGCAAAAGGCGAGGGTGTGCCCTTCCACACCGGGTCCGCTTTTCCAGACCTCAATACGCTGGAGGTCAAACCGTGGGCCCGGTTCGGTCAAAAGGGCGCGCTCGTGTGCCCCGCCGATCAGGAAGTTGACGACGGCTGGCTCGTCGAGATCGCGCCTGGCGGCCAGACCGAAATTCAGCACCACCTCTTCGAATCGTCGACGTACGTGCTCGCCGGCCGGGGCGCGACGACGATCTGGCAAAAAGGCTCCGACCGTAAACAGACCGTCGAGTGGCAGCAGGGCTCGCTCTTCTCGCCGCCGATCAACTGCTACTACCAGCATTTCAACCTGGATGGACAGAACCCAGCCCGGCTGTATGCCGCGACGACCTGTCCGCTCCAGATGAACATCTCCCGCACGGCGGACTTCATTTTCAACTGCGACTACGTCTTCGCGGACCGCTTCAACCCGACCGACGATTTCTTTAGCAAAACTGGCCAGAGCGCGGGGATGCGCCGCTGGCACACAAACCTGGTGCCCGACCTTCGCACCTTCAAACTCGAGGATTGGCGCGAGCGCGGCACAGGCAGCTCGAACATGTTCTTCTCGATGTCCTCGAACGCCATGTCCGCCCACGTCAGCGAGTTCCCGGTCGGCTCCTACAAGAAGGCCCACCGCCACATGACTGGCGCGCACGTGATCCTGCTGAACGGCGTAGGCTACTCGCTGCTCTGGTTCGCCGGGGAGAAAGAGCGCCGTAAGGTCGACTGGAAGGCGGGCACGCTTTTCTCGCCGAAGGACGCGGAGTACCACCAGCATTTCAACACGGGTACCACGCCCGCCCGCTACCTCGCCTTCACGTTTGGCCGCATGGTCATCACGAACTCCAACGAGATCGCGATGGGCGCGGATGTGAGCGAGAAGGATGGCGGCTGGCAGATCGAGTACGAGGACCAGGATCCGGAGGTGCACGCCATCTTCGAAACCGAGTGCAGGCAGAATGGCGCTGCGGTCACCCTTCCGACACCGAGCTACCGCAATCGAGTCGCCGCCGCGCGCTAATTCTGACGGATTCCGCAAGAGTGAATTGAGAAAAGACGGGCAATGTGTCAAGAGCCATCGGCCGAGCCGCAAAAGTTGTGCAATCGTCGCGCTCCCGGATCGCGTACACTGTATAGATATGAACGGCCCGGATGCACCAGTCCGGGTCGAAAGCTGCCTTGGCATCGGCGAGACGATAGGAGATCAGCATGGCTGTGATTTCAATGGAGAGTGCCCGACGGGTACGCCTGGTAGAACAACAGCTCCACGAGAACGAAGTCATTGATGGAATCTTCGAAGTAAGCCTGGATCGGGTCGTTGCCATAACATCAGATCGGGTCATGATTGTCAGCGGTGGCGATGCCAAGGGCTGGGCCCTCACCGGGATCCCCTGGCGAGTCATCACCGGCGTGGAGTTCATCCCCGGCGAGGCTGGTGCGGCGAACAGCCTGGAAGTGAAATACACGGCTCGGTCCGGTCGTACGATCCGAAACGGCGAGGTCGCAGCAACCGAGGCCTGCGCCGACGTGTGTCCCGCGACCGAGGACGATGCGCGCGACATGTTGAAGTTGATGGAGGCCCACCTGGAAGGCACCCGCGCGGACGCCTAAATCAAACAATCAAACTGAAACGCCGCCAGGAAGTCCTGGCGGCGTTTCAGTTTTTCCGCGCCCAGTCTTCTAGCCTGCCATGCCGAATCTGCTATGATGGAAGGGCCACGGGCCGATCTACGAGCCCTACAAGTGAAGACACGCCACATAATCGAGCGGCGCGCCAGCATGGACGGGGACGCTCGATTTTTTGTGCCGTGAAGAGGATCTGGATGGGGCAGGCTGACCGGTAGCACCCTGTCCCGACGACCAAGGTCCAGAGTCGACTCCCCCTCCGCCGTAAGCAAATCCGCATGGCCGCGAGGCGGCTTGTTGCCCCGTACCTCACGTTAGGTCACAGTTCGCAAGGGAGCGCCCACGCTATGGGAATTTCGAACCGTCTCGCACGCGAAATGGCGCTCTCCGCGCCTGGTCACCCCGCGATTCCGCCGGCCCTGGCGACCTTGGTACCCGTTGAAGATCGTCCGCAACAACGGATGTTGAGCAGCGTGCGCCGTCCAGGTTCGAACGAGATCAATCGCGACCTCAAAATGCACGTCAAGAGCACGCTCATCTCCGAGCTCAAGCCGAATATGGACACCTCGAACGTCGCAGAAGTGCGGAAACTGCTCCTTGTGCTCTTCGACAAGATCGTGGAAGCCGATGGCATTATCCTCACCCGAACGGTTCGAGATCAGCTCTTTGAGGAAGTGTTCGCGGACGTCATCGGCTTCGGGCCGATCGAGCCGCTCCTGCAAGACGCAACCGTCAACGAAATCATGGTCAACGGCCCGAATCAGGTCTACGTCGAGCAGAAGGGCAAGCTCATCCTCACGGACGTGCGGTTCGACAACGACGAGCACGTGCGACGCATCATCGATCGCATCGTCTCGCCGCTCGGCCGGCACGTCGACGAGGCCAGCCCGATCTGCGACGCCCGCCTTCCCGACGGGAGCCGCGTAAACGTGGTGCTGCCGCCCGTTTCTCTCGTCGGGCCAGTTCTCACGATCAGAAAATTCTCGAAAACGCCGTTCACCGTGGAAGACTTGATCCGCTTCGGCACCTTGACCGCGGAAATGGCGGAGTTCTTGCGGGCATGCGTTGTCGCCCGGCTCAACGTCATCGTGAGCGGCGGTACCGGCTCCGGCAAGACGACACTGCTCAACGTGCTGAGCTCCTTCATCCCCGACGACGAGCGCATCGTTACGGTCGAGGACGCAGCGGAGCTCCAGATGCGCCAGGAGCACGTAGTCCGGCTCGAAGCGCGCCCGCCGAACATCGAGGGCAAGGGTGCCGTCTCCATCCGCGATCTCGTCATCAACTGCCTGCGCATGCGACCCGAGCGCATCATCGTCGGTGAGTGCCGCGGCAGGGAGGCCCTGGACATGCTCCAGGCCATGAACACGGGCCATGACGGCTCACTGACCACCGGGCACGCCAACACGCCGCGCGACATGCTCTCCCGCCTGGAGACCATGGTGCTGATGGCGGGAATGGACCTGCCGGTCAAGGCCATTCGCGAACAGGTGTCCTCCGCGGTCGATCTCATCGTGCAACAGTCCCGCATGCGGGATGGCACGCGGAAGATCGTCAGCGTGACCGAAGTGCAAGGGATGGAGGGTGACATCATCACCCTGCAGGAGATCTTCGCATTCAAGCAGGAGAGCTTCGAAGACGGCAAGGTCGTCGGTCACCTCAGGCCGAGCGGTGTCCGCCCGAAGTTCATGAACAACCTCGAGGACGCCGGCATCCACCTGCCGCCATCTGTGTTCGGAATCAGCGACCGGATCTTCTAGACCTGCATGCGCTCGGCGCCATAAAAGCGCAAGGCGTTGTCCCAGAGGATGCGCTGCTTCACGTCGTCCGCGAGGTCCTGGCGGGCGCGGAAGTAGGGCAGGTCGCCGCCGAACTCGTCGCGCTCCCGCTCGTGCGGATAGTCCGACGCCCAGAGGATGACGTCGTCCCGAAGCATGTCGATAACGTATGGAAGCGTGCGTTCCTCAACCTCGGCGGTGAAGAAGATGTTGCCGCCCTTGAGGTATTCGCTCGGTCGCCGCTGCAGCGGGCGCTCCAGCCGGGCGCCAAACTTCTCCGCGTCCTCGTCGAGGCGGTCCATCATGAAGGGCACCCAGCCCACGCCCGCCTCGAGATAGGCGACGCGCAGGCGCGGGAACCGGTCGAAGACGCCGCGAAACATCATGTTCGTGAGCTGCAGCATCTGGACGAACGGGTGCTCCAGACAATGCGCCTCAGCGAAGCTCGTGACCCGGTCGAGCCCCATATTGCTCGTGACGCCGCCATGGATGGCGATCGGCACGCCGAGCTCTTCCGCGGCTTCCCAGACCGGGTTGAAGTCCGGCGAGCCGAACAGCGGTGTCTGGTTGTTCGTCGCACCAGGTAGTACGCCGCCAACGAATCCATGCTCGGTGACCGCGCGCCGGAGCTCGGCGGCCGCCGCCCTGGGATTCTGAGGCGCGAGCAATGCCACGCCCTTGATGCGCGGCGTAACGTCGGTGAAGCGATCGGCCAGCCAGTCGTTGTAGCCCTGGCTGAGCGCGCCCGCCCATTCCGGCAGCGCGGCCTTGCCGAGCGCCAGTCCGGCGGTCGGATACACGACGCTCAGGCTGATGCCGTGCTCGTCCTGGAAGCGGATCCAGGCCTGGGCGTCGGGATCCTCACGCCGCCCCTTCCGGGCGAGGCCGCGCTGCCAGCCGTCGGCGTCGAACAGGCCCCAGGTGCCATGCCGGTCCATCTCCGCCCACGGGCCCTTGATGTGGGCAAACAGGTCGCCGTGGTCTTCCATGATGTGGCCATCAGCATCGATCACTCGCTCAGCAGCCATGACTCCCCCTCATCACCCGCCCCCGCATCTCCCGGTCGAAGCGCGAACCCAGCACCGCGCGGGCACGTGACCGTATCTTAATGCTATCGAGTGGTGACCTGGCCGGGGTGAAGCGGTCGCGCCCGCCACCGGCTACTCGGGGGTGATGGCATGCCTGCAGGACGCGTGCTTTGGCTGGTGACTCTCCTTGCGGTGGTGGCGTGCACGCAACCAGCCGCCCCACGCGATGTGGGGAGTGGGCAGTCGGGCTCGGGCAGTCCGGCCGCCCCGGTGCAGCGCGCCCGGACCCTCGTCATGGGTGCCCGCTCGGAGCTGCCGAGTCTGGCCGCGAAGCCGCTCACGGTTCTCGGCCTGACGAACGGGACGACGTCACGTCTCTTCAACGCGGGGTTGGCGCTATTGGACGCACGTGGTGCACCAATGCCGTATCTCGCCGAATCGTTGCCCCAGCTCAACAGCGACTCGTGGCACGTCTTCCCGGACGGGCGCATGGAAACCACCTACCGCCTCAAGCCGAACCTGACCTGGCACGACGGGCGGCCGCTCACCGCGGACGACTTCGTGTTTTCCTTCCAGGTCTACAACACGCCGGAGTTCGGCCAGGCTGCCTCACCGCCGATCAGCCTGCTGGACGACGTCGTCGCGGTCGATCCCCGCACCATCCTCTTCCGTTGGAAGAGCCTCTATCCCGATGCCGGCGAACTCCAGGCGCGCGGGGCTAGCTCGGCGCCTGTCTTCCCGGCCGTTCCCCGACACGTCTTCGAGAACGCGTTCCTCCAGGGCCAGACCGAGGCGTTTCTCGCGCACCCCGGTTGGAGCACCGAGTTCGTCGGGCTCGGCCCGTACAAGCTCGACCGGTGGGAGAGCGGCTCGTTCCTCGAGGGCGTCGCCTTTGACGGCCATGTGCTCGGCCGCCCGAAAATCGAGCGAGTGCGCGTCATGTTTATCCCGGACTTCAACACCACCGTGAGTAACCTCCTCGCCGGCGAGATCCACATCACAATCGACGACTCCATCCGATTCCAGCAGGGAATGGTCGTGAAGCACGACTGGGCCGGGCGGAACGCGGGCACGGTGCTGGTCTACCCGGCGCTCTGGCGCTGGATCCATGTCCAGCAGCGCGCCGAGTACGCCAACCCGCGCACGCTGCTCGACACGCGGGTGCGTCGGTCCTTGATCTACGGTGTCGACAAACAGGCACTCAGCGAGGCGCTCTTTGAGGGCGAGGGCATCATGACCGAGACGCCGATTGCTCCAAACGCGGATTACTACCCGCAGGTCGACGCCGCGTCGACGAAGTACCCATATGATCCCCGCCGCACGGAGCAGCTCATGGCGGACGTCGGATACGCCAAGGGAAGCGATGGCGTCTTCAGCCACCCATCCGCCGGCCGCTTCACCGCGGAGTTCGGGACCTTCCAGTCGCCGCAAAACGAGAACGAGATGCATATCGTCGCGGATAGTTGGCGCCAGATCGGTTACGACATCAAGGAGGTCGTGTACCCCGCCGTGCAGGCCCGGGACTACCAGCTCCGCAACACGTACCAGTCGTTCATCGCGGCGAGCGGCGCCGCGGGTGATCGCACGCTGGTGGAGCACAAGAGCGCCGAGCTTCCGCGCCTCGAGAACCGCTGGAACGGGTCGAATCGCGGCGGCTGGTCCAACCCCGAGTTCGACCGCCTTGCCGACATCTTCGACGCCACGCTCGATCGCGCGCAACGCGCCCAGCTTCTGGTCCAGATGGCGCGCGTCTTCACAGATGACGCGGCGGTCATCTCGCTCTACTTCAACCCGACGACCACCGCCTTCGTGACGGGCTTGCGCGGTCCGACGCCGGTCGTGCCGACGAACGACGTCTCGTGGAACGTGCACGAGTGGGTCTGGGAATAGCGTGCGATGGCGGAGCGAACGGCACTCATTACGGGCGCATCCAGCGGTATTGGGGAGGAGTACGCGCGGCGCCTTGCCGGCCGCGGCTACAACCTGGTGCTCGTAGCGCGCCGGGCCGACCGGCTGGAGACGATCGCCGCGGACCTCGCGACACGGCACGGCATCCGCGCTGAGGTTCTGGCCGCAGACCTGGGGGATCGGGCTGGCACGCAGCGCGTCGAAGAGCGCCTCGCGACGGACGACTCGCTCGCCGTACTCATCCACGCCGCGGGGTTCGGCACGATCGGCGAATTCATCGAGAAAAGCGTCGACCGCGAAGTAGAGATGATCGACGTCCACGACGTCGCGGCGGTCCGCCTTACGCATGCGGTCCTGCCCGGGATGATTGCCCGCGGGGGTGGTGTCATCATCCACGTCTCGTCGATCGCCGGCATGGTTGGTGGTGCGGGCAACGTCGTCTACGGGGCAAGCAAGGCGTTCCTGAACACCTTCTGCCTGGGACTTCAGGCCGAGCTCCGCGGCACGGGAGTGCGCGTACAGGCGCTCTGTCCCGGCTTTACGTACACCGAGTTTCACGACACGGCCGAGTACCGCGATTTTCAGCGGTCATCGGTTCCCCGCCCCCTGTGGATGTCCGCGCAGACTGTCGTCTCTGACTCGCTGGCTGGACTGAAGACGAGCAAGGTTGTCGTCGTGCCGGGGCTGCGCAACCGCGTCATCGTGTTCGTCGCGCGGTCCGGCCTGGTGCAGCGATTCTGGCACAACCTCGCCGTTCGCCTGCGTCGACGCGCCCTGGCGCCCCGTGGCTGAGGGCCGCGGCTCCGCCCGGCCGAACCGATCAGGAGCGTCCCTCGGCGAACCCCGCGCGCGAGCGCATGCTCGACACGAGACGGTCGATCGAGGCGACGCCTGGCCCGCCGATGATCATCGCCACCGCACCCATGAACAGGAGCAGCTCAAGCTCGAATGCGAGCGGGGCAGAGTTGCCCTTCGCGGGTAGAACCGCGATCAGGATCGCTGCCGCCATGTCGATCGCAAGCGGGATCGAAATCAGCCTGGTAAACAGCCCAACCATCAGCGCTGCACCGCCAACCAACTCGAGGACTGATACAAGAAGGCCCGTAACCTCTGGCAAGGGTGCGCCCATCTGCCCAAAGGCGGCCGTTACACCAGGAAACCCGGATTGAAAGACCTTCTGCCAGCCGTGAAGGAAAAACGTGAGTCCGACGCCAAGGCGAACAACGGCAATGCCCCAGTCCTTCGCCTGTTCTGGTGGCTCCATGAGACGGAAATATGAGCTCATGCTCTCAGCATACCATCAGATCAGGCGGTTTCGCGGGCGTAACCCGGCGTTTTCCGCTCGCCCAGAGGGGCGCACAAAGGAGGGGTGGAGAAGTGACTCCTTCTCCACCCCTCCTCGCCAGTTGAGGGCAGCCAGCCCGAATTGCTACGCGACGCGGCGGCCCGCAATCGCGTTGTACCCGAAGAGGACGATGAGCGCGCCGATGACCGAGACAACGATCGTCGACACGTTGATGCCCGTGGTCCAATCCTGACCAGTAAACATGCCGGCGAGGAAACCACCGAGCACAGCGCCTACGATGCCAAGGAGCATCGCACCGAGCCAGCCACCCTTCGACGGACCCGGGAAGATGATGTTTGCAAGGACGCCGGCGATGAGGCCGACGATGATCCAGGCTAAAATTGTCATTTCGCGTTCCTCCATGCCGTTCTTGTAGTTCGTTCCGTAAGTTGCGTTACGCTGCTACGGCTGGCCGCCGGCCGGAGCCTGCTGCGCAGGAGCCTGGTTCACGTTCACGTCGATCTGACGCGGGACCTGAATGTTCGGGCCGCCGCTTGGCTGCTGCTGCGAGGGGACGTTGACGTTGGTCTGACCCGGAGGGGTCACGGCCGGTGCAGCGCCTCGGTTCGTGCCGAAGACGAAGAACAACGCCATGACTGCCACAAGAAGCACCACGACTATTCCGACGATCATCCCAGCGCTGGAACCCGAATCGCGCTCGGTCCGCTCAACGTAGTGATCCGCCATTCATCCGCTCCTCTCATGCGGTCTCCGCCCTGCTTGGTACGGTATCGCAAGGCAATCATCGCGCCCCAAGGCTGTGCCGCGGGTGAATAGCGGTTACGCGTGGGTAACGCCGGGCAACAGCAGAGTAAGGCCTTGGGGAACAGAACGGGCGTCAAGAGGGCTGTAAGCCCGGGGGGCGGATCCTTCGCGTTGCTCAGGACGACCGCGGGGCGTCAGCGGGCGCTGGCGCCGCCGTCCACGACAATGACCTGGCCGGTGACGTAGCTCGACTCATCGCTCACGAGGTAGAGCGCACAATACGCGGTGTCTTCGGGCCGCGTGAATCGCCCGAGAGGCACGAGATCGGGCTTCATGTCCCGGGTTTGCGACGCAACCCGGCGCTGGCCGGGCGCGTAGACGAGGAAACCGGGCGCAATCGCGTTGCAGCGAATACCGTTCGGGCCGTACTGGACGGCGATCTGCTTCGTTAGGCCCGTGATGCCGGCCTTGGTGGCCGCATGGCTCGCGTGGTTTGGCGAGCCGAGGAGGCCAGAGACAGAGGAAATGTTCACGATCGAGCCGCCGCCGTGCTCGAGCATCGCACGCACCGCGTACTTGCAGGCGAGAAACGTGATCGTGAGCTCGTGTTCGATCGTGAAGTGCCAGTCGTCCAGGCTCGTCTCGTGGACTGGCCCGAAGCGCACGAGCCCCGCCGCGTTGTAGACGACATCCACCCGCCCATGCCGCTCGACGGCGTGCGCGAAGAGCTCGCGATTGGCGTCTTCCTGCGTGAGATCGGCGCTATGGAGAACCGGCTCACCCCCGGCCTGGCGAATCGTCCTGGCGATCTCGTCGAGCCCCTCGCGATCGAGATCGCTCAGGATGAGGCTCGCCCCTTCGCGAGCAAAGAGCTCCGCAGCGACCCGCCCCTGGCCACTCGCCGCACCGGTGACAACGCAGACTTTTCCCGCCAGCCGATCCACCATCGTTGCCTCCGGCATTGACTACTTCGCGGCGCGGGTCGCGGCGATCTCACTGGAGTGGGTGCGGATGTGCTCGCCGGCGTGCTTGGCGAGGTCCAGCAAGGTCAAGCGACCCCGCCGCGGGTGCATGATCGCGTTGTCGAGCTGGCTGTCATTCGCGGAATCGAACAGCGCGAGTGTCGCGTTCCGCTGTTGGTCCAGCTCCGACCGAACTTTGTCGAGGCTCCAGTTCCGGCGCTCAGCGACCATGCGCTCGTTGAACGTGTTGACGTCTTCGAGCGATTCATACGGCTGGCTATCCAGGGCTGCCTGCATCTGGGCGCGGAGCCGCTCGTCGATTGTGGCGAGGTGGGCCATGAGGTCCCTGGCGGACCAGCCCGGGTTCGAGCTCTCCCGCTGCATCTCCTCGGCGCTCATCGCGTCGACGAGCTGACACAGCTCGCGATGGGCGCTTTCGAACCCGTTGCGTGCCTCGCTGCGCCGATCCGCCATTGCTATCCTCCTCTATAAGATGCTGCCGAAGATGCGGCCGCCAGCCCGGCGTCGGTCGCCGATACCCGCGGCTGACATCCGCCAAGACGTTACGCCGAAGAGAATATACTAGCTTCCATTATGCCGCACCTCTGCCGGCGCTTCTGGTCCAGCATGCTCCTCGCGGCGCTGCTCCTGGCCGCCGCTTGCACCCCAGCCGGTCGCGACGCAACGGGCCAGGGAACGGCTTCACAGCCAGCCTCCCGCCGTTCCGAGAGCGCCGGCTCGCAGAAAACCCTGGTTCTCGCGAATCGGTCAGAGCCCGACTCCCTCTCCGAAAAGCCGCTCGCCCGGGTCTCCGGCGGGGGCGAGCGCGAGGTGCCGCGGCTTTTCTCCGCCGCCCTGACGATCGACGATGAGAAGGGAATGGCCCGACCGTATCTCGCCGAGTCGCTGCCCGAGCTCGACACCGACTCGTGGCGCGTCTTCCCCGACGGACGGATGGAGACGATGTTTCGGTTGAAGCCTGGCTTGAAATGGCATGATGGCACGCCACTGACGGCGCACGACTTCGTCTTCGCGCAGCGCGTGTACGCTACGCCCGAATTCGGGCTGGCGTCTTCGCCCCCGGTCAATCAGATCGCTGACGTGGTGGCGCCCGACGATCGGACAGTGGTAATCCGCTGGGTGCGACCGTATCCCGACGCCGCGTCGCTCAGCGGCCCAGAGTTCACCCCGCTCCCACGCCACCGGCTCGAGGATGACTTCCAGAACCAGCCGGCGATCGCCTTTGCAAGCCTCCCCTTCTGGACCACCGAGTACGTCGGCGCCGGCCCCTACCGCATCGACCGCTGGGAAGCCGGGTCCTTCCTGGAAGGCGTCGCCTTCGCCGACCACGTTGGTCGGAAGGTTGGCATCGAGCGCATCAGCGTCCGCTTCATGCCCGACTCCAACGCGGTCATGGCCAGCTTGCTGTCCGGCGACGTGCACCTTGCCATCCGGTCGTCGATCGAAGTTCCGCAGGGTGTCGTGCTCCGGCGCGACTGGACCGCCCGCAACGCGGGCACGGTGATGATGATCCCGAGCTTCTGGCGACGCGCCGAAGTGCAGCAGCGAGTGGAATTCGCGAATCCCGCGGCGCTCCACCAGGACGTGCGGATCCGGCGCGCGCTGGCCCACGCGATCGATCGGCAGGCCCAGAATGAAGGCGTGTTCGAGGGCGAGGCGATCATCGCCGACTCCATGCTCCCCCCATTCGCGCCGTCTTTCGCCGAGGCCGAGCGCACCATCATGAAATATCCCTACGACCCACGGCGGAGCGAGCAGCTCATGAGCGAGGCGGGTTGGACCCGGGGATCGGACGGCGTATTCGCAAATCCGGCCGTGGGTCGCTTCTCACTGGAGCTGAAAGTCAATGCTTCGATCGAGGGCGGCACCGAGCTGTCGATCACTGGGGACTCGCTGCGCCAGGCGGGCTTCGAAATCCAGGAGGTTGCCGTCCCCCGCGCCCAGCAGCGCGACGGCCTGGTGCGGAGTGGCTTCCCCGGCCTCTACCTCGCGGGCGGCGGTATCGGCGAGAAGGACACCATGCCGAATCTCGTAAGCTCGACGATTCCGCGCCTGGAGAACCGCTGGGTGGGGAACAACCGCAGTGGCTGGTCCAACACCGAGTACGACCGGCTGTTCGATGCGTTCAGCAACACGCTTGCCCGTGCCGATCGCGACCGGCTCGCGACTCAGATGGCGCGCGTTTACACCGAGGATCTCGGGAGCATCCCATCGATGTTCTATCCGGCCGTTGTCGCCAGCGCGGTTGGACTGCACGGTCCTGCAATGCACGCGGGAACCAACACCGTGGTCTGGAACGTCCACGAGTGGGGATGGGCGAGCGGCACGTAGCCATTCGCGACGCCGCTGAGGACCTCCGGTCATGATTCTGAAATCCGCAAGGGAGGGTGCCCTGATGCGCCTGCTTCGACCAATCCTGGTGTTCATCGTGCTGACCATCGTCGCCGCGTGCGCGCCGTCACGGCCAACGGCGACATCGGGCGGCGACCGCCCCGCGAGCGGCGGCCAACCCGCTTCGGGCCAAAGCCGAACGCTGATCATCGCGGGTCGAGCGGAGCTGCCCAGCCTCTCGCCAAACCCGCTGCAGGCGCTTGGCTTCACGACCGGCTCTGCGCTCAAGGTCTTCAACGCCGGCCTCACACTGAGCGATGGCCGCGCTGCGCGCCCCTATCTCGCCGAAGCCGTGCCCCAGCTCGATACGGATTCCTGGCGTGTTTTCCCGGATGGAAAGATGGAGACGACCTACAAGCTGCGGCCGAACCTGGTCTGGCACGACAGCACCCCACTGACACCGGAGGACTTCATTTTCGCCCGCCAGGTGTATTCGGTCCCGCGGCTCGGCTACTCCACGTCGCCGCCGTACGTGTTCATTGACGACATCGTGGCAGCCGACGATCGCACCCTTGTGATCAAATGGAACCAGCCGTACTTCGACGCCGGCGCCCTGGATATCGGGGAGGGGTCATCGAGCCGGGTGATGCCCGCCCTGCCACGGCACATCCTTGGCCAGCCCTTTGCGAGCGGCGACATGGACACGTTCGCAACCCTCCCGTTCTGGAACGCGGAATACGTTGGTCTCGGCCCATTCAAGCTCGAGCACTGGGAGCCCGGCTCGCACTACGACGCGGTCGCCTTCGAGCAGCACGCGCTCGGCCGCCCGAAAATCGATCGACTCCGGCTGCGCTTCATCTCAGACTTCAACGCCGGCGTTGCCGCGATGCTGGCGGGCGACGTCCACATCAACTTCGACGACTCGCTGCGCCACCAGCAGGGGCTCATCCTGCAACGCGAATGGGGTCCACGCAACGCCGGTACGGTCTTGATGTACCCGGGCCTATGGCGCTGGGATCAAATCCAGCAGCGGCCCGAGCTTGCTCAGCCCCGCGGGCTGATGGACGTGCGGGTGCGCAAGGCGCTTGCCCATTCGGTCGACAAAGCGGGGATCAACGAAGCGCTCTTCGAGGGCCAAGGGATCATGTCCGAGACGATGATCCCATCGACCGTGGACTACTTCGCGGACCTCGATCGCGAGGTGCCCAAGTATCCCTACGATTTGCGGCGCACGGAGCAGCTCATGAACGAGGCCGGCTTCACGCGCGGCGCTGACGGCATCTTCGTCGACCCGGCCGGCGCCCGTTTCACGACCGACCTCGCCGTGCTGCAATCGCCGGTCAACGAGTCCGAGATGAGCATCTCCGCCGCGGGTTGGCGCCTCGCCGGCTTCGACGTCAGGGAAGTCGTGTGGCCGGCGGTCGCGGCGCGTGACGCCGAACTCCGGAACACGCACCCCGGCATCTCCGGCACGGGTGGCAGAAACGGCGCCAATAGCCTCGCCGACCACGCGAGCCCCCGCATTCCAACGCCACAGAACCGCTGGATCGGGAGCAATCGCAGCGGCTGGGTCGCCCCCGCGGAGTTCGACCGGCTCGCCGCGGCGTTCCCCATCACCCTCGACAGGGCCGAGCGCACGCGCATGATCATCGAGATGGCGAAGGTGTTCAGCGACAACTCGCCAGTGATCTCGCTGTACTTCAGCCCCACGGTGACGGCGTTCGTTTCAAGCCTGACCGGGCCCGCGATACCGGCAGGCGACGCGAGCCAGGCCTGGAATATCCACGAGTGGGAGCTCCGATAGGGGTTGGAGGTTAGGGTTGGTAGCAGTGACCCTACGCTTCGCTCAGGAGGTCAATTGGAGAGCAAAAGAGCCGGGCCCTAGAGCCCGGCCCTTCTTGCTGTACCGTCAGTAACTACGCGCGGGCACCAGCAGTGGCGGCCGCAGCGGCCTCTTTCGCAGAGGCTGGGCTGAGTCCGTAGAACCGCTCGGCGTTCCCATGCATGATGTTTTCTTTGTCCTGCTGGGTCAGCTCGTCGCATTCCAGCAGCTCTTCGATCTCATGCTTGCAGATGTCGTTGTTCACTTCATGCGGGAAGTCCGAGGAGAAGACGAACATCTCGCTGCCCACGGCTTTGGAGGCCAGTGCGATGCCGGGCTCGTCACCCTCGCAGCCGCAGTAGAGGCGACCAGCTTCGACGTGCTTGCGGATGTAATCGGTGACGACGACGTCCGGCGCTGGGGAGAGCTCGCCGCGCGGGTTCCACTGGAGGTGGGTCTCGTGGGCACGATCGAAGCGCTCGAGCGCGACCAATAGCCAAGCGACGCCGCCCTCCATGAAGCCCCACTTCACATTCGGGTAGCGATCCAGGATGCCATTGAAGAGGACGCCGGCGAACTGCGTCAGCAGCGCCATCGGGTGCCCCATCGCGCCGACCGGGGTGTAGTTGTTCATGTGGTCGAAGCCCATGCCGCTGTGGGCGCCACCGTGGACGCCGAGCGCACAGCCGAGCTTGTCCGCCTCTTCCCACACGGGCCAGTACTGCTTCGCGCCATAGTGCTCAGGCAGGCCGGTCGAGGCGAGCATCGCCCCGCAGAAGCCGAGCTCGGTGACCGCGCGCCGCAGCTCCTCGGCTGCCGCCTCGGGATCCTGCATCGGGATCAGCGCCATGCCCTTGAAGCGGGGGCTGACGCTGAGATACGCCTCGTGCAGCCAGTTGTTGTAGGCCTTGCAGAGGGCGATCGCCCAGTCCCGGTGGAAGATCTTGCCGACCGCCAGGCCGGAGGTCGTGTACAGCACCGCGCTGTCGATCTTCACGTCCTCCATGAACTCAAGCCAGCCTTCGGTCTGAACCGGGCGGAACGAGCCGGGCGGCGTGTCGCCGATGAAGGCGTGGAAGTGGTCCAGCGGGGGAAACCAACGATCGGGCAGGCGCTTCGCCTGCATCTCCGCGGGAAGGTACTTCTGGAGCCCCTTGTTGTCCTCGAAAACGTGACCGTCGCCGTCGATGATCTTCATTGGTTTCCTCCCAGCTATTGCCAAACCACGCGGTCCATCCGACGTGGAAAAAACGGATTCCCTGTGCCGGCCATTGTACCCAAGGGATGTGAAGAACGCGAACACTGGAGACGGCGTGAGCGCGGGCCTATACTGGGCGAGATGGGGGAGATGGGGGAGAAGATGAGGGTGGGGGGTATGGACCACAAGTACCGCGTGGGAAACTCGCGAACGATCCCCCCCCTCCTAACCTCCCCCCACAAGGGGGGGAGGGACAGTCACGCCTGGCTCGCCCTCGCTTTGATAGCTCTGATTTGCGTTGGCTGTGCCACGTTCCCCGGCTTCGCCTTACAAGGTCACCCCCGCAACATCGACTGGTTCCACGGCAAGGAGGTGCGCGTCGCGGAGAACGGCTTCCGCGGCCGCAACAACGCTCGCTACGCCAACTCGGAGCTGGACGCGCTGATCGACCGCTACTTCGCCACGGTGCCGAAAGCCGATCGGACGCGCGTGCTAGCCCAGATCGCGCACCACATGTCGGACCAACTCGTGACGATTCCGCTCATCTGGCGCGTGGACCCGACCATGATCGGCAATCGGCTGCTCAACGTCGGCGCGCGGGGGAAGGACGCCACCCAGGCGTGGAACGCCCATGAATGGGATGTGAAGTCATGACAGCGAGAATCAGCCTCATTGCCCTCGCGCTTTTGCTTGTGAGCTGCGCGCCGCCGCGGCCCAGTGATGGCGCGGCGCCCGCGGGTCAGGCCCCACCGGCAACGGAGCAGCGCGCGGCTGGCCCGAAGCGCATCACCGCCGCCATCATGGGCAACACGCGCACGTTCTCGGACCGGGTCGAGCGCTCGTCGGCCGGCAGCACGCCGGGATCCGAAGAACTGGAAGAGATCGTCAACGCTGGCCTGGCAGTGTTGGACGATCGCGGGATGCTTCACCCCCTCCTCGCCGAGACCGTGCCGAGTGTTGAGAATGGTCAGTGGCGCGTACTCGACGACGGGCGGATGGAGACGACCTGGAAACTGAAGCAGAACGTCCTATGGCATGACGGCACGCCCTTCACACCCGACGATCTCGTCTTCACCATGATGGTCATGAAAGACCCGGACATGCGGGCGTTTCGTGACGTGGCGTACGACTCAGTCGCCCGCGTCGACGCTGTCGACTCCCATACCGTTGCCGTGACCTGGTCACGGCCATTCATTTATGCGGACACGCTTTTCACCCGGGTGCGCGGTCAGCCACTTCCGAAGCATCTCCTCGAGAGTTCATTCCTCGAGGAGAAAGCGGGTTTCCTGGAGCTTCCGTACTGGAATCGGGATTTCGTCGGGCTCGGACCGTACCAACTCCGGGAGTGGGTGAGCGGAAGCTACGCATTGGTGAGCGCATTTGATCGGTACGTCATGGGCCGGCCGAAAGTTGACGAGATCGAGGTCAAGTTCATAGCGGACCAGAACACGCTGATCGCAAACATCCTCGCCGGCGTCGTCGACGTTACGCTCGGTCGGAGCATCTCCCTGGACCAGGCGATGCAGATCCGCGATGCCTGGCGGGACGGCAAGGTGGAGCTGGGAGCGCTCGACTCGTGGATCGCCATCTATCCCCAGTTCATCAATCCCAACCCCGCCGTGATCGGCAACCTGACGTTCCGGCGCGCGCTCTACCACGCCATGGACCGCCAGGCAATGGCGGACACGCTTATGCTGGGCGCGGTGCCGATCGCGGAAAGCATCGTCACGCCGAACGACGCATTCGCCGCGGACGTCAGCCCCGCGATCGCCCACTACCCGTACGATCCGCGCCGCGCTGCGCAGCTCATCGAGAGCCTCGGCTATAGCAAGGGACCGGATGGATCGTATCGTGACGCCACGGGCCAGAACCTCAGCATTCCCACCCAGACGAGCCAGGGCAACGCCCTCCAGGAGAAGGCGCTGTACGCGGTTGGCGACTTTATGGAGCGAATTGGCGTCCAGGCAGAGCCGGACATCGTGCCGCCCCAGGCCAGAAGCGACCGCGCCCGGCGCGCCGGGCGGCCGGGCCTGGAGGTGCAGAAGCAGCCAACCGGCATCGACGCGTTGCCGCGGTACCACTCAAAAACGACGCCATTGCCCGAGAATAACTTCACCGGCAACAACCGCGCCCGCTACCAGAGTGTCGAGCTCGATGCCCTCATTGACCGGCTCTTCGTCACGATCCGAAGGGGCGAACGTGCCGAAGTCCTGGGGCAGATCCTCCAGCACATGACCGATCAGCTCAACGTCATGGGATTGATCTATGACGTCGACCCGCTCATGGTCAGCAATCGCCTGGAGCGGGTGGTCGCACCGAAAGACGCGACCGCGACCGTGGCGTGGAACGTCCACGACTGGGGTGCGAAGTAGACCACGATCCGGTCGTGCGGCGGGGCAAGGACGGCACCCACGAAGGGGAGAACGATGATCAATGGCCACGAAGTTATCGACGCCGATGGCCACGTCTTCGAGGACACCGAAGACATCTGCAGCTTCTTCACCGGCCCGCTCGCCGGCAAGGTGACCAGTCAGCGCCTGTTCCCCAACGACCACCTCCATATCGGCATCGGCAGCATCTTCCGCAACCCAAGCGGCGGCAACCAGCCGTTCGTTCGTGGCACGCCGGACGAGTGGCTCCAGTTCCTGGACGCGACCGGCATCAGCCAGACCGTGATCTACCCGAGCGGCGGGCTGTTTCTCGGCATGTGCGTCGACGTCGATCTCGCGGTCGCGGTTGCCCGCGCCTACAACGATTGGATGCACGCGCGGTACGTGAAGCGCAGCCCGCAGCTCCGCGGTGTCGGCATTCTGCCGATTGCGGACGTCGAGGAATCGGTCACCGAGCTGCGGCGCGCCACGACGGAGCTCGGCATGAGCGCCGTCATGCTCCAGTCCAACGGCCAGGCGATTGGCAAACACTTGGGCGACAAGATGTACTGGCCCCTCTACGCCGAAGCGGAGCGGCTTGGGTGCGTGCTCGCGGTCCACGGCGGCGCGCACCACAATTTCGGCCTGATCGATACCTACAGCGTGTACTACGGCGTCCATGCGCTGGGGCATCCGCTGGGTCTGCTGACCCAGGCGACCGGCCTCATCACGCACGGCATCTTCGACCGCTTCCCGCGCCTGAAGATCGCGTTCCTCGAGGGCGGCTCCTGCTGGCTGCCCTTCCTGATGGAGCGGCTCGACCGCTCCTACGAGACCCACGCCGAGCCACCCCACCGGCGTCAGCACCCAGGCGGCCCGAGCGAAGAGGAAAGACCGAGCGAGTACATCCGTCGGCTGGTCAAGGAGGGCCGCTTCTTCGTCGGGTTCGACCTCGGGGAAGAGATGCTCGGGTACGCCGTCCAGCGCGCCGGTCGGGAGGCGTTCCTTTACGCAAGCGACTTCCCGCACGAGGGCTTCAGCCCCGACTATGCGCGCCGTGAGGTTGAGGAGATCCTGGAGCGAAAAGACCTCAACGATGACGACAAGCGCGCCGTCCTCGGCGGCAACGCCAAGCGCTTTTACGGGTTGGATTAGCCGTACCTATTAGACCCGATAGAGGATTCGATCGCCCCCCAAAGATATTGCGAACCCGAAAGGCCACCGGCGTCTCGACGAGCTGCATGCCCACAGACGCCATCCGGTCTACACTCGCGACGGTCATCGCCTTGGGAAGGTACGAGAGCTGCTATGCGTGTTTGAACCCGTCTGAGTGGCATTATTGCCGGTCCTGCTGTCTCGGGTATTGCGGAAGTTGCGTCCCGGCGTCCACGACGATGCCTCAGCTGCGACGACGAGATCCAGCGGCCCGTTCCACCAATGTGACGTGTACGTCAGCCTATCCACGTCGGCGAGCAGCGTGTCGGGTGGAGCACCACCTTCGTCCACATCATAGACATCGGCGTGATGTTGCCACGGGTAACTCGCCGGGCGCCGCGATGCTTTGAGTCAAGTTGTGGCGACTAGCCCCTCATCCTCGGTCCCTGGTAAGCCACAACGCAATCAAGAGTGCGATGAGGCCGACGAGCAGCCCAAGCCCAACAACGACCACGATCTCGTCAAAAGGCGTGGCGCCATGGAGCAAAATTGCGATCATCGCCACCACCAAAGTGTCGCTCGCTGCATGATTACTACAACTTTGTTCTCGGCGGTACACTCTGCACTGGTCCCCGGCCTACGCACGGCCGATACCAGGAGAAGCTTTGTCATATCAATCCGCGCCCCCGCGGATAGTGCAAGGGTTGGCGGTGACGGTGGTGCTCGCCACCGCGGCGCTGCCCTTCGTCGGTGAGTTCCTTTTCCCGACCGAGGGATTCCAGAGCCAGGGAACCACGTTCAACTGGGACCCGGTGCTGCTGCTGTTCCATTTGATCTCCGATCTCTCCATCGGCATCGCCTACGTGGGGATCTCCATCACCCTGATAGTCTTCGCCCGGCGCGCTGGGCGCCGGGTTCCTTTCCTGTGGGCCTTTGTGGCGTTTGGGGTCTTCATTATCTCCTGCGGCCTGACCCACTTCATGGCCGCGCTCACGCTCTGGGAGCCGCTTTACTGGACCGCGGGCGGCGTGAAGTACATCACCGCGATCTCCTCAGTGGGTACCGCCATCGCAGTCCCGCCGCTCGTACCCAAAGCCTTGGCGCTGGTCGAAGAGGCACGCCTCTCCGCGCAGCGGCAGCGCGAATTGGAGCGCTCCTACGCGGATCTCCAGAAGCAAGCGACGGCGCTCGCCCAGCTAGCCTCCATCGTGGAGTCCGCCCAGGACGCGATTGTGAGTCGAACCCTCGACGAGATCGTTACGAGCTGGAACCCCGGGGCGGAGCGGCTCTACGGGTACCGGGCGGAGGAGATGCTCGGCCAGCCATTTGCGCGGCTGGTGCCGCCCGATCGCCAGGACGAGCTCGCGACCATTCGCGAACGCATCGCGCGCGGAGACGTGATCCCGCCGTTCGAGACCGTGCGTCTGCGCAAAGACGGCAGCAGGGTGCCGGTCTCGGTCGCGCTCACTCCCCTGCGGGATGCCGGAGGAGCAGTGGTTGGGATGGCCGCGATCACCCGGGATATCTTTGACCAGCAGCGTGCCGCGCAGCAGCTCAGGCGGGCAGAACGGCTCGAGACTGCGGGCCGCATTGCCGGCCAGGTGGCCCATGACTTCAACAACCTGCTGTCTCCCCTCGCAGGCTACCCGGAGCTGATCGAGCGGCAGCTTCCCGAGGCGCATCCGGCGCGGGCGTACTGTGGGGAGATGCTGCGCGCGGTCCGGCGCATGGTGGAAATCAACACGGATCTCCTGACCCTGGGGCGCCGGGGGCACTTTGCCCAGGAGGCGGTCGATCTGAATCAATTGGTCGAGGAGGCCCTGCAAGCCGGACCGGACCGGCCCAGCTCGCTCTACGTGAACCTCGCGCTCGACGAGGAATTGCTCGCGGTGGTGGGCTCGGGCGCCCAACTGCTGCGGGTCGTGACCAACCTCATCCAGAACGCGCGCGATGCGATGGAGGACCAGGGCCAGCTCGGGGTCAGCACCACGAATATCTATCTAGATCAGCCGCTCCGACGCTATGCCGATGTTGCCGTCGGTGAATACGTCCGGTTGGCAGTGACTGACACTGGCGTCGGCATTGCCCCGGAGATCGAGGACCGCATCTTCGACGCGTTCTTCACCACGAAGGCGAGCGACCGCCAGCGCGGCTCCGGCCTTGGGCTCTCCGTCGTGCAAGCAGTGGTCACCGATCACGGCGGCTACGTGGACTTCATCGCGAACCAGGGCGTGGGCACGACGTTCGAGATCTACCTTCCCGCCAGCCGGCAGGCGGTCGCCCTTCCCCCTCCCCAGGTGCTGATACCTGGCGATGAGTCGATCCTCATCGTTGATGACGACTCTCTGCAGCGGCGAGTGCTTACCGAGTTCCTCCAGACCCTGGGCTACCGGGTGGGGACCTGTGAGAGCGGGGAGCAGGCCCTGGCCCACACCAAAAACCAGCCCTACGACCTGGTGATCCTCGATATGGTGATGCCCCCGGGGATCGACGGAGCGGAGACCTACCGGCTCCTGCGCGCGCGATATCCCGCGCAACGGGCCATTCTGCTCTCCGGTTTCGCGGAATCGGAACGGGTGGCCGCCGCGCAAGCGCTGGGAGCTGGAGCGTTCGTACGCAAGCCGGTGAGTCTGGAACAACTCTCTTCAGCGGTCCGCGCCGAGCTCGATCGCCCACCCTGAGTTGCCAAACGCGCGCTGCACGCTTGAGCGAACCTCGCGCGCTTCAGAAACAAATCGGCTCAGGACCGACCGGACAACCCGTCGGCTTGGTGCGAAGCCCCATTAGGTATCGATCTGCCAATCCCAGATGTTCCAGGTCACGCCCGTCTGAGGCCCATAGTTTCCGATCGGTCCGGTAACCGTCCGCCGCGCCAGAATGATCTCGACCGGGTACATCAACGGCAAGTAGCCGACGGTGTCAGCCATGCGCCGGTGGATGGCCAGGGCGGCCTCGCGCTGTGCCTGCGAGTCGAATGATGAAACCGCTACGTCATAGAGCCGGTCGATCTCGGTATCGGAAAAGCCGCCGCGGTTGAGCTCGGCGAAGCGAGTCGCCGCGGACGGGATCTGGCTCGACGTCCAGTAGAAATTATCGGTCGATATGGTGCGTTCGCCGACGAACGTCGAGCGGAAGCTCGCGCGGAATTCGCGATCTCGCTCGCGGGCCGGCGCGATCACGCTGAGACTTGCGTTGATACCGGCGGTCTTCCAGTAGTCCGACACGATGGTCGCGGCGGACTCGAGCCGGCCGGTAGCCGACAGCTCGGCATGGAGCGTCTGACCATTGGCGTTTACCGCCGGACCGGATCCCGATCCGCGCCAGCCAGCCTCCGCGAGCAGGGCTCGTGCCCGGTTCGGGTCGTACGGATACCGTGCCGCCGTGCGCTCGACTTCGGCGTAGATCGGATCCTGGCGCGTCACGAAATACTCCGCCGAAGTGCCGAGTCCGTGCGTTAGCGCCTCCGCCAATGCCGGTCGATCAATCGCGTGGGTCATCGCCCGGCGCACGCGCACGTCTGCCACGGCTGGCTGCCAGTTGGGAACCTCGCGATACTGGAACTCCAGATAATGCAGCCGGGTCTCCCAGGTCTTGAGGGTGCCCTCACCCCGGGCGACCCACTCATCACGGGCGATGAGCGCCTCCGGAACCCCAACCGCGGGCGACGTGGTTACGTCGACCTCCCCCGCCAGTAGGTTGGCGAGTAACGTGCTGGCCTCGGCAATGAAGCGTATCTCGAGGCTCTCGAGCTTGGGAGCACCGAGCGCCCAACCGGCGTGAGCGCGCGCGGTCAGGCCGATGCCGGGCGACCAGCGCTCGACCCGGAACGGCCCGGTGCCCACGTAGCTCGCGGTCCACTCTTCGCCCTGGGTGAAGTTGCCTTTGTTGGTCCGGTACTTGGCTTCCATGAGATGGCGCGGCAGTGGGACGAGGTCATGCAGGCCGAGCACATTGGCGAAGACGTACGGGCGTTTCCACGCGACGACGAGGGTGCGCTCGTCAGCCGCCTCGACGGAGTCGATGTACCCTTCGATCTCGCGATTCACCACCGGGACCTCGGGATCTGCATGAACCTCGAAGCCAAAGACGTAGTCCTGGGCAGTCAGAGGTGTCATGTCGTGCCACCGGGCGCTGTCTCGGATCCGGAACGTCGTCCGCATCGTCCCATCCGGATTGATGGTCCAGAGGCCGTTTTCCGGCGTTGGGATCTCGTTGATGAGCATCGGGTGCGGAGTTCCCGTGAAATCGCGGTAGGTCAGGAACGAGTTGAATACCCAGAAGAAGTCTGGGGACCCGGCACCCGTGGTCAGCTTGGACTCGAGGCTATCAGGCTCGATGCGCCATGCGATTCTGAGGGTGCCACGCGGCCCCGTCTGAGCGGCTGCCTGCGTCGACCGGTCGGTCGGCACGGCACTTGGTACGGTGCACCCGACGACCATTACAAGGAGCGCTATGACCAGCGGGAGCCGCCGGCACATTCGGAGCAGCCGTGGATTGGGCAAGACCTATTTCACATCCCATTCGTGCCCGTTCCACGTCTCGTCCGACTCAATTGCGCCCGGCGCGGATACGTTGACCAGCCGGTTGCCGATCAGCGTCGGCTCGGGTCCATAGAGGACCCCGATGGCCAGCACGTTGTCCGAGATATGATGCACGATCTGGGCGAGAACCGCGTTTCGCTCCGGCACCGGAATCGACGTGAAGTAGCGCTCGGTCAGCGCGTCGTATTCGGCGTTCATGTAGCGGGTGCGATTCTTCCCCCGGAATCCGTTCTCCGGCAGCGGAGACTCGCTCGCCTTGAAGCGCTCCGGCTCGAACGGTTGGCGCACCAGATCGAAGCCCGGATAGGTAGCGCGGTACTCGCGGTCGCTCGCCTGCTGGCGGGGCACGATCACGACCTCGACGTCGACCCCGACGCGCTTCCAGTAGTCCGCACTCGAGAAGAGCATCTTCTCCTTGGCATCGTCGCCGGCGTTGGTGCGGGACTCGACGCTGAGGCGCTGACCGGCGCCGTCACGCCCGCCGCCCGCAACATAGAACCCATCGGCGGCGCGCTGGAACCCCAGCTCCTCGATGAGCTGGGCCGAGCGGCGCGGGTCGTACGCGTACTTGACGATCGATGGCTCGAGCTCGCGGAACTCGGGCCGCGTGACCTCCATCCAGCCGTGGGCGACCGGTGCGAGGCCGGCCTGGATCGTGTCGGACATCTCCTGGCGATCGAGCGCATGGACCAGGGCCCGCCGGAACCGCACGTCGCCGAGCACCCCCGGGTTGGGTGTGAGGTGCTGCGGATAGTGGGCAATCCAGCTCCCCGGACTCGCCTCCATCCGCCCCGCCTTCCACTGCTCGCGCACTTGCAGCCCCTGCTCGATGTTCATCCCTCGGCCGATCGTCATCTCGACCTCGCCGGCCAAAAGATTGGCGATCAACGTGTTCGGATCCATGATGAAGCGGATCAGGATCTCGTCGACCTTCGGACGTCCGAGGATGTAGCCGTCGAACGCGGTGAGCGTCATATGGCTGTTGCGGACGAGCTCCTTGAGCCGGAACGGGCCCGCGCCCACATACTCGGTTGTCCATTGGGGGAGGTCGAAGAGCGCCGCCTTATTGCCCGTGTACGTTGGCTCGAGGAGGTGACGCGGGAAGATGATCAGGATCTCCTGCGTGAACAGCATGTCCGCTTCGATGTACGGCCGCTTCCACTTGACGGTGACCGTGCGATCGTCCACCGCATCCGCCGCCTCCACGCTGTCCCACGCGGGGTGCCGCAGCAGCGGCAGGTCCTTGTCCATCCCCATCTGGACCGTGAACAGCAGGTCAGCGGCGGTGACCGGCGTCCCGTCGTGCCATTTGCCGTCCGGCCGGAGCTGCCAGGTCGTCTCCATGCGCCCGTCCGGCAGCAGCTTCCACAGTCCGTTCTCGAGGGTTGGCGAGTCCTGGGCGAGCTGCGGGTGCAACCGACCATCTGCCCCAAGGACGGCCGTGCCGGCATGCATCAAGAGCTCGACTTCGCCAAGCCCGCGCGTCCCGCCCGTGCCTGCCGCGACGACCGCGTAGCTCAACATCGCCGGGTCGCCCATGATGGCCGCCGTGATCCGCTTCGGGCCCGCGGGCGGCTGGGCGCCCCCATCACCTCCGCGGGCGGTTGGCCTCTGCGCCGCCGGGGCGCACCCAACGAGCGCGATGAGCAGCAACATCACAAATCCGACGTACCGCGATGCCCTCGGCATCCCGCCCCCCTTGTCTGAACCGGGGTAGCTCACATGGTAACGATTCTTCAGTCTATCGCGGTCCCACGCGCCTGTCATCAGATCCTTCGCGGCGGACCCGGGCAACGTTTCGGCAGGCCTGGCACGGTGCGTATACTGGACCGAACAGCAACCCAGCCACACTGGAAGGAGGCGGACATGACGGCGACTGAGGACCGGCAGATCATTCGCGATGGCGACAAGGAGTACACCCAGGTCGCGGACCACAATTACCACGACAAGCTGCTCTACGAGAACGAAGGCTGGCAAATCGGCGATCTGGACAAGGCCGCGGACTTCAGCAGCCCAACGGGCGTCAAGCGCATCACCGTGACCAAGTTCCAGGACTGCGAAGTCGCGATGAATTGCTACGCTCCGGGCGCCCACGACGAGATGCACTGCCACCCCGGCGGCGACCACGCCTTCCTGATCTGGCGCGGCAAGCTGCACATCACAGGCGTCGACACCGGCGAGGACTTCATCGCAACCCCGGGACAGGTCGTCCACATCGCCGGCGGCTATTACTACAAACTCCATAACCCGGGCCCTGAGCCCGCGATCTACGCCAACTTCCAGCCCACAAAGCCGAACGGCCCGAAGCGGCACACCATCCTCTGGACCGAGTCCGCGCGCGGCAAGCGCGACGCCGAAGAGCGGGACGCCCGGGGCGAAGCGCCGCGCTAATGGCGGATGCGAACGAGAACGGACAGGAGGCTGGCGCGGCGGTTTCGCCGCGCCAGCGCCTTCGCCAGCTCCTGCACGAACCGGGGCTGGTTATCGCCCCCGGCGCATACGACGGGCTTTCGGCACGCCTGATCGAGCAGGCCGGGTTCGACGTCGTCTACATGACGGGGTCCGGCGCGGCGAACAGTCTGCTCGGCCAACCAGACGTTGGGCTGACGACGATGACGGAGATGGCAAACCAGGCCGCGCGCATCTGCGCCGCGGTGGAGCTCCCGGTCGTCGCGGACGCGGACACCGGCTACGGCGGTCTGCTGAACGTGCGCCGCACGATCCAGGAGTACGAGCGCGCGGGCGTCGCCGGCCTCCACATCGAGGATCAGACTTTCCCGAAGCGCTGCGGCCACTTCGCTGGCAAGACCGTCGTGCCGATCGAGGAGGGCGTCGCCCGCATCCGCGCGGCGCTCGCCGCGCGCCGCGACCCGGACCTCGTGATCATCGCTCGCACCGATGCGGCCGCCGTCGAGGGCCTCGACGCTGCCCTTCGCCGGGCTCGCGCCTACGAGGACGAGGGTGCGGACATGCTCTTCGTCGAGGCGCCCCACGGGGTAGACGAGCTGCGCGAGATTGGTCGCTCGTTCCGCGTGCCGCTGATCGCCAATATGGTCGAGGGTGGCGCCACACCGATCCTGCCTGCCACGGAGCTCGAGATGATGGGCTTCAAGCTCGTGTTGCACGCTGGTGCGCTGCTCCGCTCGGCGGCCCTGGCGATGGAAGAAGTGCTGGCCCACATCCACGAGCAACGCAGCACGCTGGGCATCGAGCACCGGCTCATTACCTTTGACGAGCGCAATCGCATTACCGACCTGGAAGGGATGCTCGGCTGGGCAGACCGCTTCGCCCTCGAATCGGCTGTCCGGCCCCCCGCTCACGGGGAGCGGTGACGTGGGGGGCGTCACTCGCGCCCTCGACGGGGTCAAGGTGCTGGCATTCGAGCATGCCGCAGCCGGCCCATTCGCGACCTACCTCCTCTGCGAGATGGGCGCGGACGTCGTCAAGGTCGAGCGGCCCGGAACAGGCGACGTGGTGCGCGGCTGGGACCGGGCCGTCAATGGCGAGTCGTCGAGCTACGTCTGGGTGAACCGCGGTAAGCGCAGCATCGCCGTCGACGGCAAGAAGCCTGGCGGGCTTGAAGTGCTGCTACGCCTTGCCGATCGCGCCGATGTGTTCCTCACGAACTTTGCGCCCGGCGTCGCCGACCGCATGGGCCTCGGCTATGAGGCATTGAACGCCCGCAACCCGCGCCTGGTGTACGCATCGGTCACGGGCTATGGACTCGACGGTCCGTATCGCGACGTAAAGGCGTACGACTTGCTCATCCAGGGCGAAGCGGGCGTGCTTGCGACGACCGGATACCCGGACGCGCCTGCCAAGGTCAGTCTGCCGGTGGCCGACGTTTCAGCCGGCACCTACGCCGCGCTCGGCATCGGGCTCGCGCTCTACCAGCGGGAGCGCACCGGCGAGGGTCAGCTTGTCGACGTCTCGATGTTCGAGGCGACAGTGTTGGGCATGGGCCCATATTTGTACCGGTCCTGGGGCCTGGACGAGGAGCCCGCCCGCACCGGCATGCGCCACAACTACATCGTTCCCTACGGTCCATTCCTTGCGAGCGACGAGAATTATGTCAACCTCGCTGTCGCGAGCAGCCATGACTGGGAAGCCTTCTGCACCATCGTTATCGAGCGGCCCGACCTGCTCGACGACGATCGGTACGGCGACGGTCCCGGTCGACTCGACAACCGTATCCCGCTCGAGGCGTTGATCGAGGAGATTTTCCGCACGCAGGACTCGGATGAATGGCATCGCCGGCTGGAGCAAGCCAGGCTGCCCCACGGCCACGTGCGCGGCATGGCGGAGGTGCTCGCCCACCCCCAGGCCGCCGCCCGCAAGCTCATCCGCGAAGTGCAGTCGCCATCGGGGCCCGTTCCATCCGTGGGATCGGCGCTCCACCTTTCCGCCAGCCCGCCCCACCATGGTCCCGTCCCGGGCCTGGGCGCGCACACCGACGAAGTCCTGACAGAGTTGGGCTATGCCCCCAACGAGATCGCCGCGCTTCGCAGCGCAGGCGCGATCTAAGGGCGGCGTGGGAACAGGACATCGACTTGCAACCCACGGATTGCTGCGCTCTATACAATCAACCAACGGTAAGGCAATGCGGAGCATGTGATGCCGGTTAGCGAGAAGACGTTTCGCCAGGTGGCGCTCGAGGACCCGGAGGGACATTGGGAGCTGCATTGTGCCCATTTGCGTCGGAAACCCGGGATGAGCGCGGACCACAACGAGATCATGGGCGATCTGCATGTCATACTTGCTGCGCAGCTCAGTCGAGCGGAGTTTCGCGTGCGATCGAATGCCGGACATGTCCGGCATTCAGCAGAGAACTACTACATCCCGGACGTTTTCGTCATTCCGTTCGAGCTCGTGCGGGCACATCTGGGCACACGCAAGCTGGAGTGGTACGCCGCTCCGCTGCCGCTCGTCGTGGAGATCTGGTCACCCTCGACCGGCGAGTACGACGTCGAAACCAAGCTCCGGCAATACCAGCAGCGCGGCGACATCGAAATCTGGCGCATTCACCCGTACGAGCACACGCTAACGACGTGGCAGCGGCAGCCCGACGGCAGTTACGCCGAGGCGGTCTTCAGCGGCGGCACCGTTAAGCCCGTGGCGTTGCCGGGCGTCCACATCGATCTCGACGCGCTCTTCGCTCTGGATCGCTAACGCGGGTGGCGTGACCTACAGGCCGTAGAACGCGACGGCGTTCTCCCCCATGATCTTGTCGACGACACGAGGGTCGATGTCACCCTTGTCCCGCATGATGCGCATCGCCTCGATTTCGCTCGATTGGTCCTGGTGGCCGTAGTCCGTCCCGACGAGCAGGTTGTCGTCCCCCGCGTATTTCAGCACGTACGGGAGATCGTCGTCCGTCTGACACGTCACCCAGATGTGGTTTTGCTTGAGTGGCTCGGCCGTAAGCTTCCGGCCCCGCGTCTCGAACCGGCGCCGCAGGTCGTGAACCATGTAGGGAATCCACTGGGAGCTCGCCTCGATGAAGCCGAACCGGAGCTCGGGGAATCTGGCGGGGATCTCGTTCGTAATCAGCGCGTGGCACGCGGCAACAGACACCGTACGCAGCCGGCCAAACGTGCCGCCCGCGGCATCCTGCGACCAGAGGTCAGCGTACGTCGGGTTTGAGTTGCCGATGTGGACCGCGATCGGCTGGTTCAGCTCGCTTGCCCGCTCGTACAGCGGAAAGAAGTACGGGTCGATGAGCAGCCGGTCGTCCTCGACCGCACGCATCGTGACGCCGCACGCGCCGTGCGCCTTGGAGAAGTCAAGCTCGGCCATGGCCTCGGACATCGTGTTGAGCGGCAGGATGCTGGTCCAGCGGAGCCGGCCCTCGCTCTGCGTCCAGATATCGGCGAGCCAGCGGTTGTAGCTGCGGGCGAGCGCGATCTCCGTCTGGGGCCGCTCGCACATGCGACTGATGTACATCGTCGGGTAGAGCACCTGGACGTCGATGCCAAGCTGGTCCATGTGCGCGATGCGCCCCGAGATGTCCTCCATGTACCGCTTGGCTTCGTCGGTCACCATCTTGCGCGTGGTGCTCTGGGACAGGCCCTTCGCGATGCCGCCGCCCCGCGCGCGCCCCCGCTGCACCCCATCGATCACCCAGTAGCCAGCCCCATCCTCGCCCGGCACGATCTGCGGGCGATACTTGCGGTCCTCGCCTTCGAGATAGTCCCAGGTGTGCTCGGTCTCGATGACGTGGGCATCCGAGTCGATGACGACCATGTCCCCTTACCTCCTGCCACCGTGGGCGTCGATCACCGTGCCATTGATGTAACCAGCATAGTCGGATGCGAGCCACACGACCGTGCCCGCGTGCTCCTCGGGCGTCCCGAGCCGGTCCAGCGCGGAGCTCGACGCGATCGACTGCGACCGCTGCGGCTCCCAGGTTGGGCGATGCGGGGTCTCGATCCCGCTGATGGCGATCGAGTTGACGCGAATCTCGGGCGCCCATTCCGCGGCCATGGTCATCGTCATGTTAATGACGGCTGCCTTGGCCGCGCCGTACCCACCCTGGCCGGGGCTGGGCCCCCGGCCCGCCCCCGACGCGATGTTCACGATAACACCTTTCCCCTGCTTCTTCATGATGGGAACAACGGCCGTGCTGCACATGAACATGGTCACGACGTTCAGCCGGTAGACCTCCATGAGATCGTGCGGGGTCAGCTCGAGCAGGGAACCCGAACGAAACGTCTCGCCCCAGCTCCCGCCGACGACGTTGACCAGGATGTCGATCCGCCCAAACGCGTCTAGCACCTCAGACACGAGGCTAGCGACCTGCTCGTCGTCCCGCACGTCCGCGGTGATCCCGAGCGACCGGCGCCCAAGTGCCTGCACCTCGTCGACGACCGGGTCGACGGCCTCGTGTGGCCGACTTCGCCCGACCGTCACCGCCTCCGGCCGCCTCGCGACAACCGCCACGTCCGCGCCGGCCTCGGCAAGTGCCAGGGCGGTCGCTTTGCCGAGCCCCTGCGAGCCGCCCGTCACGAGGGCAACCCTCCCCGTCAGGTCAAAACGCGCCATGCGTGCTCCTCTCGAACCAGCGTGTTCGATCACTCCAGACTACTCCGGATATCCAAGATCGCGCTCTCTTCACCGATGATCTCCAGGCGCCGGAGGACTGCGTCCAGGATCAGTGGCGTCTCGAAGAGCTTCTCGCGCGTAACGTCGTTGGTATAGCCGACTATCGCCTGGATCGATTCGAGAATGTCGTCCAGGTAAAGCCGAGCGTCTCGGCTCATAAGAGCCGGAGTTCATCGGCGAGGATTCGGTCTCGAATGCGCGGCTTTATCGCCTCGTACTCGACAAGGTCCACAGCTCGCCCGAGTGCATCCGCGATCTCCTGCTCAATCCCAATGACGTCGAGCAGGCTTAGTTCCGGGCCGAATTCCACGAGAATATCGACGTCGCGTCAGCTCTATGTGTGCCGTGCACGAAGGACCCAAAGAGCCCAGCGCGCCTGGCCCCATGCCGCGCAAGGATCGGCACGACAACGCGTTTGACCTCGTCTGCACTCAAAGTCGCCGATGTTTCCGTCATGTGGCCCTATACGCTCGCATTCGTACGGAATTGTCGGATTATCTCACAGCCCTAGAACCTAGAAGCCCCTGATAGTGAACCGCCCCGGGTTTAGTAGAGACTCCTATCCTTGAGAGGAGGGAGTCATGGCGACATCGAAACGGTACCCACAGGAGCTTCGAGAGCGAGCGGTGCGGATGGTGTTCGAACACCGCAAGGAGTACGCCTCGGAGTGG